>Ga0074195_1000158_pt1 | contig 160346 bp, 162 predicted proteins | sample EPASupsiteHSE623_FD_64525 | JGI IMG/M metagenome (GOLD analysis project Ga0074195, IMG submission 64525) | Bioremediated contaminated groundwater from EPA Superfund site, New Mexico - Sample HSE6-23 | ecosystem: Environmental > Aquatic > Deep subsurface > Groundwater > Contaminated ...
AAGCCTGATTCTGAGTAGACGCCGATACTTTGAGATTTACTGCCAGATAGGAAAGGAATGTTTCTATTTCCGCGCTTCCCATTTCTGCCGGGTCTTTGCTTTTATGAAATATTATGTATCGGTGAATCCATGAAAGATAACTTTTTTCCGTACGGATTGAGTAATGCTTTAACCTGATAAGATTGCGTACCTGCTCAAAGATCGGATTATCCGGCAAGGCCTCCTCTGATCGCTCGATATTATTTGTTTTTTTCTCTTCCTGCATCTGAGATGTCAGCGTTTGCAGTACCGGGTCAATATCAAGTTCTTCTCCGGCAAAGGTGGAGAGGATTTTATCTAAAATCTGTCTGGAATTTGGAAAGCTCCAGTATTTTTTCTCTTGATTCCACTTATGGCCGGGGATGGCTTTGACTTTCTCTACAAAAAAAGGGTCGTATTTGAATGCAACCGTTAAACTCCCCGCATTGTCTTTGCTTACAGAAACCCCCACGATACCCCCATTTAATGAAGTTATCTTATCAAGTTATTTAACAAGCTGTCAAGAAATTGTTTATGTTTATATTCGATATAATTAAGGAAAAAGGGAAATAAATGACCCGTGGCAGGATGGAACAAAAAACAAATCATGTACAGCCAGGGTAAATGCCTGACAATGGGGGGGGAACCTGCCGCAGGCGTACTGTTTTGAATCTCCTGCGGCAGGTTCATGCAACAAAGGGAGCTGGAGCAATTTATTCGTGTGTACTATTTAGTTCCTATCCGAAAAGGGTCCTTTTCCGCCCCGGCGGCGTCAATCCGCGGCCTTTCTTGTGCGGCGTGCATGTCGTACGCCTCCGCGCAATTCTTTGATTTCCCCTCGGTCTCTGCCTCGGGGTGATTCATTGCCTTGCCGGAACGAAAAATTCCTCCTTTCCGATTCGGGAACCAAATAGTTTCTCATCCTGAGTTTCCGGATGGAAACTATTTGGCCCTTTCGAGTATTGTTACTAATCCTGTATCACCATCCAGTTTTACCAGGTCGCCTGTCTTTATGACCTGCGTACCCTTGCCTGTACCGACAACAGTAGGCAGTCCGTATTCTCTGGCAACGATTGCAGCATGACACATGGGCCCGCCCACGTCTGTTATGGCGCCGACAACGGTTGAAAATGATGGCGCCCAGCTCGGGGAGGTGCTTTTTGCCACAAGAATCTCGCCCGGTTGCAGGTCTGCAAGCTGCTCAGGGTTGGTTAAAACCCTTGCTCTTCCCTGAACAACACCGGAACAACCCGGGTTACCCTGTAATTCATTCGCTGCGGTTCCGCCTTCTCCTCCTTCATCGCCGGAGAGCCATGATGTCAGCGTGCTGCTTGTAATACCCCAGCTTATGATAGTAAAAGGCTCTGTGACAACATCAGGCGGTGTTCCAAGTGCAGGCGGAGGTGACCATTCCGAGAGTTTCTTATATACATCTTTTCTCCAGGCAATCTCTTTGGGCCAATAAGACGGTCCTCTCGATTTTACGCCTGTTGTCCATCCTGTAACCATATCCCATATGGCTGACTTGATTTCATCACGTTTTAAATACCATATGTCCTCGACATCTTCAAAGAAGCCTGCATTTTTAAGTATCTTCCCCACCTGACGTACTTTCGTCCAGAAAATGGTGTGGAACCACTGTTCAACATAGAAGTTGTGATCTTCTGCATAGGGCAGCACGAGACGTGCCAGACCGAGACCCTGATCAAAAGCCTCTCTATCAGTATCGGTCTTGATAAGCGCTCTGTATTCTTCGGTAATCCGATCTCTTTCAGTAAGAATATTACCTTTTTGCCTGCCGATTACCTTGCCTGCCTTCAGGGCCTTAATATTAGCTTTAATGGCTTCAAACGGTATATTGAGATTATCATTCCAGCTTGTTTCAGTATGGAACCAGCCGGGACCGGTTGATATATGGAACCATGGGTATCTTGCAACTTCAAGTTCCTTAAGCCATTCTTTTCCTTTTGCATGTTTTTCCAGTTCTTTCATTAATTCTGCTGCTTTCAGGGGTTTTGCAAACTCGTCTTCAATCCCGAGGGCAACTGCTAATTTGGCAAGCCTGACAAGCTCTTCCTCCGGCTTAAACAGAACAGGATCAAATCCGGCAGACATTTTCGTTAATGTAGGCACGGGAATTCCGGGGAATATCTGGTCCGCTGTCTGAAAGAAAGTTACCTGTGCCGCATATGAAAGATTCAGCATTTCAAAATGATACTGCCAGCATAAAAGACCAAGATCAATCAGTTCATCCCACTGTTTTATAATTTTATAGCCGCTGCCTACTCCAAGCCCTTCCTTGATAACGCTTATATCTTCCATTTCAGGCAAGTCGGTGAAATTCATTGCCTCAAGCTTGTCGAGGACAACGCCCATTTTCTTTTTCCAGTTCTCGTACAATGACTCCCAGTTCTGGAAATAATACCCGGCCCGTTCCATGAAGTGGGGCACTCTCTTCTCGATTTCCCCAGGGTCGGCAACGCCTACAGGGCTGATATACACGTAACCGTTCACAATCCTGTGATCAATACCCATTGCAGGCGGAATAAGCCAGTGACGGGTGTTGTACTGCGAGAGCGCCATTGACCATGCTTCATCCCATATAAGATCAAAGGGATAGTGAGGGATAGGATAGTGCAATCCATCATAGAACCATATCTGGTCGCTTTCAAAGGCAGCCCTCTCCGGGTCATCTTTGGAAAATTGATATTGATAGGGATACATCTTTTCCCAGCCTTCTGTGCCTGGGATAACAGGAACATCATGTGGATCCATAAACTTTTTTGCCATAAGCTTCTTTCTCCTCTCTTTAGTTTATTATTTCTGTCAGCTTCCGGATTCCATTTACACCCATGGCATCTTCCTTAAACCCTGACTCCATTAATACACTTATTTAAAATAGTATTTATCAATATACTAATAATTAATATAGCAATTATCGAGCCATATACTAATTAACCATATAATCAATACCTTAAAAAAATACAAAGATTATGTGCCTGTCATATATGACAGATTTCAATTGAAATGTATCTCAGTTCGTACAATAACTGTCAAATATGACATAATTTGGAGTTCATTTCTCCGCCGCCGCGCAGGAGAAATGAACTATCCTGCAACAAGCGGATGGGGCATAAAACAATAAAAAACTTAAAAACTTTCGCAGCAGGCTGCAAGGAATTTACCTGCTTAAAATTCAAAAAATATTGACAATTAATTTTAAACCGGGGTACAGTATCCCGATATGAAGAAGCTGGTGATAAATAAAGACATAACAATACGAAGGAAGGTCTACAACCACATCCGAGAGATGATTTTAAGCGGCGAAATAGCGCCCAATGAACGGTTAATTGAGGCAAAGATTGCCGATGAGATCGGAACATCACGAACCCCCGTAAGGGAGGCGCTTCACAGCCTGGAACTTGAGAAACTTATTACATCAATGCCGAGCGCGGGGTATGTGGTCATGTCCTTAAGCGAAGAGGATGTATCACAGATATGCGATATTCGTGCATTATTGGAAGGCTTAGCTGCCCGCTGGGCAATGCAGAAGGCGCACGACAAATTAATGAATGATCTGGCAAAAAATATAGCAGCCGCTGAAACTGAGGTTGAAAAAGGAAATATAAAGGCCTTTGTTGAACTGGACGGTCAGTTCCACGAAATCATTTCGAAACACAGCGGCAGCGAGCGCTTGCTTGAACTGACACAGACTCTGAGGCGGCATATGCTGAGATACAGGGCGCAGAGCATATTTTTAAAAGATGTTGTTTTGCGTGCCGTTGACGGCCACAAAGGGATACTTGAGGCAATTGAAACAGGTAGTATACAAAAGGTAACTGAGGCAATAGCTTACCATCTCGAACAGTCAAAAAACGATACACTTCGCTATGCCTTCGATAAAACCGATACGGTACCATAGGAAAAAAGGCAGGCAGACAATGATTGAAATAAAATTTTACGGCAGGGGAGGACAGGGGGCAGTCATCGCGTCCCAGATACTGGCAAAGGTTTTTTTCAGTATGGGGAAATATCCCCAGTGTTTTTCCCTCTTTGGCGGCGAAAGGCGGGGTGCGCCTGTTGCAAGTTTTCTGCGGGTCGATGATAAAAAAATCCTCTTAAAATGCGAGATTGCCAGACCTGACGAGGTAATTTTCATGGCCCCGGACTTAGTCGATGAAAAAGAGATTGATGCCATATTAAAACCCGGAGGATTGATTCTCATCAACAACGCCCTTACTACAAATGAATTCAAAGGCTTACGGAAGTTCCGCCTTGCCCTTGTGGACGCCCTTTCTATTTCCGAAGACTTGGGGCTGGGCACTATGATTAATACGGCAATGCTCGGCGCGTACGCCAAAGCAAGCAACGCCGTACCCATGGAATATCTGGAAAAGGCGATTAAAGAGACGGTTCCTGCCAGGGTTGAAGAGAATATTGCCGCTGCCAGGAGGGCATACGAACTGACCCGGCTTTTTACGGAGGCACAATAGATGGATAGCCGTACAATAACGATCAAGGATATAGAAGCTGTCTCCCTTTTTTCAAGAGGCTCAACAGAAATATTTAAAACCGGGCAGTGGAGTTCTAAAAAACCTTTTTATGTTGAGAAGATATCCCCATGCAGGGAAGCATGTCCCGCAGGCAACGATATTTCCGGTTTTCTGTCTTTAGCCGCGGAAAAGGATTTTGATAACGCGCTGGAGGCGCTTCTTCAGGAGAACCCCCTTCCCGGCGTATGCGGCAGGGTCTGTTATCAACCCTGTCAGGCTAAATGCAACCGGGGCCAGTATGATGAGGCCGTGGAAATAAGGAGTCTGGAACGCATAACGGCAGAATCAGGTTTTGCTGTGCCGAAGATGTTCAGTTCTGTTGCTTCTGACCCTAAAAATATTGCCGTAATCGGTTCCGGCCCTGCAGGTCTGGCTGCCGCCTATTTTCTGGCACGTTTCGGGCACAGAGTAAAAATATTCGAGAAACTCGGTGAGCCCGGCGGGGTGCTCAAATACGGAATTCCTGACTACCGCTTGCCGAAAAATATTCTAAAAAAAGAAATAAACCGGATTATTGCTCTGGGGATAGACATAGAAACAAATGTAAATATCGACGGGAAAATGCTGGACAATATTAAATCCGCATATGATTTTCTCTTCCTCTCCATCGGGGCATGGATTCCGAGGATCGCAGGCGCTTCGGGCGAGAATATGCAGGATGTACTTTACGGCCTTGACTTCCTTTCAGACAGAAATAATTGGGGAAGATATGCAAACAAGAGACATGTCGTAGTTATCGGCGGCGGCGATGTTGCTGTGGATGTCGCGAGAGTTGCCCTGCGTTTATGCGCCCCAGGCGTTAAAGTTACAATGGTTGCCCCTGAAGCTCTTGATGATTTTCCGGCTATCCCTGAAAACATCAAAGAAGCCCGTGAGGAAGGGGTCAAAATGATCGGAAGATATAAACCGGCTGAGTTTATCGTAACCGACAGAGGCCTGCAACATATCCGCTTAAGCAGGACAAAAGTCCGGAAAGACCCGAAAACAGGTATTTACACAATGACGCCTGCAAGAGGCAAAGACCTTGTCCTTGAGGCTGATCTTGCCATTGTTGCAATCGGACAGACATCAGATGTTGAATCATTCCCGTCAGAAATACTTGATGGCGATTACGGCAAAGTTTTTGTGAACGAGTTCGGCATGACCCGAATCGGTGGTATTTATGCTGGAGGCGATTTAATCAGGCAGAGGCCTGCCGTTGTCGACGCCATTGCCTCCGGAAAAAAGGCAGCAATTGCAATGCATTTGCAGACATCGGGCGTCAAGAGCGAAGAGATCATGCCGATGTTGCAGCTCGGGGCCGGGTCTTCGTTATCGCTTCAGGCGTATATGGACGCCGGGCGAAAGATAAGGGATGAAGAGTTCAAACCGTTTGAGCCGTTTAAACAGTTTAAACCGCTTGAACAGCTTGAACCGTTTAAACCGTTTAAAACCGTTGTGCAGTTTTCTGAACTCAATACGTTGCTTTACAGAAAGGTTCCTCCCCGTTTCGGAGAGAAAACTCCTCCGAAATTGAGGATACAGGGTTTTGAAGAAGTCAACAAAGGGCTGGACATATCAAATGCAGTTGAAGAAGCTAAAAGATGCTTCTATTGCGGAAAATGTACCCGATGTGACCTCTGTTTCCTCCTCTGTCCTGATATTTCGATAATTAAAGCAGGAAATGACGGGTACACCGTAAAAACAGATTATTGTAAGGGCTGCGGCATCTGCGCCACAACCTGCCCGAGGCACGTGATAGAGATGGGAGGCGGCCAATGAAAGAACTGTTGACAGGAAATTACGCGGTAGCAGAGGCAGTCCGTCTCGCGCGGGTGCAGCTTGTGGCAGCCTACCCCATTACCCCGCAGACTCCCATTTATGAGAAGCTCTCTGAAATGGAAATGGAAGGAAAGCTTAAAGGTATTATGATGAGGATGGAGTCGGAACACTCGGCCATGGCAGCCGTAGTGGCCGCTTCCCTGACCGGCGTGCGCACCTTCACGGCCACTGCCTCTCAGGGCATTGCCCTTATGCACGAGATGCTCCACTTTGCTTCAGGGAACAGGGTGCCTGTGGTAATGTGCAACGTGAACCGCGTAATCGCCATTCCCTGGGCATTCGGGAGCGACCAGTCCGACAGCCTCTCCCAGAGAGACACGGGGTGGCTGCAATTTTACTGTGAAGACGCCCAGGAAGCTTGCGATACCGTTATCCAGGCATACAGGATTGCCGAGCAAATCCTCCTTCCCATCATGGTTTGCATGGACGGGTTTTTTACCTCCCATTTTCTGGAACCCATCGAGATACCCGACCAGGCTTCAATTGATGCATTCCTGCCGCCCTTTTCCCTGCCCACACGTTTCGACATTCACAACCCCGCGTATATTGCAAATGTGATAAATGCCGACCAGTACATGCAATACCGGCAGCGAACTTTCGAAGACATGGAAAAGGCAAAAACAATAATAAAAGAAGCAGACAGGGAATATCGGGAAATCGTTGGAAGAGGCTATGATATGATAGAAGCAATTGATACTGATGACGCTGAGATTGTGCTTGTTACAAGCGGAGCTATGACAAGCACGGCCCGTATGGCAATACAATCTCTCCGTGATAAGGGTTATAAAGCAGGACTGCTTAAAATGAAAGCTTTCAGGCCATTCCCGACTGTAGAGGTGCAGGAGGCATTAAAGGACATCCCCAGAATAGCTGTGCTGGACCGGAATATCTCCATCGGAAAAGAGGGAATATGGTGCCAGGAGTTGAAGGCCGCGCTCTACCACCTTGATCATCGTCCTCTTGTAACCGGCTACATTGCCGGAATCTGCGGCTCCGATGTGTCGCCGGATATGATTGAAGGCATGGTTCTTGACGCATTGAACAGAAAAGAAACCGCAAAATCGCCTGTATGGGTACGGAGAAATTAAGCATGGTTATTGAGCAGACAGAAAAAGAAATTATGCGGTCAGGGCATATGGGATGTCCGGGATGCGGCGTGGCAAGCACCATGAGGCTTGCGTTGAAAGCGCTGGGAGAAAAAACAATTGTTGTCATTATCCCCTCCTGTGCTGCTGTTATCAGCGCAGCCTATCCGAACAGCGTTATGGATGTGCCCAGTTTCCATTCGGCCTTTGAGATAGCAGCCCCCACTGCGGCAGGCATAGCAAATGCCCTGAAAATCCGCGGTGAAGAAGACACAACAGTGCTTGCATTCGCAGGCGATGGCGGAACCTTCGATATCGGGCTTCAGTCCTTATCAGGCGCGGCAGACCGGAATGACAACTTCATCTATGTCTGTCTCGACAATGAGGCATACATGAATACCGGCATCCAGTCAAGCTCCGCAACCCCGGGCAATGCATGGACCATGACCACCCCGGCAGGCCGGCAGGGGAAAAAGAAACAGTTTATGCAGATTATTGCAGCCCACAGAATACCCTATGCCGCGACAGCCGCCATGGGTTATCCTTTAGACCTTATGGAAAAGGTGAAAAAGGCAAGGGGCATTAAAGGCACAAAGTTTATCCATGCTCTAGCACCCTGCCCTACAGGCTGGAGAATGCCTGAGGATCTTACCGCCAAATCAACAATGCTTGCCGTGGAAACAAAGCTCTTTCCTTTATATGAGATCATAGACGGCACACAGTACCGGATCACACATGAATCTCAAGGGCTGCCGATTGAGGAATATCTCAAAATTCAGGGAAGATACCGTCATTTAAGCGAAGAACAGATACGGCAGATGCAGAAAGAAGTAGATGAAGGCTGGGAGCAGCTTGAAGCGAAAACAAAAGGGGTATGTAATTTATGAACCGGTTCCTGACTGTTTTTGATAAGTCACTTTAATGAGGTGAGACTATGAGTTATTTTGTATTATGCGAAGGGAAAGAGCTTTGTTTTACCCTGCCTGAAAGATGGAACGTCATTTCAGCCGAGGATATACCCCCGGTAAGGGGGGTTGCCGATGCACTGGAGGATATCAAGAGAGCCCTGGGCAACCCCATAGGCTCACCTGAAATCGAAGAATTAGCAAAACCCGGTATGGAAGCTGTCATCCTTTTTGATGACTTGCAACGGCCCACTCCGGCACACATAGCCGTACCTGAAATTCTCAACCGGTTGAACAAAGCAGGTATTCCGGACGAACGGGTCAGCGCTGTCTGCGCCTTAGGCACGCACCCTGCACTCAACACAGCGCAATTGGAAAATAAGATCGGGACGGAAGCCTTCAAACGCTTGAAAGACAGGGTTTTTTCTCATGACCCCCATTCTTCAGAAAATGTGGTTATCGGCAAAACCCATCGCGGAACGCTGGTGGAGGTAAATCCCCTTGTTGCCTTTGCGGATTTGATTATCGGGGTCGGGGAGTGCATGCCTCATCCTATTGCAGGATACGGAGGGGGATGCAAAATAATCATGCCCGGCGTCTCTTCCTACAGTTCAGTTGCCGATCATCATTTCACCTGGATGCGCAATCGCGACTGCCGCGTCAACATTCTTGACGGTAATCCATTTTACGAAGAGATTATTGATGCAGGACGGCTCGCAAGATTGTCGTTTAAACTTGATCTTATCATGAACCACAATAAAGAGGTTATAAAGGCCTTTGCCGGCGATCCTGTGGCTGAACACCGGGAGGCATCCCTTTACGCGCATTCCCTTTACCACGTGCCCCTTCCGAAGGCTGCCGATGTGACAATCATCTCAGCCTTCCCTCTGGAAATCGGGGTTCAGGCCACAAAAGCGCTTACAATGGCAAGCTTCTGCACCCGGTCAGGGGGAACAATTATCTGGGTTGCGCCGCAGAAGGAAGCAGGGCCCATTATGCCTCTGGTTCAGGAAATGGCAAGCGATGAGACGGCAAGCAATTTTCATCAACGCCTCATCAGGGGCGACATCCCCGATCATCTCCGGTCTTTCGGCATTTCATACATCATGCAGGTGGTATTTTTCAAGGAACTTGCTGAAAAATTTCATGTAATTCATGTTACGGAAGGTCTCAGCACAGAACAGGTGAAGATGATGAAATTCACCCATGCGCGGACACTTCCCGAGGCTGTTGATATAGCATCGCAGACAATGCCGGAGGCGGATGTCGCGATATTTCCTTCAGGGGGCAATATTATCCCCGGTATAAAGTAAACTGCTGCTGCGGGCAAAAACCCGCAGCAGCAGTTTACTTTATATAAGCTCTACCTTGACGATGTCTTTCTTCTTTATGCCTGTCTCTTTTGCAAAACTTCCCATATAGCAGCCGAACTCAATGTAGCCGGAGCTGTTGATAAGACAGGTAAAATTCTGCTCATAGTAGCTTCGATTAAGAGAATTGAAGGTCATATTGCCGATGTGTATTTTGAAAGAATTCCTGCCGGTAAAATCATTAAAAATTTCAGAATCAATATTGGTAATGGCATTGCCGAATCTGTCAAACATTACAACTTCTCCTGTTAATACCCCGTTTATAATGTCCGGGAAGATGTCTGTAAGGCAAACCGGATTGACAATCTTCGGCCCGAATGCTGAAGGGTACATGCCTGACGCGAGGTACGCGGCAACCGGCGCAAAGATATCCCTTCCATGAAAGGTTGAGCTTATGCGCTTCAACATGAAATCCCTGTTTTTTATTTCGTAAATATCGGTATTGGCATCAATAATATGAGAAAATATCCCGTTGTCAGGGCCTACAAAAAAATGTTCATCCTTACAAAATGCTATAGGCCTTCTTTCACCGCCCACAGTGGGGTCGATAACGGCTACATGGATGGTCCCGCTTTGGAAATACGGGCAATATTCTTTTATAAGAAAAGCCCCTTCCCGTATGTCCTGGGGAGAAACATTATGAGTAATGTCTACAATTGCTGCATCAGGATTGATTGAGAGGATAACCCCCTTCATAACGCCAACATAGGGGTCTTTCAAACCAAAATCTGTTAAAAGCGTGATAATTTGCATAAGCACACCCTACCGGGATTGCATCCCTGCGGGGCATCTCCTGGACTTGCCCCGCAACCTGTGAAACAGTATGGACAATTATGCTGAAAAAAGCATCTTTATATATTTCTTGAAGGGCTTTTCGATTATACCCTTTTCTGTTATAAAGTTTGATATATATTTTTCAGGAGTCACGTCGAAAGAATAATATTGCGCCTTAATTTTATCAAGCGTTATGAGCTTGTCCCCGGCATACTTTACCTCTGATCCCACCCTTTCTTCTATGGGAATATCGGCACCGTTTTCAATATTTTTATCGAAGGTGGATACGGGCGCAGCAACAAAGAAAGGAATTTTATGCTGACGCGCGCAGAGCGCTATCATGTATGTACCGACCTTATTGGCGGTATCCCCGTTTTTGGCAACCCTGTCGGCGCCGACAATGATTTTATCTATCTTCCCTTTCTGGCAGAGAATGCCGACATGGTTATCAGGAACGAGCGTTACGTCTATGCCTTCCTCATGCAATTCCCAGGCAGTAAGGCGCGCGCCCTGAAAATATGGCCTTGTTTCCGTTGCAATTACTTTGATTTTTTTTCCGGCCTCATGGGCTGCGCGCATCACTCCAAGAGCGGTTCCGTAACCTCCTGTCGCAAGGGCGCCTGCATTGCAATGGGTAAGTATCGTATCCCCGTCGTTAATAAGCTCCGCGCCGTAGAGGGAGAGCATCCGGTTATTCTCTATGTCTTCAACGTGTATCGAGATCGCCTCGTCAAGCATTGAGTCCGGCATATCAGCGCTGTTTCTGTATCGGCTGAAGGCATCCTTCATCCTTTCCAGAGCCCAGAAAAGATTGACGGCAGTGGGCCGGGTCCCACCCAGGTTTTTGCATATCCTGTCCACGTCTGTATTCTTTACCTTCCCCTTTGACGCAATGATCTCAAAAATCCCAAGGGCTACGCCATAGGCCGCGACTATCCCGATCAACGGCGCTCCTCTGATAGTCATGTTTTGTATGGATTCGGCAACATCTTTTAAGTTTTTGCAATGGACATAAACCTTTTTAAAAGGCAGCAGCCTCTGGTCGAGCAGGCACAACGTACCGTTTTTCCAGTAAATATGGTCTGTCATTATTACCCCTTCAGTTTCTTTAACAGTAATTCGTTCAGCAATTTCGGATTTGCCTTTCCCTTTGTTTCCTTCATTACCTGCCCGACAAAGAACCCCAGCAGCTTTTCTTTGCCGCCTCTGAAATCTGCCAGTTCTTTCGGGAAACGGGCAATGATTTCATCAATATTAGAACTGATGGCTGTTTCATCTGATATCTGGACAAGTCCCTTTTTTTCTACAATACTTTTTGGTGAAGCTCCGCTTTTGTAAATCTCAGGAAAAATCTCTTTCCCGATTTTAATATTTATTGTGCCGTCCTTTATGAGCGACAAAAGTTCCGCAAGATGGGCAGGGGAAAGCGGGGAATCTTTCGGGGACACATTGCCGTCCTTCAGCTCCCGCAAAAGCTCGGTCATAACCCAGTTGCTCACTGTCTTGGGCTCCGGAAAAAGCCCTACCGCATCTTCAAAATATTTTGAAAGTTCCTTATCAGAGGCCAATATTTCCACATCATATTTGGGAAGGCCGTATGCATTCATGAACCTTTCCATCTTCTCCATGGGCAACTCAGGCAGGCTTTTTCTGATATCCGCAATCCATGCATCATCGATTATAAGTGGAAGAAGATCAGGCTCAGGGAAGTAGCGGTAATCATGGGCCTCTTCCTTGCCTCTCATTGAATAGGTAATACCCTCGTCAGCATTGAACAGGCGCGTCTCCTGGACTACCGTACCGCCTTTTCTGATGAGCTCTATCTGTCTTTTTATCTCATATTCAAGGGATTTTTCAACAAATCTGAAGGAATTCAGGTTCTTAAGTTCAGCCCTTGTGCCAAGTTCCTTTACCCCCTTCTTTCGTACCGATACATTCGCATCGCAGCGAAAACTCCCTTCCTCCATGTTGCCGTCACAAATTTCAAGGTATAAGAGCACGTCTCTCAACATCTTCAAATATGCCGTTGCTTCCTCAGGCGAACCTATGTCCGGCTCAGTCACGATCTCAAGAAGGGGAATGCTTGACCTGTTGTAATCTACAAGGCTGTACGAACTTGCCTCTATTGCGCCTTCATGCACGAGTTTGCCTGCATCCTCCTCCATGTGCACCCTTTTAATCCTGATCCTTTTCTTGATATCACCTACAGAAATATCAAGATAGCCGTTTTCACAAATCGGCTCTTCATACTGGGAAATCTGGTAGCCCTTGGGCAGGTCAGGATAAAAATAGTTTTTTCTGGCAAAAATGCTCCTTTTGTTGATGTCGCAGTGGAGAGCAAGCCCGAGCTTAACGGCAAAATCAACCACTTTTTTGTTGAGAACAGGCAGAGCCCCCGGCAGTCCCATACAGGTAGGGCATGTATGACTATTCGGGTCTGCCCCGAATTTTGTCGAGCATCGGCAGAACAATTTACTATCCGTTAACTGGTGCGCATGGACTTCAAGTCCCATAACACCTTCAAAATCATCATATTCCACATCTCACCTCATATAAATCATTGAAAATCAAAGAATCATTGAAAATATACAATACATTTGCCGTATTTTCAAAAATATTATCAATTATTGCTGCCAATCGGCTTTAACAAATTCCAGAATCTTTTTTGCCCGTTCGGAAAATAGATGAATCCCCTGCCAGTCAGGTTGTGATATTGTCTTCTGCATGAGAAACCCGTCCTCACCAAACCATTGAGGCAATATTCCGCCAAAGAAATAACCTTTACCCTTAAGCAAATCAACAACCCTGCCAACCCAGGGCCATGACAATTTCAGCCAGACCTGGATTACTTCCGCGTTCCGGCTCATAATACGCTGCTCTTCTAAAAGAAAAACCTCTTCAAAATCCGATCCTGTCTCATGGAGAGCTACACGGGCTATCCCCGCATTATCAAATATCTGAGTATCAATTCGGGTTTGCAATAAAGAAGGGATATCCTCCTTTGACTGCAAAAAAACCCGTCTGTCGTCAAAACCATCATAAATATATTTGAAATAATCGGCATATATATCAGGGATATGGACCGTATGAGGATTCGGGGTAAGGGTCATGAACATAAGAAGTGTTGATACCCTGCCTGATGCGCTTTTTTCCTTCTCATATGCCTTGGCCGGCATGAGATCCACTTCAAGGGCTGTCTCCACTACAGGCAAAACGGAAATGGCGGCTTTCTGGATATATATCTCATTACAGACCGGCTCTCCGAAAAACATATTTACATCGTCCATGCCCGGCAGAATCTTTTTGACGTACTGAAAAATCATACTTATTACACCTGAATTCCGGTAATCCGGAGAAACCACCCCATTCCCTTTCTCGTATACTCCTTTGTCAGGCGCCGCGCGGAATAAGGAGCTGTATCCGACAACCCTGTTATCCGGTGTGCGGACAACAATCGGTATATTATCCCGTTTTTCAAATGCGGCTATAAGCTCTTCTGGATTATAGACAGCCCTTGCAGGATAACCGTCTCCGTAAATCTCCGTAAAAAGCTTTGTCACACCTTCTGCATCTTCCGCCTTGAATAAATCAACGGTCAATATCTCGTTGGTCATAGTAACTCCTTTCATAATCTCGTGAAGCGGAAAAACCCGTGAAGCGTATCTCGTTATCTTCTTTTCCGCTTCACGCTTCACGTATAACGCTTCACGGCCTTTCACACCTGTGGCGGTCTTTTCCTCCCATATGGGATTTTGGGCATCTGTTGTTGTACATAATCACAGAAAACCTGCAGTTCCTGGAGATATTTTTCAACATCTTCCCGTATATAGGTTCCAAGACCCTTCTCAAAATCTGTCTTTATGGATATAAGGCCTTTAACCTGCTTTTTAACGGATTTGGGCTTAACATCAACAGGGTCAGGTTTAACTTTTTTGTATGCTGTAAGTCTGGTCTCTAAAGTTGTATGGGTCACGGGTGTTTTTAAAATGTCGGTAAATATTTGCATGAGATCAGGGCAATCGAGGTTGGAAGCGAGGAGATACCCCTGGGAAAGAGGGAGATTTCCCGCCGAAATTGCTGCCTGAATTTCAGGAGAAAGTTTTAAAAGTGAAATTGTGCGGAATAAGGTAGGATAAGACTTTGCGGAGATTTCAGAAGTTTCTTTCAACGTGAAAGAAACTTCTTCCGGTACATATTCTGGAGAACGATTATAATTTACCAATTCACTCATTACCCCATCCACATCATAGTTTTTACCTGGATGTTTCGCCTGAATATATGACAATATCCCTTTGGCCTGATCTATGGGATTCAAGTCTTCTCTCTGCAAGTTCTCTGTTAATTGCAGAGCTATGGTCTCACCTAATTCTTTACCTGCTTCAATAATTCTTACTGGTACGGATTCAAGTCCTAATTGCCGGGCTGCCACAAGACGTCTCTCACCGCAAATTAGTAAATATGTCCCGTCATCCTGTGCGGTTACAATAAGCGGTTCCAGGATGCCTTTATCTTTGATGGATAGCATAAGCGATTTGAATGAGTCTGTTTCAATACTAATACGTGACCTGACCTGTTCCAACACCACAACCTTGTCTACGGGAATGTACAGAAATTCAGGATTTGCACTTGTTTGCTCTGTTGACATATTGTTTCCCCCTCTTTGAAATTCGTGAATAGTGAATAGTCAAAACCTGTTTACTGCCCTCATCACTGTTCACTATCTACCATTTAGTTCCCGTCCGGAAAGGGTCCTTTTCCGCCCCGGCGGCGTCAATCTGCGGTCTTTCTTGTGCGGCGTACGTGTTGTATGCCTCCGCGCAATCCCTTAATTTTCTTGCCGGAACGAAAAAATCCTCCTTTCTGATTCGGGAACCAATAGTTTCTCATCCGGAGTTTCCGGATGGAGACTATTTAGTATCTCGTACTGGAAGTGCCCTGGTAATGTTATCACCTGACTTGCGACTCCAGCTTCGTTTGCCATTGTAGAAATTAAAGCTGGCGGCAGTGGAACCGCTGGTCTCCGATGACCAGGGAGCAAAGTGGGTAATATCAATCAACTCCGTTGCGATATGGATGCTGTAGTCGTGATTGGCTGCCGCCGGACGGGATTTTTTCGCATCATACAACCCAGCCAGTTCATCCAGTGTCGGCATCCGCCAGTCTTCGTGCCCACCTCCGCGATAATTCCTACAATAGCTCCAGGCGTCTTGCCAGTTAATATCCGACCCGTTATCTTTCGCTGCCCACATTAATTTGCTCTCAGAGTCCAGAACCGTCCCGTTTTCATAAGCGATAAAACGACCGTCTTTCTTACCTATCTCGCCTGCTGCGACGTACTCAACAGCAATAATAATTCCCATCAAAAGAATCGCAACCACTGTGATTAACATTGTTCTTAACGTTTTTTTCATGGTCTACGTCCTCCTCATCTTTTGATTTGTTTTCTCCTTTCACCGACTGTTTCTCAAGCGGTGCTAAAACATTTCAACTATGGAACAGTTGGTATTGGTTCATCGCAAAACCAAAAGACAATCCGTAACGATTACAATAGATACTCTTGCATGATTGCCAAAATTAGTCAATCATTGAGTTACAGGAAACAATAGTGCATTTAATACAAAACCACGCATTATGCATTTCGGGAAGTTATCGTGGCTTCAGGCAATAACCGCGCAGCGTAACTTTCAGGAAGCACATCGCAGGGATGGATTTCTGAATCGAACCAAACTTGAAAATTGCTTACTACACCTCCTGCAAGTTGAGCATATGGCCCTTTGATTTTGATCGTGAATCAGGGGAAGAAATGTACCCTATATGGGTCACAATACAGCAAAGAGCCTTCACTACCTGATTTTTTGGATAACTTTCTCTGCCACTTTCCTCGAAAACTCAAGGTCCTGCTCGTAGCGGGCTTTTTGCATCGCCTCAGTATTTTTGAAACTACCTCCCAGGAACGAATTGCTAACAATATTTACAAAATAATCACCTCTGACTATCCAAAGGTCATAGCCGTTCCAGAACGCGTCATCGCCTAACCCCTGAATCACTTTCATCTTTTTAGCTGTATCCTCCGAAGACATACGCGCTTTCTTCTGCCTGGTGAATAAATCTTTTGCCGAGCTGTAAAATCCTTCCTGTCGTAGTGCATCACTGGTTGCGATCTTTATGGTGACACCATAGGCGGCGCCATTTTTCTTAAAAGAATACTTGCATGTGTTGGCTGTAGGCATAACAGTTTTCCCTGTTTGTCCATCGGACACGGTTTCCCTGAACATCATTTCGGCCTCAGCTTTGGTAAACAGATCACAGGGATTTGGCACTCCTTTGCCTTGAGCGAATACCACGGAAAAAATTGCAGTCAAAAGAATAAAGGACGTGGAAGCTGTTGCAATGAGTGAGAATTTACTATGCATTACTCCTCCTGTATCGGTATTTTATTTTTTGCAGTTGTATAACTCCGGCTCTCCCAGAACGATCTTTTCAGCCTTATCATGGTTAATCCGCAGCTCTGATCCGATGTATATCCTGTTCACGCCGGCTATTCCAACATTGATTTCCTGTGTTTGGCCTGGATTGACTGTAACACTTTTCAGGACTTCCCCGTTCCTGTCGCCGTTTCGCACAAGAAATATCATGGGAGCCTTAATGCCGCCGTCAATGTATATTGTTGTTTTGAAATAATTGTATTTGCCCGCGGATTTTATATATGAGGCGAAGTAAGCCATGCTGAGAGGAGAGGAGTTCTTTATTCCCCACCGGTAATTTCCCCCGGGAGTTCTTAGTGATGCGGTATCGCCGGTTATCATTGTTCCATAGTAGTCATCGTATTGCTGCCGTGTCCTGACCGGTGCGCTATTGATCTTCTGACACACAAATTTTATCTCAGGTTGAGGGGAAGGCAACTGGACAGGCTGCACAGGCTGCCTGACAAAAGGGTCCTGGGCGCAAGAGCAGAGCAAAAATGCGAATACCACCAACAAAATGAGTTGTTTCATCGAAGTTCCTCCTGTTTTTCTATTTCTGCGTTAAAAAGTATATCATTATACAAATTCCGGTTCCACATCTCATCAAATAACAGCTTCAGGTCCATTTTCTTCGTTAAACATGACTTTGTATGGTATAACAGCTTTCCTCCATACACCATAATTAATATACCGACTACGTGGTATACGTAAATGATATACATCAATATATTGAAGAATATCACTGAAGACACTTTGAGATATATAACTGCCTCTGTCAATTAGATACAGAATCATGCAGCATCATGCACACCTCATTATCAGCAAAAGCAAATATGCGCAACCTGAATGTTGCGTCTACCTTCAAAAACCGGTGTTCTACTGAATTGGTATGATTTTTATTTACAAGGGCGGTATTTATTATTCTATACTATAGAACATGATAAAAATCCTTGAACATCTCGAAAACATGGGTCTTTACGACAGGCTTTTTGATTCTGTTCTGGCCGTTGTCTTTTTTGTCTTTCTTCACTGGGCATTAGTAAGAATCTTTCTCCGGCTCCCTCATGAAAAACAGAAAGAGTTTCTTTGGCGAAAGGCGGCTACATACTGTTCCGTATTTGTTCTCGTTCTTCTCCTTGCTTTTGTCTGGCTTCGCGGTTTTAATTCCCTGAGCACATACTTCGGTCTCCTGTCGGCCGGTCTGGCCGTTGCCCTGAAGGACCCTCTCGCAAATTTTGCCGGGTGGCTGTTTATTCTTGTCCGGAAGCCCTTTGAAACGGGCGACAGGGTTCAGGTCGGGGACTACGCGGGAGATGTCGTCGACATCGATATTTTCCAGTTTGCACTCATGGAATCAGGCACCTCCGGGGCTTCCAAAGACATGCGAACAGGGCGGCTCGTGAAGATTTCGAACAGTGCCGTATTTACGGAACCCCAGGTCAATTTCACCAAGGGGTGGTTTGAATATGTCTGGAACACCATTGAGGTAAATATTACCTTTGAGAGCAACTGGAAAAAGGCCGGGACTATCTTTGAAGAAATCGTCATTGCTGAGGGCAAAGATGCAAGCAGGAGGGCAAAGGAAACCATGGGTGAGGCATCGGAAAAATATATGGTTATTGACATGCCCCTGGAACCCCGTGTACTTACGGAAGTCAACGATAAAGGTGTGCTGCTCACAGCCGTGTATCTTTGCGACCCCCGTGCCCGGAGAACATCATCCAGCAAAGTATGGGAACAGTTGCTGGACAGGTTTTCGGCGGAAAATGATATATCTTTTGCATACCCAACCCAGAGAGGTTTCAGCAACATTACTGAAGGAAAGTCGACTGGTAAAATCGTACCTGTCTGAACGCTTCATAAAAGGCTAATTCCAATTCTAAATCAAGGATGCAATGATTTACCCCGTTGCAGCTTGCGGGGCAATCAAGGCGGCAAGGAAGAGGCGACGTAGGCTTACTATAATAGTACGTCGGAGGAGCCGATGACGAAGCCAACGATGATAGCGCCTTGATTTAGAATTGGAATAATTGGTATTAAGGCTTCTCGTCTGTCAACGCACCGTCAGTTTTCAAATAACCGGTTAATCCTTCAACAGAACGTATGTGAATATCCCGCTGCGGATATGCTATTTCTATGTTGTGCTCTTTGAAAACCCTGTCAATTTCGAAACGAATTATTGATCTTACCTTGTCCCTTGAAAGTATTACATGCATGATCCAGAACCGGAGATGGAAAATAAGGGCATTATCCCCGAAATCACTGAACAGAACATAGGGAGGAGGTTCTTTCAATACATCCGGATTTGAAAGCGCGCACCGGATAAGCAGATCTTTTATGAGATTCGTATCTGAACCATAGGCCACACCTACAATTATTTCTGCCCTTCCCTTGGGGTCTTTGTGCGTCCAGTTGACGATTTTTTTTGAAACCAGATCGGAGTTCGGCAGGAATATTGTAGAATCCTCATTGGTCTGCACCACAGTGCTCCGTATGTTGATCTTCTCAACCCTTCCATGAACGTCTTCAAGCTGGATTTCATCGCCGGGATGTATGGAACGCCCGAAAAGCAGTATAAGGCCGCTGACGAAATTTTTAATAAGGTCCTGAAGGGCAAAGCCTACGCCTACCGACAGACCTCCAGCAATAATAGTAAGATTGCCGATGCCTATTCCTAAAAAGTTTAAAGAGACAATGGCGTAACAAAACCAGATTACATAAGATGAGACGGTTTGGAGGGATTTTATGACGCCTTCTTCGATATTCTCCCAGCGTATTTTCAAAAATTTTATTGCTGTATGGGAAAAAGCTATAAAAGAACGGGCAATAAAGAATAATGCGGCAAGGGTCAATAACGTTGTGATCCGCAATGATATCATGCCCCAATCTTTTTTCCATTGAATGATTTTCATTAAAAGCGGCATTCCGCCGGTGTATATTGATGCCCATGCTACAATCATGGTAAAAAGTCCAATAAAGATAAGCGGTAAAACCATATTACCCAATAAAATCAGGCTTATGGATTTCTGTTTGCCGGAATGTACGGCCCTCCAGAAATAGCTGCTCAACCCTGATCCGAGCGCTATATTCAAGACAACCATGAACCAGAGCGCCGATATGAGCATGGAAAGACTTCCTAAGCCGAGCAAAGCTATTACGGCAAGTATTGCCATGAGTCCGGCCGTGAAAAGAGATAGTTTTTTTTCCGGTTCCGATACTATGCGTTTCCTGATAAAGTAGTAATATGTGCTGCATATAAGAAGCAGGGCAGTGAATACCGGGGTCATTGTAACAACAGGAATGCGCAGTATCTGTACAATTATTCCGGCAGCAAAGATAAGCCAGAGGGGCCGGAGGATATTATGGCCTGTGCGATGAGCAGTTATGAGCGATGTTTTGCGCAAATTCCAGGCAAGGGATACTGCACTGCCTGCAAGTAGAATTTCCCCGAAGGCTTGGTATGCGCCGAACTGAAAATATTCGGAAGTAACGGCATTGATAATGGTTGAGAGGCCAAAAATTGCCCAGACGCTGAAAGGCAAACAATACCTGACCGTATGGCTGTTATGCAGTATTTTGCCAAGCCATTTAAGGAAAAGATAGCAGATAAGGGAAACTATGAGCCCCGAAGAAATTATCTTGAGGATAAAATCATTAAAGGAGTGTTTTTGCTCTTCAGCAGGTGTTAACCCGTAAAGAACTACAAATTTCAACCACTTTGTCGCCACCAAATAGGCCAGCTCCCATGAGCCTGATGTAAAATAATGTTTTGTGGGCGTAAAGAAATATGTTCTCCATGAATCACCAAATTCCTTCTCAACATCCGATCTTTTTTGTTCCAGTCTCAAGAGAAAATCTTCGATCTGATGAGGAAAAACGGTAAGGAGTTGCTTTGCTGTGTTTGTAACGGTTAAAAGTTTTACCAAATCTTCCACATATTCTCTACTTATCCGGGCTGACTCTACCAGTAACTTGTCCTCGGCTAATTTGTCGTATTCTTCCTTTCTTTCCTTCATGGATTTTTCAAATTCACCGACATTCTTTATCTGTTCATTTATGGGGTTAATCAGACTGTTGGCGCTTTTTTTAAGGGCGTCCATCCTTTTTAATGTATTGCGGAATTCAATAGGGTTATTTTCCGCTATGCTGTGGATAAGGAGCAAGTGTCTAAGCTCGCGGTTAAATTCCCGGCCCTTTTCTTGAAGCTTTTGAGCTTTTTCCGGCTGTGCTGCAATGAACTTTTCTACTTCAAGTTGAATCTCTCTGACTTCCGTCTTCTCCCTGCTTATCATATCCTGCCATGACGAAGATTTTCCCTGAGCTGAAGATACGGAATGAAAAACCAATAGGGCAGTCAACAGGAAAGACAGTACGAGGACTATTTGTTTTAAATGAAAGTTTTTTGAAGATTTACGATACATATATTATTGATAAAGTGCCATAATAACTAACTTTTATCAAGGCATATAATTCTCAGGAACTGTAATAAATATGCAGCCGGAGAATTGTTTATACAGAATCTTTCTCCACCGGCTTTGTATCAGCCTGGTTGACAACGGGTATAACTAAGTCGTATAATGTAGTGATATTTTTCACTTATAAGAAGGAGGAGTTCATGGCAACAACCACACACGGATATCAAGGGAGCGATAACTACATAGCGTCAAAACCTTTGATGGAGATTGTAAACGTTTCAGTCGCTTTGGGAAAACCGCTTGTTATCAAAGGCGAACCCGGCACAGGCAAAACGCTTCTTGCTCACAGCATAGCAGGAGCGCTCAACAAGAAACTTATTATATGGAATATTAAATCCACGACAAAGGCAAAAGACGGCCTTTATGTGTACGATACCGTTCAGAGACTGAATGACGCAAGGTTTAAGGACAAGGACATCTCCGATATAAGACAGTATATAAAACTCGGCAGACTTGGTCAGGCCTTTGACAGTGACGAACAACTGATCCTTCTGATAGACGAAATTGATAAGGCTGATGTAGAGTTTCCGAATGACCTTCTTAACGAACTTGATGAAATGTCTTTTCATATACCGGAACTTGATGAAGAAGTCAGAGCAAAGCACAGGCCTGTTGTAATAATTACAAGCAACTCGGAAAAGGAACTCCCTGACGCCTTCCTGAGAAGGTGTATATTCCACTACATCGAGTTTCCCGATCAGGAAATGATGGAAAGGATTGTAAAAGTACACTACCCTGATATTGAAAACAAACTTATGAGAGAAACAATAAAGAAATTCTACTGGATACGCGAAGTAGAGGGTTTGAGAAAGAAACCGTCGACAAGTGAGCTTATTGACTGGATAAAGGTCCTTGCACTGGGAGGTATCAGCATAGATAAAATATCCTCTGAAATACCTTTCCTTGGAGCGCTCCTTAAAACCGAGCAGGATACGGGAAGGTTCGTGAGACTAAGCAATGCCCAGGGCGGGGGAGGATTCAGGAAAAGATTCTAAAGCAAAGGCAGCTAAGTTCTGAGGCCGATTGCGAAGAAGCGGTAATCTTGGAGTTATATAATGTTTACTGATTTTTTTTATCTTTTAAGAAAAAAAGGCGTTCCCGTAGCCGTTACAGAATGGATATCCTTTATAGAGGCGCTGTATAACGGCTATTTTCAATCAAGCCTGAACCATCTTTATTACATCGGCAGAGCTTTTCTTGTAAAAAGTGAAGCATTCTACGATATGTTTGATGAAGCTTTTCAGGAATATTTCGGCGGAATAAAAACAGATCCTGTCGATCTCGATAAGGTGCTTGAGTGGCTTGAGAACCCTGTCCACAGACTTCCCAAGATGAGTCCCGAAGAAATGGCGGAATTTCAGCAGAAGCTGGAGGAGTTCAAGAAAGAACACGACATGGAAGAACTGATGAAACAGTTCAGGGAAAGACTGAAAGAGCAAAAAGAGCGGCATGACGGCGGAGGCAAATGGATAGGCACAGGAGGAACGTCTCCCTTCGGAGCATACGGATATCATCCCGGCGGCATAAGAGTCGGCGGAGAATCCTGGATGCAGTCAGCATCAAAGGTAGCAGAAGAGAGAAGATTCAAGAACTACAGAAATGATATTATTCTTGACATAAGACAGACCAAGATGGCCCTGAAAAAACTGAGGGAGCTGAAAAGAGAAGGGTTGGAAGAAGAGCTGGACATAGATCAGACAATAGAAAAAACCGCTAAAGAAGGCGGGGAGATTGAGCTTGTTTTTAACAAATCAAGGGAAAATTCCGTAAGGCTTATTCTCCTCATGGATACCGGCGGTTCAATGTGGCCCTATTCGGAGCTTTGCGAAAGACTTTTTTCTGCTGCAACCCAGATGGAACACTTCAAAGAGTTCAAATATTATTTTTTCCATAATTGTATATACCAGGACGTTTATGAGGATATAGCGAACTATAAAAAGGTGCCGACAGAAAAGCTTTTTTCAAATTTCCATAGCGGGTACAAGGTTGTCTTTGTCGGCGATGCCAGAATGGCATACTCGGAACTATTTGATATAAACGGCAACATTGATTACTACTATACAAATGACAAGCCGGGCTTGGAATGGCTTATGAAGATCAAACAACATTTTCCACATTCTGTCTGGCTGAACCCCACACATAAAAATTACTGGGGTCATTACACTGTAGATACAATAAGCAAGGTCTTTCCTATGTTCGAGCTTACCATTGACGGCCTGAAGGATGCTGTAAAGTCCCTTGTATCAAGGCCTAAACCAATGGGACAAATACAGGGCTGACAGCGATTTGATTGGCAACTTATATCTGGAACAGTTCCAAAGACTTTTCTGCACTGTGTGTTGAGTTATATCCTTATATTTCCTGCAAAAACAATGTTAATTTACAAAAAATTGCATTATAATCTAACATGCTTGTAAAAAGGGCTCTATACTACTCATACGAAAAACTCCTTGAAAAAGAAGTGCTGAAGGGAATAACACCAACCCATATAGGCATCATCCTTGACGGCAACAGAAGGTTCGCCAGGGAGATGGGCTTTGATGACGTAACAATGGGGCACAAGGAAGGGGCGAGGAAGCTGGACGATGTACTCCAGTGGTGCAGTACTTTGGGTATTAAAATTGTAACAATATGGGTACTTTCAACGGAAAACATTCAGAGAGATAACCAGGAATTAGACGGCCTTTTGAAAGTAATAGAAGAAAAGATTTTAGAACTCTCAAGAAGCCTGGTAATAAAGAAAAACGGCTTCAGAATTAAAATTCTCGGCAAGTTTGATGTGCTGCCGGACACATTAAAAGATGCAATAAGAAATGCCGAAGAATATACGAAAAACAACGAAAGACATATCCTTAATATAGCAATCAGTTACGGCGGGCGCGAAGAGATCGTTGAAGCGATGAGAAAGGCAATAAGAGAAAAAAAGGCAGAAAACGCTGAGGAGCTTGCGAACAGCATAACCATTGAGGATATCACAAATCATTTATATACAAACGGAATTCCTGATCCGGACCTTATTATTCGTACAAGCGGTGAAATTCGCTTAAGCGGTTTTCTTCTATGGCAAAGTGCATACAGTGAATTTTATTTTTGTGATGCGCTTTGGCCTGCTTTCAGAAAGATTGATTTCCTGCGGGCAATCAGAAGCTACCAGCACAGAGGGAGGAGATTCGGAAGATGAACGTTTGCTCGGATAAACTGTCGTGTCTCAAAAACACAGAGCTTTTTAAATCCCTTGGCGACGCAGAGCTTCAGGAACTTTCCGAAAGACTGAAAGAGAGGATTTATCCTCCCAACACTGCAATAGTAAGGGAAGGCGCATCCGGGGATTCAATGTTCATCATAAAAAGCGGGAGGGTGGATATAAAAAAACGGGAGCCTAACCTCGGGATAGACCTGTCTATCGCCTCTCTTGACAGCGGCGCATGTTTCGGCGAGATGGCCCTTTTAACGGGCAACCCGAGGACAGCGACGGTAATGGCAGTCCAGGCAACATCGGTGTTTGTGCTGGAAAAAAAGGATTTTGACAGCCTGCTCAGTGAACACCCATCGATCTCCATGTCATTGAACAAGATAGTGGCTGAGCGAATAGAGGCAATGAATGCCCAGCAGGGTATGGGCATTAAATCCCTTGCAACGATAAAGATTGACTCGGAAGTGCTCTCTCTGATTCCAAAACAGCTCATAACGCGTTATAAAGTGCTCCCCATTGCCTATTCGAACAGTACGCTCACCCTTGCCATGGTCAATCCTGCCGACCTTCTGGCAATGGATGAGGTAAGAAAGTTTATCAAAGGGCTTGCCATTGAACAGGTTCTCATTGTCGATGAAGACCTGAAAACATTCATGGAAAAAGACTATCCCGAAATCATGAAGAAAGAGGAAGAGAAACCCGAGGTCAGCATAGACTCAATCCTTGAGAACATGGATTCTCTTCAATCCGATCTTATGAAAGATGTGGAGTTCGAAGAAGGCAAAGAAGATGAAATGGGGATAGCAGATCTGGAAAGTGAGGCAAAGGGTGCACCCATTATAAGGCTCACGAACAATATCATAGGCATGGCCTTAAAAAAAGGCGCAAGCGATATCCATATAGAACCCATGGAAAAAGGATGCAGGGTGCGCTACAGAATAGACGGCGTCTTAAAGGAAGAGATGATGCTGCCAAGAAAGATAATACTCCCGCTCATCAGCAGAATAAAAATCATTTCAAAGCTGGATATTACCGAGAGAAGGATGCCCCAGGACGGCAGGATAACAATGAAAGTTGGGGATAAAACTGTTGACTTCAGGGTATCATCCGTTCCGACAAAATTCGGTGAGAAAATCTGTACAAGAATTCTGGACAAGAGCAATACCTCTATGGGTTTGGATAAACTCGTATCGCATCTGCCCACATTAGAACTTGTTCGGGATATGATAAAAAAGCCCTATGGGATTATTTTTGTCACAGGACCTACAGGCTCCGGGAAAAGCACCACTTTATACAGTGCATTAGCAGAAAAAAATGATATCGACGTAAATATATCTACTGTAGAAGACCCCATTGAATACGACCTTGCAGGCATAAACCAGGTCCAGGTAAACTCTGATATAGGACTTGATTTTGCGCGCGTATTAAGGGCTTTTCTAAGACAAGACCCCGATATTATACTCGTCGGAGAAACAAGAGATAAAGAAACGGCAAAGATAGCAGTTGAAGCAGCACTTACCGGACACCTTGTTTTTACGACACTTCACGCAAACGATGCGCCAAGTACATTCATGAGACTTAACGATATGGGTATAGAGTCCTTTCTCATTTCCACATCAATCATCGGTATTGTTGCGCAGAGACTTGTACGAAGGATTTGCCCGAGTTGCAAGGAAAAGTATGTTCCCGAAAAAGTAATAACAAAATACCTCGGATTACCTGAAGACATAGAACTCTATAAAGGCAAAGGTTGCGATGCATGTGGCATGTCCGGCTACAAAGGCAGAGTGGGTGTATACGAGGTGCTGATGGTAACCGAGTCGGTTAGGCGTCTGATCGGCGAAGGGGCTGAAACAAATATAATAAGACAGGAAGCCATAAATAGCGGCATGAGAACACTGAAAGACTACTGCTTGATACTGCTCGAAGGAGGTTTAACCACCGTTGATGAAGTATTAAGGACAGTGGCCATCGCAACTTGATAAAAAAATCCATCGTAGAATCCAAAATTATATCCATATTGCTGCGGGTAATTCTTTGGATATGTATATCTTTTCTTATTCTCCTTACGTTTTACGTCTATCACGAAGGTCTGTGGCGGGAAATAATTTGCTTTTACAGGTTCTTTTTTGATCCGAGAAAGCTCCGTTTATTTATTGTCTCTTTCGGCCCCTTTGCTGCTGTAGTATTCGTTTTTGTTCAAGCTTTACAGGTTGTATTTGCACCTGTTCCCGGTGAACTCACCGGTGTTGTCGGAGGTTTACTCTTCGGAAACATATCAGGGGTGATACTCTCTACAATAGGTCTTACATTAGGCTCCCTCTTTGCCTTTGGCATAACAAGGCTCTTCGGCATGAGGTTTGTGGAAAAGATAGTAAAAAAGCAATATATAGATAAATTCAATTATTTCATTACACACAAGGGCCTGAACATCACCTTTATCCTGTTCCTTATACCCGGTTTTCCCAAGGATTCTCTCTGCTATTTCCTCGGTATTACGCATATGCGACTCGTCGATTTCCTGTTTATGAATATATTCGGTAGATTGCCGGGGACGTTGATGCTTACTCTACAGGGAAGTGCGTTAAAAGAGGGCAAATATCAGGCTTTTTTCTGGCTGCTGTTTATAAGCATACTATTTACCGTTATCCTGTACTTCACAAGAAACTATATGATACAGGCCTTTAGCTACGCTGTTCACAAATTTATTGGAAAAAAGAGGGATGATAAAGACAAGTCCGATCCCGTAGGCAATAAAGATATCAAGTGAATGTTTTTTCTATGCCACAGACAACAGCGCGGGCATAATGCTCTAATTCCAATCATGACAGGTCGCCCGGTAAGAACCTGAAACCTATTTCCATGGTTTCCATATTTAGCGTGGTAGGTATGGGCGGCAGCGGGTCAACAGAGCGCAATACCCGTAGGATTGATTCATCATATATCCTGTTCCCTGATCGTTTCTCAATGTTGACATCCACTATTCTTCCATCCTTTCGTATTCTGATGGTTACTATTGTTTCCAGGTCTTTTTTGAATGAGGCCATGCCGGGTAAGCCCCATGAATTTTTTATCTTCTCCCATATTTCAAGCATATATCTCTGCGACACCGGATCAAGAGTTCTTCCTCCACCCTCGGAAGAGCCGGGCAGTCCAGAACCGCTGCCGCCTGTCCTTCCTGTACCGCCTGCTCCGGACGACCCTTTTGTCTTGCTGACATCAAGATATTCTGTCCGTTTTTTCATCTCTCTTATACGGTCATTGAGCCGACTCAATTCTTCTTTTGTATTTGTTTCCTTAGATGGTACAGCCTTGGGGGGCACTTTTTTCTTTGAAAGCGATACAGCCTCTTTTTCCTTTCGCTCAAGCACCTGTTTTTTCTTTGGCGTGGAAACAGGTTTACTCACTTTAGCAGGAGATTTCTCCTTTTCAGAAGCAGGCTTGTCTTCCATGAATTTTCCTGCCTTCGGGCCGCTGGGGCCGCCGCCGATATCCCCGACGAGATTAACAGAATATGACGATAGCGCATCAAATCTCTTTGGCGTTCTTTTTATAGGGATGCTGAATGCCCCAACCACGATGAAGTGGAGAACAGTTGAAATTATGACCATTTTGAACCAGGTTTCTTCTTTCATGATAATTCGGCAGTTAGTTTTTTTAGCCTTCAGCAGGCAGTGAAATATACGCCGCTCCCATGATCCCCATTAAAGCGTTAATAACCGGGCAATTGTTTGCCATTATTCCTCTGCAGGCTTCGTCACTATATTAACTTTCTCCACCCCCGCTTCTTTTACAATACCCATACAAGTTACAACAAATCCGTAAGAAACGTTTTTATCTGCCCTTAAATAAATCTCTTTGTTGTTTTTATTTGTAAAAAGGAGCTGTATTGCCGCTTTGAGGTCTTTGATATCCAATCTTTTTTCATTCAGCACGAGCTGCTTATTGCTTGAAATGCTGAGTATCTGCGGCTCATCTTTGGTCGGCAGGGGTTTTGTGGTTACCTGAGGGATGTCGATATTCATTCCATGCTGCATCATAGGCGCCGTTATCATGAATATGATAAGCAGAACAAGCATCACATCAACAAGAGGGACGATATTTATTTCAGAAAGAGGGGATTTTGAATCCTTTGAAAATTTCATTTCTCCAGGAGGTTCAGTATATACATAGATGCATTTTCCATTTTTGACAAAATTCGTTTCAGCCTGCCGTTAAAATAATTATATGCAAGTACTGCAGGTATGGCTGTTGCAAGGCCGATGGCAGTGGCTATAAGCGCCTCGCTAATTCCCGGTGCAACAACAGACAGACTTGTTGTTCCCTTTAATCCAATCTCGCGGAATGAATCCATGATGCCCCATACCGTGCCGAATAAACCGATAAAAGGCGCAGTATTTGCTGTCGTGGCAAGGAACGAAAGTCTTCTTTCAAATCTCTCTGTCTCTTCAGATATGACAATTTTTAAAGCATTTTCAACATACTCAGGTCTTATTCCAGGATTTTCTTTTTGCCTTGAAGCAACTTCTTTATAAGATGCAAACATAAGACGGTAAAAGGCATTGTTGGGGGTTTCCCTGTATGTCGTTACTAATTTCTTAAAAGAATCCGCATCTTTTGCAGTTCTCATAAACCTTTCAGCATCTCTCTCTGTTCTGCCGTATTGCTTGAGTTTATAGAGTATGATTGTCCACGATACAATCGAAAATATAAAAAGGATGGATACAACCACCTTTGCAACCGGCCCTGAAGCATAGAGCAGGCTTAAAACACCGCCGGACAAATTATTTATACCCGATATATCCACAGGCAAAAACATACAACATATTACCCATCTTGTAAATAAAAAAACCCCCTGGGCGGTCCCAGGGGGAAGGGGGGTTATTATGAGAAGCTATTGAGGGTGAATGTCTAAGTTAAAAAACTACTTGTGAATTAATGAACAAATCGTACAGATCTGAATAAATGGCAATATAACCGTGCATGAATAAACCGCATAAAACCTGAATAAACCGCATTTTAGTTGGTTTATTTTGTGAATTATTTAACATGATTTAATATAATACATGAAATTATTATTGTCAAGAAATATATTGGAATATTTTTTATTTAAACCAATTGAATTAATACCGACTTAAGTCAACGAGGAAAACTGCTTAATGAGCGCGTTTACATCTCTTCTGTTTGCAAAAAAACATTTCTATATTGTCGGGCAGGAATGTCTATATCATTTGGCCTTATGTTATTTTTTGTTAAACAGGCCTATCGCTTTCCTCACCTCATCCATCGTCCCCTTAGCAATGGCGCTGCATTTATTTGCCCCTTCGTTGATTACATCTTTAATATAATCGGGGTTCCCATTCAGAGAAGCTGCCCTCTCCCTTATAGGATTCAACTCTTCCATCATATTTTTATTGAGCATTTTTTTACAGTCAATACAACCGATGGCTGCACTCCGGCAGCCTTTATCCACTTCTAAAAGTGTATCGTTCGGAGAAAAAGCCCTGTGTATTGTATATATATTACAAACTTCAGGATTTCCGGGGTCTTTTCTTCTTACTCTGTTCACATCGGTTACTGCTGTCCTCAGCTTTTCCCATATAGAATTTTCTTCTTCCAGTAAGCCTATGTAATTATTCATTGATTTGGACATCTTACTTGCTCCGTCCACACCAAGAATTTTCGGCGCTATGGAGAGGATTGCCTGTGGCTCGGGAAAGAAGTTCCCGTATCTGCTGTTATATTTTCTCGCCACTTCTCTTGACAACTCAACATGCTGCACCTGATCTTCACCAACAGGCACAAAACCGGCTTTATACAAAAGAATGTCCGCAGCCTGAAGCACGGGATACCCCATCAGTCCCATATTTATATTTGCCCGGTGCTGTTTTGATTTATCCTTAAACTGCGTCATACGCTCAAGCTCACCTATAGGGGTGACGCAGTTAAATATCCAGGCAAGTTCTGTATGCTCCGGTACATGTGATTGCACAAGGATTTTACATTTTTCCGGCAACAGGCCACAGGCAAGAAGTATTAAAGCCGTGTCAACAGTTCTGCCCCCGAGTTTATCTATTTCATACTCCACTGTTATTGCATGGTAATCAACCACACAGAAAATGCAATCATATTCATCCATCAAACTAACCCAATTTCTTATTGCGCCTACATAATTTCCCAGATGGATCTCGCCTGTGGGTTGAATACCGCTGAATATCCTTTTCATCTAATCCTCCACACATAGCAGCAGTTTTGTTGTCAAAACCGCTACGGTTTTTGCCACTACAGACATGCAGGTTTTGTCAAGTTTAATCTTATTAAACAGAATTTATAGCAGCATTTCAATTTAACTTAAAAAGTCTTTAAAATCAATGGGGAATCATAGAAATATTCTTATCGGCAGGTTATGGAGAATTTACACGCATTTATTAAATCACAATCTCCAATAGTTGACTCTTCATCATACTTTTGGGGGCAATTTCAAGCCTTGCATTGTATGTTTCTGACTTGAGCGTTTCTAAGAGCGCATTTATTCTGTCCTGACTGATAATTGTTGAGAGCGCATTTATTCTGTCCTGACTGATAATTGTTGAGGATGTTTTTTCCTTTTCTTTCACCGGGGTATTTGGGTTTTTCTTTATTGATAATTCAACTTTATCAATAAAATTATGGTCTTTATGGTCTTTCTGCAATGAAGACGGCAGTTCTGACTTCTCTTGAGGCAGGTCTATTTTACTTTTTTGTACGGATAGTTCCAATTTATCGATAGCGTCTTTGCTTTTTGAAATAATGGCATCTGTTTCCGGTAAATTTTTTACACCCGCTGTCTCAGGTTTCAAAAGACTGCCGAGGAGCGCTATTTTTCTTTTTTCATCAATCTTCATTCTGTACTACTTAAAGCAAAATACATGCCATTTTGAAATATCGCAATAACAGCAATATTTCAAAGTTATTACATCCCCTGATGTGCACAGCTTGCTATGGAAATGTCAAATAATTGTCATAAATCATGCTTGAAAATAAAGCAAATAAAGAGATGTTTTTGACACCTTAATAATGTGAAGTCTGGTCTTTTCCTGAGGAGAATATACAGACATTCGGCAACGCCGGAGGTTTACCTTAAGGAGATGATTTATCAACAACAAAAAGATTGAACTGAAACAGGTTTTCATACATAATTAAGAAATTGAAGACAATGTCAGCATCTGCCGAAGGCGAGCCGCTGACTGCATGCTTAATGAAAAACCTGAGAGGCTGACATGAAATTTCCGGAATACAGGTCGAGGAGATTAAGGAAAAATGATAAGTTGAGGGGCATGGTTCAGGAAACGGAACTGTCAACAAGACATCTCGTATACCCCATGTTTGTCAAGGAAATGCATGAAGAAAAGGTGCCGATTCCTTCCATGCCGGATATATATCAGTTTTCTGTTGAGGGGCTGCTCAAGGAGGTAGAGGATGTTGTAAGTCTGTCTATACCTGCAATCCTGCTCTTCGGCATCCCGGAGAAAAAGGATGAAACAGGCAGCAGCGCATATGATAAAAACGGTGTTGTACAAAACGCAGCAAGAAAGATAAAAAAGCTTTTCGGTGATGATATTATGGTAATCACCGATGTTTGCATGTGCGAGTATACGAGTCACGGCCATTGCGGAATCATAAGGGACGGCCATGTGGATAATGATGAGACCATCAAGCTACTTGCGAAAATTGCTCTATCGCACACAATGGCAGGGGCAGATATGGTGGCGCCATCTGATATGATGGACGGCAGGGTAAAGGCAATAAGGGAAATGCTTGACCTTCACGGCGACTACAATATGCCCATTATGAGCTATGCAGCAAAGTATGCATCATGCCTTTACAGCCCCTTCAGGGATGCGGCCGAATCCACTCCTCAATTCGGCGATAGAAGGGCATACCAGATGGACCCGCCGAACCGGCAGGAGGCCCTCCGTGAAATTATGCTCGACATTAAAGAAGGAGCTGACATAATTATGGTAAAACCGGCTATGTTCTACCTTGATGTGCTTGCAGCAGCAAAAAGGGAGTTTAACATCCCACTGGCTGCCTATTCGGTAAGCGGTGAATATGCAATGATAAAAAATGCCGCATCAAAGGGATATCTGGATTATACAAGGGCAGTGCTTGAACTGATGACAGGAATAAGGCGCGCAGGCGCAGATATTATCATCACATATTTTGCAAAGGATCTTGCGGAATGGCTAAGATAGAATCTCCTCTCAGGATGGTTGCATGGGAACTCACCAGGAACTGCAACCTTAATTGTATCCACTGCCGCGCTTCAGCAACACTCGGCCCACATAACGGAGAATTAACCTTTGCCGAATGCTGTAATATTATTGACGAAATATCCGGTTTTGCCTCACCTACCATTATCCTCACAGGCGGCGAACCTCTTATTCGTGATGACATATTCGACATTATCGAATACGGTACGATGAAGGGGTTGAGACTCGTTATTGCCATTAATGGGACCTTGCTCAATGAGGAAAAGGCAAAGAGACTTAAAACCGGAGGAATCAAAAGGGCAAGTCTGAGCATAGACGGAAAAGACAGCACAACACATGATCTGTTCAGGGGTGTTAACGGTTCCTTTGCATCGGTAATAAAGGCAGCAGAAACACTAATAAAAACAGAACTGCCGTTTCAGATAAACACAACCGTTACACAACTAAATGTTGACGCTCTTGAGCATATATACAGACTCGTGCAATCCATGGGTGCTGTGGCATGGCATATCTTCCTCCTTGTGCCTGTGGGCAGAGGCCAGGGGCTGAAAGGCAAAGAATTGGACACAGAAAAATATGAGCATGTTCTTGAATGGCTCTACGATATTGAAAAAAAGAACGAACTTGAAATAAAAGTTACCTGCGCACCCCACTATTACCGGATTGTAAAAGAAAGAGGCGACACGCCGAAAAGCGCCGGATGCCTTGCCGGAAAACATTTTATGTTCATATCCCACAAGGGCATTGCACAACCCTGCGGTTATCTTGAAATCCCTTCAGGTGATGTAAAAAAGGATGGAGTAGAGAAGGTCTGGGAAGAATCACCCGTATTCAGTCAGTTGAGAGATATGTCGTCTTACCGCGGCAAATGCGGCGGGTGCAGATATCTTAAAATCTGCGGGGGATGCAGGGCGCGCGCCTATGAACTCTCTGGAGACTTCTTAGGCGAAGAACCGTACTGCTCATATAAAGGTAGCGGCTGAGTATCTTCTATGACATTTTTGAACCTGATGGTTTTTATTTTTGAATAAGTACGAGTGCTGTCATGTTTCAGCGAGGGTTAAAAACTCCGTCGATGAGTTAAAAATCCAAGTCAAACACTATCAAAGCAGGTGCCACAGGGTTTCTTATTATTTCTGAAAGTACACGAGATCAGTAGCTGAAAAGTTACTGCCTTTTTTAATCTTTGCCCAGCAGGCATCCACACCGAAAAGCTCCGACACTTCAAGCTCTCCTTTATATTTTCCTTTTATCGTTCCAAGGGGTGCTTTTGTCTTTGAATCTATAATTTGCTCTCCCGGAGAATATACGTCAAGAACACTGCCTTTGTCTAAACCTGATTGTCTTCCTGCATTAACATAAATTTTTCCATTATCAACAGATGCAACTCTTGCATGCCAATCCAGTGTGAGTATAGCCTTTAAAAGGTCTTCGGCCAATAATTCAATTGCCAGATCTATTGCTTTTATCTTTGCCTTTTCTGTACTCATTTCCCCTTTCTCTCTCGTGAGGGAAATAGGGTTTCTGCCGGACAACTGTTTAAGAACAACACCGGTATCTGTATTGTAAACATCAAGAGTGATTTTAGATATGGCAAAAGATGTCTCTTTGTCTTCTTTACCCTCGATCTTTGATGAACTTGTATAAATATCCGAAAGCGTTCCCTTTAAAATCGCCTGTATTCCATACAATTCGCTTAAAGACTTCATGGTCGCGGGGTCCGTAAGCACTCCTTTGTTGTTCACTGTATGAGGGTCTATACAAATAATCGCACCGGCATTCTCAAGCCTCGTTATAAGCCGTCTTGTTGCCAGTTCTCCCAGACCTTCTCCTTTATAATTTGTCTGGTCTGCCATGGGCAACACAATAACTCGTCTCTTCATTTTGGGCGATGGGTAATTAAATGAAATCAGCGAAATACCGGACATAAAACCCATGCCTGCCGGGAGGGAACCCATCTGATAAGGATATACCATTTGCGGGGCAATGCCCTTCTTTTTAAGTTCTTCTTCGAGCTTGGCAAGCCTTTTTTCCATCTCCGCGCGTTCTTTCTTGTTTGCTGTTCCACCGGACAATAAATTTTCTCCCATACGCGGAGTATACTGATCTTTTCTCACCCACACGTATTCCGGTTCATAGGGCGTGAGCATAAATTTTCTATTGGATGTATATATATACTCGACTCCGTCGATAACCTTAATATCCCCCGGTTTTGGATTAGATTCCTCAACTTTTTCAATCTTCTCTGCTTTTTTATCTGCTTTGGCAGACGGATTCTTTGCCGACGTGTCTTCTTTCTTTTTTGAAAAGGTACTACAGGAGGTGATAAACACTATTATTACAAGGAGAATCAGAGATTTATTATACATTTCGGTGATTATAAGTTATTTATAGCAGCAAAGTCAAACAATAAAAACAGGTGTCAATAAAAACCACGCAAAACAATGCCGGGCATTATTCTTCAAATATATCAACAAATTTAAAACGCTCTCCGTCAAATAACCCCTTATCGCTCAACTTTAATTTAGGTATAACAAGGAGCGCCATAAAGGAAAGGGTCATAAAAGGTGCATCCAAATGTGAACCAAGTTGCTTGGCAATCCGGTCAATCCTTGAGTATTGCCTCGCTACACTGAAACCATCCTCATCAGACATAAGACCTGCAATGGGAAGGGGGAGCACTTCCCGAACATTATCACATGAAACCGCAAGTCCGCCCTTATGTTCAATAACAATATTTATTGCGTTGCATATGTCTTCGTCTGTTACGCCGACGGCAACTATGTTGTGTGAATCATGGGACACAGATGATGCAATAGCGCCTGTCTTCATACCGAAGTTCTTCACAAAACCGATTGAAGGCGGGAAATCCCTGTAACGGTTAACAACGGCTATTTTCAGAATGTCTCTTTCAATATCCGGGACAGCACAGCCATTCTTCTGTTTCAATATTGCCTGGACGCTACCGGTTATTACCTGATGATTTATCGCCTCAATTATTCGTATTCTATTTCCCCTTGCTTTCAATGCAAATTCACCTACGGTATGCATTCCTGTCTTAAAATTATTAATGTGGTTTACTGATGTTTTCGACAACAATGCCTTTCCATTTTCGGCAACAATGCGCCCTTTTATATATGTCTTAAGAACATTGAAACTGCTCAAATTATCCACTTCTATAAAGTCGGCATCCTCGCCGACTCTCAATAAACCTACATCGAGCCCATAATGCAGGACAGGGTTGACACAGGCACATTTAAGCATAATCATTCTGTCTATGCCCATTATAACCGACCTTTTTACAAGCTCATTTATATGGCCTGCTACAAGGTCGTCAGGGTGTTTATCGTCGCTGCATAACATGCATTGTTCGGGATATTTTGCAATCAGATGACTCAAGGTATCAAAATTTTTCGCTGCGGACCCTTCCCTTATAAGAAGCTTCATGCCTATGGACAGTTTTTCTTCACCTTCGTCGTACTGAAAGGTCTCGTGGTCTGTAGATATACCGGCGCTGATATATTGCTTTAGCGCTTCGCCTCTTAAACCTGGAGCATGGCCGTCGACGGGTTTTCCGTATTTTTTTGCAATCCCGATTTTTGCCATTACATCCGGATCGCCTCCTATTACGCCCGGAAAATTCATCATCTCGCTTAAATACTTAATTCCGTTGTTCTCAAATAAAGCTTCTATCCCGGATTGCTCCAGTGAGGCACCGGATGTTTCAAAAACTGTTGCAGGTACGCAAGGTGGTGCGCCGAAATAGAACTTGAAGGGAACGGAGTTACCATTTTCAATCATGAACTTCACACCATTCATACCAAGTACATTTGCAATCTCATGTGGATCAGATACTGTAGCCACCGTTCCATGCATCATTGCCAATCTGGCAAACTCGGAGGGTGCCAGCATGGAGCTTTCTATATGAACATGGGCATCAATAAACCCCGGAAGAATAAAAGTATCATAGCTCTCATTGTTTCTCGTAATATCGGCTATTCTATTGTTTTGAATATGTAACGTACCGGGATAAATTGTTGAGCTTAATACATCTACAATATTGGCAGAAATTTTCATAAACCGTAAAACAGCATGTGGATAAGAAGATAAGAAGCAGAAACCAATAGATTAATGCAAAACCACATATCTTATCAATTCTTCGAATATTCAACAGTAAACATAGAGTGTTTTATTTACTTTACACCTTTGATAATATTCGTCTCACTATAGGCACGCATATATGCATTGATATTTTTCTGCGCAATCACTCCGAACCGCTCTCGCAAAGGTTCTTCAAGCGCTTCTATGCTCACAATATCCGACGCCTTCACAAGAGCCCCTATCATGGTGGTATTTGTAATCGGTATACCAAGTTCCTCTTTCGCTATCTTTGAAGCATCAACATGGGCTATATTGCGTCCAGGAAACAGTTCCTTCAACTCATCGGCAGACTTATTGGAATTAATGATAATAAAACCATTTTCTTTTAATCCTACTGTCGGGTTCGCAGTACTCAACAATGTGGGGTCCAGTATGATAATATTATCCGGGTAATATATCTTTGATCTGAGTCTGATAGGAGTACTGGAAACCCGTAAAAAAGCCTGGACAGGAGCACCTCTCCTTTCCGGGCCAAAGCTCGGGAAAGCCTGTGCATAGTGATTCAGCTTTATTGCCGCCTGGGCAACGATCTCTGCAGACGTCACTGCACCTTGACCGCCTCTTCCGTGAAATCTTACCTCTATCATTTATCTTCTCCTTTTTGTGTAAAAATATTTTTTATTCTCCATTCTGTACCTTTTGGTGAATCCTGTAAAAGTATCCCCTGTTCGGAAAGCATCACGCGGATCTCATCTGCTCTCTTATAATCCTTATTTTTTCTCGCCTCCACCCTTTCTTTTATAAGACCTTCGAGAGAAAATACATCCAATCCGACACGCGTCAGATGACGAACTTTCTCCTGTGAATCAAATGTATCGGAATCGCTTTTTAAGATTCCAAGGACATCTGCAAGCGAGGTAAAAACATTTTTAGTATAGACAATGAACGGTATTGCACTTTCATCGTTCTGGTCAATCAACTTATTCAGCGTCTTTGACAACTCAAACATATAGGACAATGCAAGTGCTGTATTGAAATCATCATCCATTGCTTCGTAGAATTTCTTTTCAATCTCTGCGGATTCATCAAATACCTTTGATGCAACTTCTGAAAACCTTTCTGCTTTTAAGGCTCTATCAAGGGCGTAGTAAAGCCGGTAAAGGCTGGCATTGCTATCTTCTATCGATTTTTCATTATAATCTATCGGGCTTCTGTAATGCGTCGAAAGAAAAAAGAGTCTTAGCACCTCAGGATGGTATTCTTTAATAAAATCCTTTATCAACAGAAAGTTGCCCAGCGATTTTGACATCTTTTCCTTCTGAATATTAACAAAACCGTTATGCATCCAATAATTTACGAACTTGCTGCCCGTAGCAGCTTCTGTTTGAGCCCTTTCGTTCTCGTGATGGGGAAATACCAGGTCTTTTCCTCCGCCATGAATATCAAAGGGATTGCCCAGATATTTTGTACTCATCACTGAGCACTCCAGGTGCCAGCCCGGTCTTCCTTTTCCAAAGGGTGTATCCCATGAGGGCTCGCCTTCTTTTGACGCTTTCCACAACGCAAAGTCAAGGGGATTTCTTTTTCTTTCATCCACTTCAACCCTTGCACCTGCCACCATTTCTTCAAGCGTCCTTTTTGAAAGAGCGCCGTAGCTTTTGAAACTCTCAACGGAAAAATAGATATCGCCGTTTGTATTATAGGCATAGCCTTTTTCCAAAAGTGTTTCTACAAGAACAATCATTTCATCGATATGGTCTGTTGCCTTCGGCTCATGGGTGGGTCTTAAAATATTCAGAGCATCCATATCCTCATAAAAAGATGTTATGTATTTTTCACCTACCTCTTTCCATAGGATTCCTTCTGTATTGGCTTTTTTAATAATTTTATCGTCTATATCGGTAAAATTTTTCACAAAGGTAACGGAATAGCCCTTTGTTTTCAGATATCTGTAAATCACGTCAAAAACAATGGCGCTCCGGGCATGACCGACATGACAATGGTCATATACAGTGACACCGCATACATACATTTTGACGGCATCAGGCTTCACAGGTATGAATTCTTCTTTTTTTCCGGTAAATGAATTATATATTTTTATTTTCATATGTTTTTTTAGCATAACGGGCAGCATATTGTCAAAAGTATCTTTGCTGCCGTACAGTTGGGTATAATGCCTTATGCTTTTTTATTGAACTCAGGATATAATTTTTTTTGCGCACTCAGGACAAATACTGTGAGTGAAATTTGCTTCAGAGTGATCTTTCTTCTATATATACTTTCATATGTTCCCATAGTTCTTTATCATTCCGTATTTTTTTAGGGAAGAAAAATGGGGGGTAATCTTGCTTCAGCTTGATGGAGATGTCCATGTTGCTAAATGAAAGCGGTCTGGCTTTTTCCAAAAACTTCTGATAAAATCTCTGAAAAGCTAACTGCTTGACTGAACGGTTAAGAGTAACATCAGAAACCCAACCACCTTTGTTGCAGTTATTCATTTATCCTGGAGCAAAGACAAAATATTAAAGACGCAAGGAAACCGCATGTTTTTTTGGCTTTCAGAGAGCGATAAATACGATATTACGAGTTATGCATTCAGATACTTCATGTTCAGCAATCTCGGGATTAAGGCATCTGTAGTAAGGGCCGTAAAAAAAATCAGACCTGACAGAGTAAGAAAAGATGGCTCCCTGAAGTTGTCCAATGCCGCCCTCATTGAACTGGAGATGCGAGTCAAGAATATGCTGTAATACACCAATAATAAATGTCTTTCCCGTTACACCGGACAGCGCAGGGCATGTTCAGATCAATGCACTTATCCCGGATCGGTTTCTTCCTCCACCCATTTTGCATAACCGGTCAAAGCAACGTCTATATTAATCGCTATAATCTCCGGCAACTCATAGTGATGAAGACGTTTTATTTCTTCTTCGATCTTCTTATAATGACTTTTTTTGGTTTTTATAATACATTGCCATTCATCAACCTCTTCCATCTGTCCTTTCCACCAATAAATACTCTTTATAGGCCCTGCAATCTGCACGCACGAAGCAAGCCTTTTCCGGACAAGTTGTTTTCCTATATATTCAGCTTTCTCTTTGTCGTCAATGGTTGTAACGACCTGGATAATACCGTTCATAAATTTTCCTTTCTGATGATTGATTAATTTTTACTTTTCAAAACAACTACTCCGTAGATTTTGATTTTATTATAAATCCATACTGCATATCATGAACAGTCCTTACAATAACATTTATCTTGAAATTATAGTGAAATTCATATATTTTTCTATTCTACGACAGGAGATAAAAATGTTTCAAGTGAATGATGGCGCATCCATAATACTTGCAAGTGAATCCACACGAAGGGTGGATATTCTGAGAACTCTCGGCGTATCCTTTTCTATTATACCCCCAAAAATTAACGAACAAAGAAAAAAGGATGAATTGCCCAGGGACTTCGTGCTGAGGATATCCCATGAAAAGGCCGGCAAGGTCGGCAACCATTTTCCTAACAACTGGGTTATCGGGGCAGATACAATAGTTGTTCTTAAGGGTAAAATACTGGGGAAACCAAAGAACGAAAAAGATGCCTTCAATATGCTCAAAACCTTAAAAGGGAAGTGGCATAAGGTTTTTACAGGGTATTGCGTACTTAACATATCAAAAAATATTGTATACCGGGATGTTGTTGAGACAAAGGTGTTTGTCAGGGATTTAACCGACGAAGAGATCATGCGGTACATAAAAACATCCGAGCCCTTAGATAAGGCCGGTTCCTATGCATTACAAGGCAAAGGCGGGTACATGGTTAAGGAGATAAAAGGTTCCTATGCCAATGTTGTCGGTCTGCCTATCTGTGAAGTTACAGAAGCGCTATTATCTCTTGGTGTTCTTTCATGAATAACAAACCCTACACAATTGGTTTGTGCCGGACAGTTTTCTCCGGTAAAGCATAACTTTATGGATTCACAAGCAAAAAACATGGATGATGCAATAAAAAGGATAAGAGAAAAAATAGCGGCGGCCTGTAGCAGATCCGGAAGATCTGAATCTGAAGTAAGGTTGATAGGCGCTACCAAGGGCGTTGACGCAGAGAGGATCCGGCATGCTGTTCGTTCAGGGCTTACGGATTTTGGAGAAAATTATATACAGGAAGCAATGGGAAAGATCGAAGGGTTTCAGGAAGGTGTCTGCTGGCATATGATCGGCCATATACAGACAAATAAGGCAAAACATATATCAAAACTATTTGATTACGTACACTCCATAGACAGATGGGAACTCCTTGAGATCCTTGACAGATATGGGAAGCATTTAAAAGTTTTATTTGAGCTGAACCTTGCAGACGAAGCATCAAAACATGGGACAGGGGAAGACAACCTGAAAAGAATGCTCGAAAAGGTCGGCGGGTTGAAACATATAGAGCCTGTCGGACTTATGACTATGCCGCCATTTGCTGAAAACCCTGAAGATATCAGGGGCATATTCAGAAGACTTAAGACTCTTTTACAGTCGGTCAACAGGGAGTTTTCACTGCATATGTCAGAACTATCAATGGGAATGTCTTCGGATTTTGAGATTGCAGTTGAGGAAGGTGCTACTATGGTAAGGATTGGAACTGCAATCTTTGGAGAAAGAATATGAAAGCATGGGGCGGCAGGTTCAAAGGCAAAACCAATCCTCTTATGGAAAAATTCAGTGCATCCATTTCTTTTGACAGAACATTGTATAAACATGATATAGAGGGCAGCAAAGCGCAGGCAAGGATGCTGAAAAAAATCGGCATCGTCACTGAAAAAGAGGCAAAGGACATAGTGGCAGCGCTTAATGAGATAAAGACAGAAATTAAAGAAGGCGCTTTTAAATTCTCCGATGCTTTGGAAGACATCCATATGCACATAGAGGCGCGCCTTATTGAAAAAATCGGGGATGCAGGCAAAAAGCTTCATACCGGCAGAAGCCGGAACGATCAGGTTTCGCTCGATATGAGGATGTTCCTTAAAGAAGAACTCGGACTAATAGATAATCATCTTCTGAGCTTGCTCAAAACCCTTGTAAATAGAGCAGCTAAGGAAAAAAAGACCATAATGCCCGGTTATACACATATGCAAAAGGCGCAGGTCATCACCTTCGCGCACTATCTTATGGCATACTATTACATGATTAAGCGTGACAGAGAGCGCATAGGAGAAGCAATAAATCGAGTTGATGTTCTGCCGCTCGGGAGTGGGGCCATTGCAGGCTCAACCATACCCATCGACAGAGAATTCCTTGGAAAGCAGTTAATGTTTTCGCGGGTCTCTGAAAACAGTATGGATACGGTCTCTGACAGGGACTTCGTTCTCGATTCAGTTTTTTCCATTGCCATGATTATGATGCATCTATCAAGGTTTGCCGAAGATATGATAATATTTTCTACAGAGGAGTTTTCTTTTATATCCCTGCCCGATGAACTTTGTACCGGCAGCAGTTTAATGCCCCAGAAAAAGAACCCTGACGCATTGGAACTGTTGAGAGGCAAGACATCCCGTGTGATCGGCGATCTTTTCAGCCTGTTTACGTTGCTGAAAGGACTTCCCATGACATATAACAGAGACCTTCAGGAAGATAAAGAACCCATGTTCCATGCAGTCAATACTGTAAAAGATGCCCTTTCCATAGCAGAGTTGTGTATAAAAAAAATGAAAACAAACAAGAAGGGGATGGAAAAGGCCGTCTACGCGAGCTTTATGCCTGCTGTAGAAATAGCAGAATACCTTACGGTAAGGGGGACCCCCTTTAGAGAGGCACATGGAATAGCAGGCAGAATGGTAAGGAACTGCGAGGAAAAAGGCTGTTTTCTTCAGGACATGAATCTTATTGATATGAAAGGGTTTTCAAATGTCTTCAACAATGACATTTTTAACTACATTGACCCTTACACCATTCTGAATACCAGAAAAACTGTGGGGGGAGCCTCCTTTAAGGAAATAGAGAAAGAGATTGAAAGAGAAAAGATATATTGTAATTCTTAGTATTGGCATCATGGTAATGCTCCTTTTATCCTCCTGCGGAAGAAAGGGAGATCCTATGCCAAAGGGGTTGCCTATACCCGACGGGATCAATAACCTGACCGGAGAAGTGAAAGATGGTATGCTGTTTCTTTCCTTTTCGACACCTTCCAGAAACAAGGATGGATCAGAGACAAAAGACCTTGCCGGCTTTAAAATATTCAAGGCCTGCGGAAGTTGCATGGGCACATTTGAGCTCTTTAAAGATCTGAGCTTAGATAACCGGAAGGGGTTTTTAATTCAGGACGGGAAGGTATACTTTTACGATGATGATCTTGTAAGCGGATTTCAATACAGCTATAAAGTTTATCCATATACGAAAAAAGGTACACGCGGCGATCCTTCCAATGCATTTATAATCAATTGGGGAAAAACACCCGGACCTGTAAAAGATGTATCTGTAAAAGAAAATGATGGAAGGGTCGAAATCTCATGGCAAAAAGAGGAGGGTTTTCTTTATAACGTATATAGATATGACGATAATATTTACCCGTTGTTTCCATTGAATAAAACACCCCTTGCGACACCTCCTTTTTTAGATACAGGGCTTGAAAACGATAAAGCATACGCATACGAGGTAAGAAAAGTACAAGTTAAAGAAGGCGTAAAACTGGAAGGAGAAGGCGTAAAGATTGCAGCCACACCAAAAGATATGTCTCCTCCTGCAATACCTGCTGAAATAAAGGTCGAGAAAAAAAACGGCGGTGTGCTTATATCGTGGAAAGAAAATACTGAAGAGGATTTCGCAGGTTATAATGTATTCAGGATAAGCTCCGGAAAAACAGAAAAGATAAATAAAGAGCCTCTGGATAAGAATATGCACTTTGATAAAAATATCCCCGATAACAGGTACATTTCGTATTATGTAACAAGTCTCGATGAGACAGGCAATGAAAGCGAACCATCGAGGGAAGTCGTCATTATCATTAAAGAATAAGAGGAAAGGTGTGCAATGAATTACTTTGAATACAAGAAAGATGAGTTGTATTGTGAAGAAGTGCCGATATCAAAGATAGCTAATACTGTCGGAACGCCTGTTTATATTTACAGCTATAAAACCCTGGAACGCCATTTTCTTGTTTTTGATAATGCATTCAAGGGCATTCCGCATATTGTATGTTACTCCTGCAAAGCAAACTCCAACACAGCAATTCTGAAAGTTATGGGTAGGCTTGGCAGCGGTACGGATATCGTATCGGAGGGTGAGCTTTACCGGGCTATCTCCGCAGGTATACCAGCCGGAAAGATTGTGTTCTCAGGATCAGGCAAAACCGAGGAAGAAATAAGGGCTGCAATAAAAACTCAAATCCTAATGATTAATATAGAGTCAGAACATGAACTACAGACTATTGTAAGGGTTGCAAGAAAAATGAAAAGACAAGTACCTGTATCAATCAGGGTAAACCCACAGATAGACCCAAAAACACACCCTTATATTACAACAGGTCTGAAAAAAAATAAATTCGGCATTATATGGGACGATGCCATAAGACTATACAACGATATGAAAAAAGAACCATATCTTTCTCCCATCGGCATTTCTTCGCATATCGGGTCGCAGATTCTTGAACTTTCACCATTCATAGAGGCTGTGAAATCGTTGAAAAATATGGCTGACCAGTTAAATGAAAACGGGATACCCATCAAGTACCTTGATATCGGCGGTGGTCTCGGTATACAATACAAGGACGAGCTCCCCCCTAATCCTGACGAGTATGCAGGAGTAATAAAAAAAGAATTGGAAGGGACAGACATCACGCTGGTACTTGAACCTGGCAGACTTCTTGTGGGCAACAGCGGTATTTTTGTAACCAAACTCCTTTATGTAAAGAAATCGCCTGGGAAAACCTTTTATATCGTGGATGGGGCAATGAACGACCTTGTGAGACCCGCGCTCTACGATGCCTATCACGGAATTATACCGACCGTCAGGAAAGAAACCGGCAAAAACATAAAGGTTGATATTGTAGGACCTATTTGCGAATCGGGTGACTTCTTCGCAAAAGACAGGAACATGCCTGAACTTGAGACGGGCAATTTCCTTGCTGTTATGGGAGCAGGTGCCTATGGCTTCTCCATGTCCTCGAACTACAACTCAAGAAGAAGGGCAGCCGAGGTTCTTGTTAAGAGGGATGAATTTTTTATTATTCGGAAACGTGAAACATTTAAGGATTTAACTAAGGGAGAATCTATTCCATTATTTCTGGAGGATATGTAATGTCTGAAATTGAATTTTTTAAAATGAGCGCAAGCGGCAACGACTTCATCCTCATCGATAACAGGGACAGAAAAGTAAACAAAAAATATAAAGATGTTGCAGAGCTCGTTGCAAAAATATGCAGAAGGTGTCATTCCGTTGGCGCAGATGGCGTAATACTGATTGAGCGCTCAACAAAAGCTAATTTTCGCTGGAAGTTTTTTAACGCAGACGGTTCTGAAGCCGAGATGTGCGGAAACGGTGGCAGATGTGCCGCACGGTTTGCCTTTATTAAAGGTATTACAGGAAATGAAATGTCATTTGAAACAATAGCCGGCATAATTAAGGCAACTGTTGATGGAGTAAATGTTAAACTTCAGCTTACAACTCCTTTTGATATAAAGCTCGACTACCCGATTAACCTTGAAAAAAATGAGATTTTTTTATGCAGTGTAAACACTGGTGTTCCCCATGCGATTCTTCTATCTGACGATATTGACCATGTGCCTGTGGAAGAATTGGGAAGGACCATCAGGTACCATAAGGCATTCGGTGAAAAGGGAACTAACGTTGATTTCGTACAGATTGTTGACAGGGGGAATATACTTATAAGAACATATGAAAGAGGGGTAGAAGGTGAAACCTATGCTTGCGGCACAGGGGCTGTTGCAGCAGGAGTTATCCTTGTAAAAAAGGGGCTTATAGAAAGCCCGGTTAACATTGCTACAAGAGGAGGGGAAACTCTCAAAGTCTATATTGATGATGAGGTATATCTTGAAGGCAATGCGAGGATTATTTATACTGGTGTATTAAATGATGAGGCAACACTGTAAAATAAAGGAGGGGTCATGGAATTAAAGGGCGTATATACGGCTCTGGTGACGCCATTTAAAAATGACATTTTTGACGAGGATGCTTTCAAAAGGCTCATTACGCTTCAGATTGAAGGTGGGGTGGACGGTTTTGTACCTTGCGGGTCCACAGGAGAAGCATCCACTCTGTACTACGAAGAACATAAAAGAGTAATAGAGTTAACAGTCGAATGTGCAAAAAAGACTGTGCCCGTTATTGCCGGAACAGGATCAAACAGCACAAAAGAGGCGATTGAGCTTACCGCAATGGCAAAAGAAGTAGGCGCCGACATGTGCCTTCTTACAACACCATATTATAACAAGCCTACCCAGGAGGGTTTGTACAGGCATTACAGGAAGATTGCGGAAGAAGTGGATATCCCCTTGATTTTGTATAATATACCCGGAAGAACCGGCATCAATATGACGCCGGAAACAGTAAAAAAACTTGCAGAAATACCGGGCATTCAAGGCATAAAGGAAGCATCAGGGTCGCTCGTTCAAATTGCAGAGATCTATCGGCTAACACAGGGGAAATTCACAATACTTTCCGGGGACGACAACCTTTTTCTTCCCATGATGAGCGTCGGTGCTGTTGGAATAATATCGGTACTATCAAATATGCTGCCGACAAAAATGAAGGCGCTTTATAAAACATTTTTTATAGACAGAGACATTATAAAAGCAAGAGATATTCATGCCGGTCTTATGCCCCTTTTCCAGGGAATTTTTATCGAGACAAATCCGATTCCTGTAAAAGAAGCTCTTTATTACATGGGCATTATTGAAGAGGAATTCAGGCTTCCGCTATGTACCATGTCCGAGGCAAACAAAACCGTCTTAAAGGGTTTACTAAAAGAACACGGGCTGCTGAAGAGAGAATAAGAACAGTACGGAGTATACAATATGGTTAAGATAATCATCACCGGTGTGTGTGGAAAGGTCGGGAGCACCATACTCAACCTTGCCTTAAATGATAAAGATTTTGATGTGGTAGGAACACTGGAGGCTAAAACACACCCCCTGATCGGTAAAAAAATAGGCTCCTCAGAAGATAAATCAGTTAATAAGCTTTATATTGAAGGAGATTTGTCCAATATTATCAATAAATGTGATGTCGTCATTGATTTTACAGAACCAAAAGCTTCCCTTGAATATTTCAGACTTGCACTGAAAAACAAAAAAGCAATCGTCATCGGCACAACTGGCCTTTCTGAAAGCACGCTGACAGAGATAAATGAAACATGCGATTCAAGGGTGGTCATATCCCCTAACATGAGTATAGGCATGAATCTCATGTTTCAGACAGTGGAGATGCTTTCTAAGATCATGAAAGACGACTATGACATTGAAATCGTGGAAATGCACCATAAGATGAAAAAGGATGCTCCAAGCGGAACAGCGGAGAAACTTAAAGATATTATTGAGGCTTCCGAGCCTGCAAGAAACTGGATAGAAACATTCGGCAGGAAAGGTATTATCGGGGAAAGGAAAAAAGAAGAGCTGGGCATCCTTTCATTACGGGGCGGCGATGTTGTCGGCGAACATACTGTTATGTTTGCTGGAGTCGGCGAAAGGCTGGAAATAACGCACAGGGCGTATTCCCGTGAAAATTTTGCACGCGGTGCCTTACTTGCAGCAAAGTGGTTAAACAATCAAGCCCCTGGCATTTATTCAATGAAGGATGTACTCGGGATCTAATTGTTTTGATTTAAATGTTTTGATACTTTTATAAATTTACTATATTATATTAAAATATTAATTCATGAAAAAAGATAACAAAATCAGAATTCTTATTGTTGATGATGATAAAGAAATACGCAATATTCTTTCTCTTTTTTTAGCAGAAGATGGTGAGGCTTTTATTGAAACCGCCGGAACAGGTGAGGAGGCTTTTTCAAAGCATGTTAATGCTCCTTACGATATTGTTATTACAGATATTAATATGCCGGGCATGACCGGCATTGAACTTATAAAAAAAATAAAAACGAGAGAGGATATCATTGAGTTTATTATAATAACAGGTTATGCCTCTGTTGATACGGCAATTGAAGCGGTCAGGATTGGTGCATTTGACTATGTTGTAAAACCCTTCAAATTCGATGAACTCAAAATTGTAATTAACAACGCAAAAGATAAGGTCATTCTCAGAAAAACAAATAAGGAACTAGTGAAAAAGCTTAAAGATGTTTATCAGGAAATTGACAGATACAGCAAGATAAAGATAGACAATCAATCTCTTGATTTTTCCATCCTGCTTGATGAATAACTCTTTTTTCATTGCTTGAACATCTTATTACAATCCAAATTCATTAATAGAATACATCAAATAAGTTACGTGATTTAATAAGGCAGATTTTTGTCAATTATAGCCGGATGAAATTATTGTAACTATATCGAGGCTTTGAAAACCTCAAACAAACCGAAAGGCAGGATGCCCATATAGAGAATGGCAAATATAAAGATATAGCAAAGAACTTTCTCTTTAAATGATAGTCTGAGCGGCTCAACCACTGTACCTTCTTTTGAATAACTCATCCTTACAAGGTTCAAGTAGAAAAATATTGATATTACTGTATTTACAGCACCGATAAGTACAATCGACAGGTGACCGGCTTTAAATGCGCTCGTAAGAAGAAAGAGCTTGCCCGTAAATCCACCAGTAGGCGGTATCCCGGCTAATGAAAAAGCAGAAACGGCAAGAAGCAACGCAAGAAGCGGTGACCTTTTAGACAAACCTGTAAGGTCATTCAATGTCACATTAGCTCCTGTTTTTGAGAGCAGTATCACCACATAAAAACATGCAAGATTCATGAACATATATATTGTGATATAGTAAATTGCAGATGCATTTCCATCCTTACTTAATGCAAGGATACCCATCAACAGGTATCCGGCATGAGCAATACCGGAATAGGCAAGCAGTCTCTTTATATCCTTCTGCACAAGACCTACAAGATTGCCGAAGGTCATTGAAAGCGCTGCAAGTATGATAAGTATGTTTATAAATTGCATAGATCCCGGATATGCGAGCATCGTGATTCTTATCAGCAGAGCTGCTGCTGCAAGCTTCGGAATTGTGCCTATAAAGGTGGTTGTTGTATTTGATGCGCCTTCATAAATATCCGGCGACCAGAAATGCATGGGAAAGAGAGAAAGCTTGAAGAAAAAACCAGTCAGCGTAAATACGAGCGCAATAAGTCCTATGGGCTGATTTAAAAAACCAGGGAGCACAGGAATTATATCTTTTAAAAATGTTGAATGGGCAATACCATAAATATATCCCATACCAAAGAGCATGATGCCTGTCGATACAGCCCCGAAAAAGAGGTATTTCATGGAAGCTTCAATCTGTATCCTTGTCTGTGATTTTCGAAGAGGAAGTATGACATATAAACTGTAGGACGAAACTTCAAGCGCTATGACTATAGAAATAAGCTCTACAGAGCTAACCAGCATCATAAGTCCCAAAGCTGAAAAACCAATAAACATAAAATATTCCGGTAAAAATTCATCATCTATCTCTTCCTTGTTTTCAAACATAAATATTACAAGGCAGAACCCAAGCAAAATAAGCATTTTGAAGACTTGCGAAAAGAGGTCAATTCTATACGCTCCTGAGAATAATTCTCCGCTTTTCGATATGCTTATCAGTGATATTAAAAAAACCAGAGCAGAAAACAATTTTGCGTAAGGAAGTATATTCCCTTTTTTACTTCTCGTAGAGATGAACAGAAACAGTACCGAGAACAGGAATATAGTTAATTCAGGCAGTATGAGCATAATTCATCCCTCAATAATAAGTTCGCATCTGAGTCATAAGGAATGACAGGCTTTTTTCCATTACAACTACAAAGGGCCTTGGAAAAATACCCATCCATAATACAAAAAGCACAAGAGGCAACAGGTATATAATCTCCCTGACATTCATATCAGCAATAACCCTTTTATCAACCCTTCCCCAGATTATCTGTTTCAGAAGTCTCAGCATATATGCTGCAGCAAGCACTGCCCCCACTACTGCAAAGAAGCCTGCTATTTTATGCTGAAAAAATATTCCTATTAATACATAAATTTCACCGACAAAGTTGTTTGTTCCTGGAAAAGCAAATGCAGACAAAGAAAATAAACCGAAAAAACCTACGTAAATGGGCATTATTTTACTAAGACCGGCGTTATCGTAAATCTCGCGACTGTGCGTTCTTTCATATACTATTCCTACACAGAGAAATAATCCCCCTGTTGTAATCCCGTGATTAAGCATCTGGAGCATTGCCCCTTCAAGACCAAATAACGTAAAGGAAAATATACCTAATGTTACAAAACCCATATGTGCAACACTTGAATATGCGATAAGTTTTTTCATATCGGTCTGGCTCAGACATACAAAACCGCCATAGACAATACCAATAACAGAAAGGGTAATCATGAGCGGCGCAAAATAAATACTTGCCTTAGGAGCTATAGGGAGGCAAAACCGTAAAAAACCGTATGTCCCCATTTTCAGAAGTACGCTTGCAAGAAAAACACTTCCGGCTGTGGGCGCTTCTGTGTGCGCGGCAGGAAGCCATGTATGAAAAGGAAACATAGGCACTTTAATGGCAAAAGCAATGGCAAAAGCAAGAAAAACCCATGTTTGGAAGGTAATGCTGTAATCTTTGTATGATGCACTAAGAATGCTGAATGTTCCATTGTTCAGATACAACGCAATAATTGCTACAAGGAGAAAAACGCTTCCGAACAACGTATATATGAAGAACTTTATTGATGCGTAGTCTTTGCGAGGGCCGCCCCATACTGCAATCAGCAGATACATTGGGATCAGCATTGCTTCCCAGAATATATAGAAAAGTATGAAGTCAAGGGAGCAGAAAACGCCTATCATGGCTGTTTCCATTACAAGTATACAAAATAAAAACTCTTTAAATCTCTCCTTGATTGCAGTCCATGAACAGAGCATACATATTGGCGCAAGAAAGGTGGTAAGCAGAATCAGAAAAATGGTAATACCGTCTATGCCGAGGGTATAATTAATATTATAGTTAGGTATCCACGGGATATGCTCTCCGAACTGGAAATTATGCGTATCCGTTCTGAAGTTAATAAATATAAGCAAGGATACGGCAAAAGTTATAAAACCGGTAATAAGACCTGTAACTTTTATTGCTTTTTCATTTCTCATAAGAAGAATCAATATCGCTCCAATAAGCGGGAGAAATATCGTTGTTGAGAGAATTGGAAAATCAAGAGGATTCATTATTAACAACTGTTCCATTGCCTTAAACCTTTCACTTCCCATAAATCACGAACCCCATAATCAAGATGAGTATAAGAATGGAAAGACCTATATAAGACTGAATTCTTCCGCCTTGCAGAAATTTTGCCAGTCCTCCTAAGCCTCTTACACCTTTTGCACTCCCGTCAACAACACCGTCTATAGCAATTCTGTCAAATCCATATGATATATCTGCATTTTTAAAAAGCAGTTTCAGTCCGAATGTTCTGTACAACTCTCCCCAGAAAGCATCTACAACACTTATTACCTTTTCATCAATCCACATGAAAATCCGTGCGCCTTTCCGGTAAAAATAATCCACATCGAGGTTCATCTTATCCTCAGGTGCAAGTTTCTTTACGAGCAGGAAGAAAATAAGACCGGTAAAAGAAAGTATTTGCAGCATTTCGGATACATGGGGCGGGGTAAAGGGATTATATTCATTATGATATGGTAGGAGCTGATATAAAGACTGCGGATACACACCTATAATAAAACACAATGCCGATGTTAACCCCATAGCCCAAAGCATATTTTTCGGCGGCTCTTTTGCCTTTATTGGCGCCTCTTCTTTACTGAAGAAAGCAAAATATGTAACTTTTAAACCTACAGACAGGAATGTACCGATTCCGGCGAGGTTCATGAGCAGCATCAATGTAATCCTTCCCTCGTGGTGCGCTGCAGCAACAATCATTGATTTACTTACAAAACCTGAAAAAAGCGGGAAACCAGAGATCGATACTGCACCCACAATATAGAAGATCATTGTAAGCGGCATGTATTTATACAATCCACCTAATTTTGAAAGTTTTGCCGTTCCTGTCATGTACAACACAGCGCCTGTTCCCATAAAAAGGAGTGCTTTGTAAAGTATATGCGCAAAAGCATGGGAGCATGCTCCATTTAAAGCCAGTTCAGTTCCTATACCGATGCCTGCAACCATGTATCCTACCTGACTGACAATGTGATAAGCAAGGACCCTTCTCATATCATTCTCAATAACAGCGTAAAAGACACCATACACAGTCATGGCAGTACCGAAAATTGCAAGAATTTCAAAACCAGGAAAACCCCTTAAAAGAACATAAACGGCTGTTTTTGTTGTAAAAGCGCACATGAGCACAGCTCCTTCAACGGTCGCCTCAGGGTACGCGTCAGGAAGCCAGGCGTGAAGCGGTATAACTGCGGCATTGAGACAAAAACCTGCCAGTATAAGGTATTCCGGAAGACCTGCATTTATCGGCAAAATCCTTTCAAAGAGAAGATTTCCTGTTTTATAGTAATAAAGCATCATTCCTGTAAAAAACAGGAGACCTCCGAAAACATGAACAAGGAGATATCTGTATCCTGCGTCTATTGATCTCTGCTCTTTTCTGTACCATACAAGAAATACGGAAGAGAAAGCCATGATCTCCCAGAAGATGAATAGTGTAAAATAATCTCCCGCAAAAACTGCTCCAAGGGAACTGCCTATGTAGAAACTGCCTGCTACATGATGCCCGTCTTCTTTTACATGGAGTGCATATAGAGCTCCAAGGAAGGCCATTATTACAAAAACCCATGCAAAAATAAGGCTTAATTTATCAACCCTGCCGAAAATAAGCGTAGTGTTTAAAAAACTGAATTTCCCATAAACACCTACCTGCATAAATGCAACATCAATGATTGAAAGGATGGGAATAAGAAGGATAAATACCTTCTTTGCCTTTTCATTGCGGATAAAAGGCAGCAGCAGACTCCCGATAAAATAAAATATCGCGGGGTGTAACCACTTATCCATAATAATCCTCATTTTTTCCAAGAAATGTATGCGCTATACCTTTTGCAACTTTTATAAGTATGAAGCATCCTGCAATACCGAATAAGGTCCAGAATGCCGGTATATTATCAACATAATAATGTCCGTGCTTTCCGATATGGATAATAACATCATAAATTACAAGGATAATAAGATATGCGATAAGAACCTTTTTCAGCATTTTCATATCTTTACGCAACATTTCTATATATTTTAATACGTTCATGGAATGAGTCTCCCGATGAGTTGTGTAAAAAATTGGGGAAATATTCCTATTGCTATCGAAATACAGGACGCAAGCACTAAGGGCACCACCATTGTCAGGGGAGCTTCCTTAATATTGCCCCTGTTCCAACCGACACCTTTTTTCGGAAAGAAAGCCTTAATCGTTATAGGCGCAAAATAAGCTGCATTCAGTATGGTGCTCGTCATAAGAATAATAACAATAGGAATGTTGTGTATCCCCATTGCACCGTTTAACAGATACCATTTGCTCACAAAACCGGCAACCGGCGGCACCCCTATCATACTTAAAGAGGCAATAGCAAAGGCGCCCATTGTAAACGGCATTGCGTAGCCTATTCCTTCCATATCGCTTATCTTCTTTTTGTGTGTTGCCACGTATATTGCTCCTGCGCAAAAGAAGAGCGTAATCTTGCTGAAACCGTGGTTTGCAATATGTATAATGCCGCCCATAATCCCTGACGGATCAAGAAGCGCTACACCCAGTATTACATACGATAACTGGCTCACTGTTGAATAGGCAAGCCTGGCTTTCAGATCGTCTTTTGTAAGTGCAATAATTGATGCGGCAAGAATTGTAAACGATACAATATATGCGGTGCATAAACCAAGATTCAGACTCTGTAAAAGCTCGGTGCCGAAAACGGACAGCATAACACGGCTTGTACAGAAAACACCTGCTTTCACAACAGCAACTGCATGAAGCAGTGCGCTTACCGGTGTAGGAGCAACCATTGCTGATGGCAGCCAGTTATGTAAAGGCATAATTGCTGCTTTTGCAAACCCGAAAAGAAACAGGAAATACGTTACACTGATCCAGACACTGTCTGCCCCTTTTGCAAAGATACCTTTTGTTATATTGTCGGAAAAATCAAGAGTTCCTGTCAACACGTATGTCAATATTGTTGCGGGAAGCAGGAGGCCCTTTGACGTCCCCATAAGATATACTATATATTTCTTTGCACCGGCGTAACCTTCGGTATCCTGGTGGTGGGCAACAAGCGGATAAGTGAAGATGGTGATAATTTCGTAAAACAGATAGAGAGAAAATAGACTTCCCGAATAAGAAACGCCCTGTGCGCCGAGTATTGCAATAGCAAAGCAGGCATAATACCTTGTTTGAGCATGTTCATCAAGGGCTCTCATGTAGCCTATATTGTAAAATGTAGCAAATATCCATAAAAATGATGATATGATGCCGAAAACAAGAGAAAGGGCATCGACTCTGAAATTCAATGATATTCCCGGAGCTATTGTGGATACTGTATAAAGAATTTTATTGCCGTTCATTATGTCGGGCACCATGCTCGCGACAGAGAGAAAAGTAAGTATAGAACCTGCAACAGACCAGAATTCTCTTACATTCTTCCGCTTTCCTGAAAGCATGATAAGGATAGAGACAATAAAAACAATCAGTATCGGGATAAGAGGTTTTGCACTGTCAATAATCATACGTTAATCCCTCATCTCCTTTAACTTTTCGCCTTCAATATGTCCGAACTTCCTGAAGATCAAAATTACAATACCCAGGGCAATTGCTGTTTCAGCCGCAGCAATTCCCATTATAAAAAGAGTAAAAACCTGCCCGTATGTATTATCGGGCGATGTAAATCTGTTTAAGGCGACAAGGTTCAACCCTGCCCCGTTCATGATAAGCTCAATTGATATAAGCATCCCGATGAGCGTCTTTCTGTAAATAATGCCCATAATACCGGAGCATAAAAGAAAAAGGGCCAAAAACAGGTATATATAAAGATTATTAAAGATAAATGTACCTGTCATTTTTCCCTCCTCGAAAAGAGTGCGAGCATGATGGCGCCTACAATGCTTACAACAATCAGCAGGGAAATAAGTTCGAAGGGTAGTATCAGCTTATCAAGAAGCGTCCTGCCGATATCCTTGGTTGTCAGGGTAAATTCCTGAACCTTCCCGCTTACCCAGAGCCCTCTGATTATGGCCTTGTACAATACTACGAATGAAAGAATCGATACGACAATTGATGCAATGAGTTTTCCGGTTGTTGTCCACTCTTTCGGTCTCTTGGACATGGGACCGGCAAGCATGATCGCAAAAGCGATAAGGATTGTAATTGCTCCGACATAAATAAGTATCTGCATCATTGCAAGAAAGGGCGCATTTAGGTAGATATAGATACCTGCCACACCAAAAAGGGTTACAACAAGCCCAATCATTGCGTAAATCAGGGAACCCGATAAAACCGTTACCAGGGAACCGATCATGGTGACCAGCATTATAACGATAAATATGTATTCAGCGAAGTTCATTTATGCTTTTATCCTTTTCTGGAACTCTTTTATAAGGTCGTAATGAAAGTCTTCTTTCATAAAACTTACAGCGTTGTAATCCGCTGAAAAAGCAAGGGCGTCAGTAGGGCAGGTTTCAACGCATAATCCGCACTGGCTGCATGTTGTAAAATTGAGAATATAAACAGTAGCTGTTTTTTTCTTTTCACCCTCAAGTTTTTCCCCCTCTACCTTTATAATTGATTTGGATGGACAATTACGTTCACACATACCGCAGACAATGCACTTTGTCTTCTCCGGGCGTTCCTCGTCAGCCACAAGTTTTGTATGGCCTCTGAATCTGGGAGAGATTTTTACAGTCTGTCTCGGGTATTGCACTGTGACTACAGGACTGAAAAATGCCTTTGTAGTTACGCACATTCCGCTGATAAGGGAGATGGCTCCATTTATTATCTCAAGAATAAATGTCATAATTTCAGAAGTCCCCCTGTCACGAGAAGATTGATGAAAGCCGCAGGGATCAGTATTTTCCATGAAAAATTGAGAAGCTGATCAAACCGGACTCTGGGAAAGGTCCAGCGAAACCACATAATAACAAAGACAAGAAAATATGTCTTAATAAAAAACCAGACAAATCCCGGAAGTATAGGCCCGAGATAGCCGCCAAGAAAGAAAACCGTGGCTACTGCGCTTATAATCATTATGCTCGTATACTCGGCAAGGAAAAAGAGAGCGAAACGCATACCGGAATACTCTGTAATATAGCCGGCAACAAGTTCACTTTCTGCCTCAGGTAAATCAAAGGGTGTTCTGTTTGTTTCAGCCAAACCGGCAATAAAATAAATTAGAAAAGCAAAAAACTGCCATTTCCAGATGAACCAGCCTTCTCTCTGCACTTCCACAATATCTTTAAGGGACAGGGAGTTTGTCATAAAAATTACCGGCAGAATGGACAATAAAAGTGGTATCTCATAGGCAATGTTCTGCGCCACGCTTCTCAATGATCCGATAAGGGAGTATTTGTTGTTTGAGCCCCATCCCGCAAGGAGGATTGAGAGAACCGATAGAGAGGAAAAAGCAAGGATAACAAGTATGCCTACATTGATGTCCTTTACCTGCAAACACGTATCAAAAGGTATTACAACAAAAGATACAAGGACCGGGATAAAAATAAGTACCGGCGCAAGGTAGTAAAGAGGCCTGTCTACATTTGCAGGTGTTAGAATCTCCTTTCCGAGGAGCTTGATTCCGTCAACAATGGGTTGGAGCAGTCCGTACGGACCGACTTCTTTTGGTCCTATCCTTCTTTGTATGTGCGCTGAAACCTTCCGCTCCAGCCATGTAAGCATGAGGGCGTTTACCACCACAAGGATGAGAACTCCGATAAGGCCGATAATCACCTTTACCGTCTCCTGCCCAATTATCTGTATTATATCGTTCATCGCCTACTCATCCTTATTTATACTAAGGGTGCAGGTTAATGCCTGCGACTTTTTTTGCGCTGCTGTATATAAATAGAATCTTATCATCTGTCTATCTCCGGGATAACAAGATCATAGCTTCCCAGTGTTGCGATAGCATCGGAAATCAGTTCTCCCTCTGCAAGATAGGGAAATGTCATGAGGTTTGAGTAAGAAGGCACCCTCCATTTCATCCTGTAAGGCGTATCACTCTCATCGCTCACTATATAGACGCCAAGCTCACCACGCGGTGATTCCACGGCATGATAGACATCGCCTTTCGGAGGTTTAAGCTTTTTCGGCACCTTCTCCGCCTTAAAAGGTCCTGATGGAAGTTTTTCAATGGCCTTTTCAATAATATTGAGACTGATTTCCATCTCTCTTATTCGTATCATATACCGGTCCATATTATCACCGGTTGCACCGACAGGTATTTCGAAATCTATCTTGTCATATGCCGCATAGGGCTCTACCTTTCTTATATCAAAGGGAATGCCTGTGCTTCTGATAACAGGCCCGGAACATCCGTATTTTGTCGTTATGCCCGGTTCTAATACACCTATGCCTTTAACCCTGTTTATGAAAATCACATTCTTAGTGACAAGCTTCTCATACATACCGAAACGTCCGCGTAAATGTTTAATGAACTGCTTCGTGGCATCAATAAAAGCATCATCAACGTCATTATATAGTCCGCCAAAACGGAAATAACAATATGTAAGCCTTGATCCTGTGATGCCTTCAAGGATATCAAGAATATGTTCCCTGTCCTGGAAGGTATACAGAAAGGGCGTCAATCCGCCAAGATCGGCAACAAAGGCACCGACCCAGAGAAGATGGCTTGAAATTCTGTTCAATTCTGCTGTAATGGTTCTTATATACTGCGCGCGCTCCGGAACCTCTATGTTGCAGAGCTTTTCGATAGTCGTTACATGGCCGAGGTTAAAGTTAAGCGCGCCAAGGTAATCCATCCTGGGCGGGTTGGGAAGGAACTGGACATAGCTCCTGTTCTCTGCCATCTTTTCGTGCATCCTGTGAAGATAACCCAGCACCGGCTCTGCACTGACGATATATTCGCCGTCCATTTTTACAACTACCCTTAAAACTCCGTGGGTACTCGGATGCTGAGGCCCAAGATTGATAAAGAAACCGTCTTCGAATTCTTCCGGTTTGAAGGAACTGAGTAATTTCTTATCATCTTCAGTTACAGAAACCTGTTTTTTGCGAAGCGGATAAATATCTATTGCGTCGTGAAGGAAGAGATATACCAAATGCGGGTGACCCTCAAAATAAACGCCGAAGAATTCATGGATTTCTCTTTCATACCAATGCGCTATTGTATAAATATGAGAAATAGTCGGCGCTGAAGGTTTATCAGGCTCAACCTTTAAGGTGACCTTCACTCGGCAAGGCTCTTTATGGTTATTAAAGAAATAGACAAGTTCGAGATAGTCTACATAATCAACGCAGCAAAGGTCTGCAAGATAAAAACTCTTTTTGTCAAAAAATTCTACGATGGATACGATATTCTCTTTCTGAGCCTCTATCGCGAGATGGTAACCTCTCTCAGTGTAGGAGATTTCTACTACATCGACACCTTTCAGCGTGTTTTTGATATCGTCGGATGTCTTCTTTACCATTGTTTTTCCGGTACAGGAAAACGCCGTGTTCCCGTAATCTTTTCTTCAAGTTTCATTAGCGCTTCAAGAAGCGCCTCCGGTCTCGGAGGACATCCCGGGACATATACGTCAACAGGCAATATCTTATCAACACCTTCAATGAGATTATACTGTCCTTCAAATACAAAAGGACCGCCTGATATTGCGCAATTGCCCATTGCAATCACCCATTTAGGAGAAGGCATCTGTTCAAAAAGTGTGACCACGGTAGGCGCCATCTTTTTTGTCACTGTACCGTTTATAATCATTAAATCTGCCTGCCTCGGACTTGGCCTGAAAACCTCCGCACCGAAACGGGCAATATCAAAACGGGCCATAGCCGCGGACATCATCTCAATGGCACAGCAGGCAAGGCCGAATGTCATTGGCCAGATGGAATTTGCTCTTGCGAGGTTTAGAAACTTTTCTGCAATGGCAAACTTAATTATTGGATTCTTCGTTTCCAGGTAAAAACCCCCTTTCCCCATGCATAAATTACTGCTAAAACAAGAATACCTACAAATATAAGCAGAGAATAAAATTCCCAAACATTCCCGCCCCTCGTATAGCTTAATGCCATAGGGAACAGGTAGAGAATATCCACATCAAAGGCTATAAATATCAAAGCGTAAACATAATAAACGACACTGTAGCGTATCCATGCGCCGCCGAAGGGCTCTATGCCGCATTCATACGTGGCAAGCGTCTTTTTTCCAATTGTCCGCGGAGCGATCAGATAGGAAATAACAACAGGTGCTATGGTAAACAAAACGGCAACGATTAAAAAAGCAAGCACATAGTAAAATTCTGTCAATGTGTTCATATCAGATAATAATATTCTACAATCCGCAAACAGTTGTCAACATAAAAACACATAGTTTGTATTATTTTTCACAAAAAATGCTGATGTATTGATAATCGTTTACTTATTTTTGACTATTTTTCATGTATTTTTCACGAGCGACAGCGATGAATTGATATTTATCTGCTTTATTTTGTATTATTTTTCACGAACAACTTTTATGTATGGATATTCCTTGAGTCTTTTCAGAAATGTTTCCCGTTTCTCGTTTGGCACATTTATGCTGTATAACCCCTTGGGTAATCTATACTTTTTTAAATGCAGGTTATAATCCCTGTAGGTTTTAAATGGTACATCCATGCACTTTGAAAGTATAGACACATGCATTTCTTTACCTGCCTCAATAAGGATTTCATCAATTACTACAGGTTTGTACAAATCTTTCTCATTTATTTTTATACCGTAGGCCTCCCTGTTCAGGACAATCTCCTTTAAGGCCATAATTCTGAATATATATCTCTCCGTTTCCTGCGGCAGGAACATTTCAAAAAAATCCTTTGTGTTTTGATTCTCTATGGCTTCCCTTAATCTTCCTGGGCCTGAATTGTATGCAGCCATGGCAATAAGCCAGTCTCCGAATTCTCCGTTCAGTTTTCTCAAGTGGGTAAGTGCTGATCTGGTGGCTTTCTTTATATTGTATCTTTCATCAACGTAATCATCAATGTGCAACCCCTCTCTTTTTCCTGTCTCTGCTATAAATTGCCACAAGCCAACGGCATTTGCCTTGGAGGTTGCTCTTGGGTTCAGATAGCTTTCTGTAATGACAAGATATATAAGATCTGAAGGAAGAGACATTTTTTGGGTTTCCAGATTGATCATATTCAGGTATTTGAAATACCTCTTCACAACTACTGTCAGAAGCCCTCTGTCTTCAAGAAGCTGGAAAAACTCCCTCTCAAACCTTTCTCTTACATTGTCGTTGAAAATAAGTATCTTTTTGTCGCAGAGGATTAGCGTTTCCGGCAACCCGTCCAGGCTGTAAACATTAACCTCTTTCTTTAACCGCGACACCTCGGCCTCAAGATCGGAAACCCTTTTGTCAAGCGGGAGTCCTTTCTTCTGGATAGTCTGTGCCAATCCGGCAGAGCAGGCAATTAAAACTGCCAATATAGCGGCAATAAATATTTTTGAAGGGCCATGAGCAATACACGATAATATTGTAGGATTCCGGAATTTAAAAACCTTGATCGGCGATCCGGAATTCACATTCTGAAGATATTTCATCTTTCTTCTTTTGCCATCCTGCTCAGCATAGTTACTCTGTTGTTCATGCGCTCCATGAGGGCCTTAACATCAACCTGCAGAGAGCTTAGGCTATCATATTTTTTCTTGTAGATTATATCAATCTCTTTTTTCCAGTATTCAACTATCTCGGCTTCTTTTTTATACATTTCTACTTCAAACTTTTTCTTGACTTCTCTGATGAGTTTTTCATTCATTTCCATAAGACATCCTCTCCCTTGTTTGTACGATTTGCCCGCAAATCAATATGAGCAATAAAAAATCCATGTCGGCTGCCTTAATACTCAACATTGCATGATCTTTTTTCAAAGACATTTTTAGTCCTGAAGCGTAACATTCATTGTATATAGATTAGCTCCAATAGGTCAACAAAACATTTTACCCCATTGGTCTATCTTTTCTTTCATTCATCTTCATAAGAAGTATCCCTATTTCGTAGAGGATATATGCAGGCACGGCCAGGAGCATCATGTTGTACACGTCGGGCGTGGGTGTAATGACTGCCGAAGCTATCGTGATAACAAGAATTGCGTATCTTCTTGTTCTTGTAAGTGTTTTTGATTTCACAATACCCTTTTTATTCAGCCCCAGAAGGATCACTGGCACTTCAAAGGCTATACCGAAGGCGAATATCATGGCCGAAGCAAAACTGACGAACCTCTCAACGGATATCATTGCCCTTAAGGAATCTCCTCCATAGCTGAGGAGAAATTTTATGCCTGACTGCAGGACTATCCTGTAGCAGAATATGCTCCCAACATAGAAAAGTATTATGGAAAAGATGATTAAAAGGCAGCTTTCCAAGGGTTTTAAATTGACAGCGCCTTTAAATTCATGCCACAAGAGAATGATAATAAAAGGAAACGCAAAAAAAACACCACCATAAATTGCCAGTTCAACTGATGAGAAAAAAACTTCGGGGATGCTGAAATAGTAGACCTTAATGCCGACTGTTTTAAGGAGCAGATGTAAAATATCCTTGAAGAATATAAAACATAAGGCGCTTGATGCCACAACGACAATAAGGGCTTTGAGGATAAACCTTTTCAGCCCTGTCAGAAGGTAGACGATTTTTTCTCTTTCCATCTCATCTCAACCCGTGACGTGCCAAGGGAAACAACATATTTTACGGCATCTTCAACGGACATATCCATGTGGATCAGCTCTTCTTCGGGCAGGAAAACCAGATATCCCGATGTGGGATTGGGTGTTGTAGGGACAAAGACAGCACAGAGGCCGCCCTTGTCTGCGGACTGTACACGTTTTGTTATAAAACCAATGGCATAGCGGCCCTTAAAAGGGAAATCAATAAGAACAACCTCTTTAAAGGATTTCATTTTTTCCGATGAAAAGGCGTCTGTCATGTCTTTGATGGAGCCGTATATGCTTTTTACAAAGGGGATTCTCCTGATCGCGGATTCGCCGTATGTAAGCAGTTTTTTGCCGATATAGTTAGACGCAAGCACGCCCGTTAAATAGGTAATAATGATAAAAAGAAAAAAACCGGTTCCCGGTATGTACATGCCTGTACCGGTCATATTTGACATTATATTCCTTATAACAGGGGAAATGAACGTATCAACGGATATAACAACCGTATATATAATATATATGGTAACAACAAGGGGAATGAGGATGAAAAGACCGGTAAGAAATGTTTTTTTCAGATGTTTTTTCATTTTAGAAATATTTTTTCAGCTCTCTGCAAAGCTCCTCCGGAAGGGTTACGCATACAGGTTCATCAAGGAGGGCCTGAAAAAAGTTCAGATCAGGCGCATAATCCCTCATATTGAGAAATGTTCTTGCTATGAGGCGGAAATGACAGGGGAAATATGTCTGGCCTTCGGGTCCGAAGACTAAGGATGCATTAAAACTGTATATGCCTGTGTCGCTGTAATATTGAAAGACCTTCAGGAGGCCTGAGACAAGCTCATTTATGCGCGTCTCCGTAAACTCACTGACAGAAAACACTTCAGGGAAGATACACATGATTTCACCAAATATGCCCAGCGACACAAAGGAGGACAGCCAGGCAGAATTCCCAGTTGAGCCTATATACCGCTCATCAAGCCTCTTTTCCTCTCTTATGAGCTCCGGCCAATAGCTGATTCCGTGGGTTTTATAAAACTTTTCCGAGGCAATAAGTTCATCTGTAAACTGGTTCCCGGGGCAATCCGTGGCAAAATACTGCTGGTGAGGGTGAACCAGTCCCCCGCCGGAAGGCGGCATATAATTCCACGTCATAATATTGTAGGGCAATGATGCGTCTACATTCTTAAGTTTATTAAAGAATTCAATGCCAAGGGAAAAAGCGTCTCTCAATATTCCTTCTGTAAACCCTTGCAAAGGCACAACGTGTTCGTCGGTCATTATCGCTACGCCGCTGTAAACATCATAGGGGAAAAGATTCGGCATAAGTACAGCCTGATTTTTTTTCATCCTGCCCTCGGTCAACACCTCAGGAGCAAATTTTGGCGTAACCTTTTCCCTGAATTCAGTACAGAAAGGGCAAAAACCCTTCACTTCAGGGGTTGCATACAAATCAAGGGGAAGTTGTTGCGGTTTTATAGCCCCGAAATGACAGAAGTGTCCCGACCTGTTGGTAAGAGGATCGAAGCGCACCTGAAACTGTTCTATACTCGGCGCAAACTTTTTTCGCGGATCAAGAAAAGTGCTTTCAGATTCAACAATTCGGAATGGAATTTCAGAAGACATGCTTTTTTATACCCCTTTTATGGATGTACTTACGAACCGGATAACTATAACAAAAATTCATCAATCATTCATTATATAATGTTTTATCGGGGTTGCCTGAGTATTTTCAGGGAGCGTGTCAGGAAAATGAGGAAATTCCAGCCGGTGAACCGGTTGTCATTGATAACAATAATATTGTATTGTAAAAATATCCTGTCTTACTGTATAGTTGTAAAAACCACGGGGATTCAACCATTCAACAGGCGCCTCCCGGATCATCCGTGTGTTCTGTATAAATCAAGGAGGAAATAAAAATGGCGTTGATTCAGTGGGACAGCAGTTTTACCGTTAATGTAGCAGAAATCGATAAGCAACATCAAAAACTCGTGGCCATGATTAATGACCTTAATGATGCAATGAAACAGGGCAAAGGGAAAGATGCCCTGGATAAGATCATTGGCGAACTCTTCAATTACGCAGGAGGCCACTTTTCAACCGAAGAAAAATATTTTGACAAATTTGGATATCCTGCTGCCGCAAGTCACAAACTTGAACACAAGAATTTTGTGAAAAAGGTTTCCGAGTTTAAGAAAGGTTTTGATAGCGGTCAATTGGCATTAACTATAGAGGTGATGAATTTCTTGAAAGACTGGTTGAGGGATCATATAAAAGGAGTTGACAAAAAATATGGTCCTTTTTTCAATGAGAAGGGATTGAAATAGTTCATATGCTGGCCTTGGTTTGAGCTATGGGATTCCATTTGCGTCCACATTGGACGCAAATGGAATTTTTGCTTCCGATCATTCTTATTGACAGTTATCTGCTCGCAAGCTTTTTTCTATCTGTGCTTATGTTCTTAATTGATTCTATGGTGTTTTTTATGTTTGCCAACTCTTTTTTTAATGCTTCCTTTTCTTTTTCCGATGCTTCAAGTTTGTCCTCGATTATTGTAATCTTAAATCTTGAATCGTTGGCGGCAATCTGTTCTTTCAGACCACTAAAACCGGCTATTTCCGCTTTAAGCATAATCACCATTGTACCCAGCGCAGCAAAGAGAATTATAAGCATAATCATCCCGACAGGCAGATTATTTGACATATGTTTCAGCTTATTGACAGCCTTGTTTTCTTCTGTTTTTTCATTATTTCTGCTTTTTTTCATTATTTCTTTGCTGCTATGTATATTTGAAAGCAATTCTTCAATGCTTAGCGTCCGTTCATCTGAATTTATCATATTGACCTCTCCTTGTTTTGTTGTCTTGTACAAATATTTTGCAATTACCGGGCCAAATTGATAAGATTATTGAATGCTTTGATATTTGTAGGGAATTTGTGGAAAAACGGAAAATGCAAAAATCGTTCTGTTGCCATTATGACGACACCTTATTAAAAGACAGACAGTTTACCCTGCCTGCACGGCAGGTAGCTTTAGAAAATAAAAAGGAGGAAGGAATGAAAATCAGGATTAGCAGTTTCATGGTATTGCTTTCAATTATTGTATTATTAGCAGGATGCGCAAGCGGGCCGAAATCTATCGAAGGCCTTGAATCATCGTCAAAATTACAAGCCAGCACTGAGTTCCCGCAAGCATTGGTCTATAAAAAAGATGGCGTTAACGGGAAAAAATATGTCAAATTTATCTTTGATCCTGTTGAAATTTATTCCGGGGCAGATGCACAGTTTAATAATGCATCCGAAGCAGACAAAAAAGTTATTGCCGATTTTATAAAAAGTGAGTTTACAAGAGTTATCCAGGGCAAATATCCGATTGTGGACAAACCGGCGCCCGATGTGCTGCGCATCAAATTTACGCTTGCAGGCATAGAATTGACAAAACCCGCGCTGGCAACAGCAATGCGTGTTACGCCTGTCGGACTGGCGATGAACCTCGGCAAGAGCGCTGCCGGGATGAGCGGTTCATTCATGGGATCAGTTACCCTTTCAGGAGAATTCTATGATTCAGAAACCAATGGCCTTGTTTTTGCCTTTCTTACGAAAAGAGGACCGAATGCCATGGACGTTACAACAATGATGTCAGGGTTGGATGCTGCAAAAAAAGCGGTTACGGAAATAGCTGATAAATTCAAAGAAAATATAGATATTATTCAGAGCAAAAAATAAAAAGATATCATCACCGGTTGTCTATACAGGGTTTGCCTTACAGCAAGCCCTGTATCGCTTTACAGGCAACTTTCTATTTACAAAAACAGACCGCTGCGTTATAAATGCAAAGATGAGCGAAACGATAAAAAGTTATGCAAATTTGGTATCTCACAGGGAAATCGGTGAGCTCATCAAGGAACATTCCGAAAACAAAGAAGATATACGGGATATTGCAAAACGTGAAATCAAAGGGAGCATAGTCCGTACCATGCTCGACCTCGGATGCGGTTACGGCTGGTTTGAGGAAGCGCTGGAGGCAGAACTCGATCTTGTTGTCGGCATTGACTGCCTCAATGAGAACGAACCGGGGTTTTTAGAAGCAGCCGGAAGAATTGCGAAGAAGGTAATGTTCAAGATGATGCAACTGCCGGTGCCAATCGAAATGCCTTCAGACTCTTTTGATTTGATTGTGTCTGCATACTCTCTCTATTTTTTCCCGGAAGTAATACCTGAAGTAAAGAGACTTCTTTGTCCTGAGGGGGTTTTTCTGGTCATAACCCACAGCGAATCCATGCTCAAAGAAGGAGAAGACTTCTTTGATTTCAGCAATTTAAGAGAGGTTATCAGACATTTTTCCGCGGAGAACGGCGAGGCCATTTTAAAAAAGCATTTCAGCAGAATAATATCAATTGATTACCCTAATGCTTTAAAGTTTACAAAAAATGACGGCGACCATTTGGCACAATATATAGATTTTAAGAAGGAATTTATATCAAGAGATGTCAGCCCGGATGTTGTCCGGGAAAAGATGCTGGAAGAGTTGAAGAAAAAGGGTAATGTGAAGCTTAATAAGGATGACAGGATTTTTATGGTGAAAAAATGAAGACCAAGCTTTTTTGCAGCATATGCTCGAGCCCTCTTGACAAGGATGTGCTTGAAGGGAAGGAAAGACAATTGTGCAGGAAATGCGGGGAGATATTTTATGAAAACCCCTTACCTGCCGCAGCCGTTATTCTTGTCAATTATAAACGGGAAATACTTCTTGTAAAGAGAGAAAGAGAGCCTTCCAAAGACATGTGGTGCCTTCCCATAGGATTTGCTGAAATCGGGGAAAGCATAGAAGACGCCGCACTCAGGGAACTCAAGGAAGAAGCTGGTGTTGAGGGCAAAGTCGTCCAGCTTATTGATGTGATATCGGAATATAACGCTTTCTATGGCGATATCCTGGTGGTAATATTTGAAGTAGAAAAAACAGGTGGAAAAGAAATGGCAGGCGATGATGCAATTGACTGCCAATATTTCCCTATCAGGAGCCTGCCGGAACTTGCCTTTGATTCCCAGAAACAGGCGGTTCGGAAGTTTATTGAACTCAAAAAAGACCTCTGGAGCATGCGCGATTCCTTTGATGCTTTTATTGAGGGGACAATGCAGAACAAGATTGTCCACCCTGGAAACCTCTTATCCGATGAACTTGTAAATGTTGTTCAAAACAATTCAAAAAAGATCATTAATCTTTGGCTTGATGATCTTTCATCAAGCCCGTCAACAAAGTCATATCGTGGTTTTGACAAAAATGAGCTGTTTTCAAGAGCAATTTTTATAATAAGTCAATTAGAGACCTGGCTTAAAGGGTCAAAGAGTGAAAGCGAATTTAAGGCTTTCTATCAAGGCCTCGGGCTTAAAAGGCAAAAAGACGGCATCCCCCTTGAAGATCTCATAAGCTCTCTGAGTCTGCTCAAGAAACACATATGGATGTTTACATACGCTTTCGGGGTATGGGATAAGATGGTTGACATCTATCGTATGTTTGAGCTTGGCGAAAGACTCGTCTATTTTTTTGATAAAGCAACATTTTATACTGTAGTGGGCTATAACAGCAAAGGACAGGAGGATGAATAAGCCGGAGAATACAACCGGCAAAACAACTGCCCTGATTATAACAGCAATGTCTGCTTTTCTTACACCGCTTTCTCTTGCCACGGTAAACGTAGCTCTGCCCTCTATCGGGAAAGAATTTTCCATGGATGCCATTTCTTTAAGCTGGGTAGCGATGGCATATATCGTAGCTGCCGCAATCTTTCTTGTACCTGTCGGAAGATTAGCCGATATATACGGGATGAAAAGGATTTTTTTAATAGGTACATGTGTTTTTACTCTCAGCTCGTTTTTTATGGGCATTACCAATACGGCGCTTATGCTTATCATCTTCAGGGTCATCCAGGGAATCGGCGCTGCCATGCTCTTCGGCACGGGCGTAGCCATACTCAGCCATGTGTTCCCCCTGGAAGAACGGGGCAGGGTTCTGGGGATCAATGTGGCAGCAGTATATCTTGGCCTGTCTTTCGGTCCTTTTATCGGCGGGATATTAACACAACACCTTGGCTGGAGAAGTACATTTTTTCTTAATGTGCCGCTGGGAATAATGATTATAATCACTACCATGTGGAAGCTTAAAGGAGAATGGGCGGATTCCAGGGGAGAGAAGTTTGATCTTATAGGGTCATTTATATATAGCGCTATGATCTTCGCCGTCATGTACGGCTTTTCCCATCTTACCACTATTTCAGGCATTGTAATTATTGTTGCCGGTTTTGCCGGGGCAGCGTTTTTTGTCTATTGGGAAGGGAGAACAACGGCCCCTGTTCTGGATATGGAGCTTTTCAAATCCAACAGAGCCTTTGTGCTCTCAAATATAGCCGCCCTTATCAATTATAGCGCAACATTTGCAGTAGGTTTCCTTTTGAGCCTTTATCTTCAATATATAAGAGGTCTCAGTCCGCAAGCCGCCGGTTTTGTGCTTGTATCTCAGCCAATTGTCATGGCAGTTTTTTCACCGATTGCCGGAAAAATCTCAGACAGGGTGGAACCGAGGATTGTTGCATCAACAGGCATGGCGCTGTCAGCGCTGGGACTTTTTCTATTTGTTTTCATAACAGATACGACACCTCTGTGGTTTATCATTATGAGCCTGGTAATATTGGGTTTTGGTTTTGCCTTTTTTTCATCTCCTAATGTAAACGCAATTATGAGTTCTGTGGAACGCAGATTTTACGGGATAGCATCTTCTGTTCTTTCCACAATGAGGCTTCTGGGGCAAACCCTCAGCATGAGCATCGTCATGCTGCTTTTTTTATTATGTATGGGGAAAGTCGAAATTCTTCCTGCCAATTATCCATGTTTTTTAAAGAGCGTTCGTATTGCCTTTATTTTTTTCGGAACACTAAGCACAATGGGTATTTTTGCTTCTTTGTCGCGGGGAAATCTACACCATGATACGCAAATAAAAAACTTAAAAAGATAAGCCCTGCTGCCCAGCTATTGTACTGGAATCCGGTTTTGCGAGTTACTGCCCTTCGGAGCGATTCATTTCCTTAAAAAAATCTCCGGAAGGATCAAAGAAAGTTTGGGCACGTAAGTTATAACAAGCAGGCATCCGAGAAACAACAGGATAAAGGGCAATACAGCCTTCCCTATCTCTATAAGCGAACGTTTCATAATTGCCATTGAGACAAAAAGGTTAAGACCGAAGGGGGGGGTTAAAAAACCGCACTCTATATTCACTATCATAATAATGCCGTAATGGATGTAGTCTATATCGTACCTGTTCAATGTTTCCACAAGTATCGGAGATATGACGATAATGGCGGTAACAATGTCCATCAGGCATCCGATGACAAGAAGCACGCCGTTTATTGCAAGGAGAAAAAGCCATTTATTTTGAATGTTTGCAATGATTATCTCTGCAAGCTTTATCGGTATCTGCTCTACCGTTAAAAGCCATATAAAACTCATGGCGCAGGAGAGGATAAAAAGTAGACAACCGGAGAGTATTGCCGAGTCCCTGCATACAGCAAAGAGCTTGTTTATCTTTAATTCCTTGTATATGAAAAGTTCCACAAAAAGAGCATATACAACAGACACTGCCGCTGCCTCAGTCGGTGTAAAAATTCCCCCGTATATGCCGCCAAGAACAAGGACAGGCAGAAACAATGCCCACATCCCGTCTTTGATAATCACCAGACCTTCCTTGAAGGTGTAATGTACAGTTGAGCGCCAGGCATGTTTGGAGGACATATAGTACGAATAACCCATAAGACAGCACCCGATGAATATACCGGGAAGAAATCCGGCCATAAACATCTCCGCGACAGAGACATTCATTACAAGAGCATATAAAATCATGGGTATGCTCGGTGGTATGAGAATGCCGAGAGACCCGGACGAGGTAAGCAGGCCTATGGAAAAACGCTCTCCATAACCTTCTTTAATAAGCGCCGGCATCATGATACTCCCGATTGCTATGACCGTTGCAGGAGATGAGCCGGAAATGGCGGCAAAAAACATGCAGGCCATGACAGAGGCCATGGCGAGTCCGCCGGTAAATCTGCCCACAAAGAGCTTCATCACGTTTACAAGCCTGCTGGAGATTGCTCCTTCGGCCATGATATTGCCGGCAAGGATAAAAAAAGGCACGCCGAGGAGTACAAAATTATCAAGCCCGTTAAACAACTGCTGAATCAGCGATGTTATCGGAGTTTGGGCAATAAAGACAAGATAGACCGCAGTTGTTGCTGCCAGAAGGAGCGCAATAGGCATACTGAGTGCAAGGAGGACAAAAAAGCATAAAAGAACGATGGTTAATGTCATCTATTGTTTTTTCCTGACCCTTTCAAAAGGCTCGTCCCTTAAAAAACTTTTGAAATGCCTGTAAGATAATGCAAAAAATCTGAAAGCCATTGAAATGGAAAATAGAGGTATCGGTATGTAGGGAATGTACATAGGAATCTGCATGGCAGGACTCTTCACCCCAAAAGATTTTAAATTGAAGAGGTGCTTGGTTCCATAATATACAAAGAGGACAGCCATAATGCCCGATATAAAATAGGCTGCTGTTTTGAGAAGATGGCTCACCTTGTCCGGGCAGTATTCTGTCAGCGCTTCCATGGAAAAATGCGTCCCGTACTTTACCCCGATTGATGCCCCGAGATAGGTTGAGAAAATAATCGTATAATTTGCTGCCTCGCCAAACCACGGGAATGTATAGGATATTGTGTATCTCAGGACTGTTTCCACAAAGGTAAGGAAGGCTATCCCGAGAAGCGCAAAAGCAGCGCATCCTTCCTCAAACTTGTTCAGTTTATTGATAAAATCATTCATAATACAATAGTTTAAAAGCCGGGACAAAGGGGCAGGAGACGGGAACGCATCCTTAAAGATTCTATCCGGTCTCCTGCCCCTGAATTACACATAATACTTTTTACGTACTGTTTATTTCTTTTTTGAATAAAAATCTATCTTATTTATATAAAAATCGTACCATTCAGAACCATAGATTCCTCTGTACTTGTCATGAACAGGTTTAACGGCCGCTTTAAATGCCGCCCTTTCTGCGGCAGTCAATATAACAACATCCACCCCCTGGGCCTTTGCCTTTCCCACGGCTTCCACCCTGTTTTTAGCATTATTATCCCTGTTAACTTTAATCTGGACATCAGATGCCTCTTTGAATATTTTTTGCTGCTCAGGGGTCAGGGAATTCCAGAATTTCTTGTTAACAACCACAGGGCACTCGGTTAGAATATGGTTTGTCAGAGTAGCAAATTTATTTACTTCCGTAAACTTCATCAAAATTGAGGTATAGATGGGATTGTCCTGCGCGTCGATTACTTTCTGCTGCAAGGCATTATAAATTTCAGGGAACGGAAGGGGTGTCGGATTGGCGCCGAGAGTTTTGAATGTATCTATAAATAAAGGGCTTTCTATAACCCTTATCTTAAGACCCTTTAAGTCTTCCGGTTTTCTTATCGCACGTTTTGAATTTGTAATGTCCCTGAATTCATTTTCTGTGTAACCGATAAAAATAAAACCCTTCGGGTCGCAATATTTGTAAAATCTGTCCCTGATATCTTTGTCGTCAAGCATCTTGTATGCTGTCTCTCTGCTTGGATATATGAAAGGCAATTCGATTATGCCCATCTCCGGCACAAAATTGGCTAACACGCCGGCAGTAACGGCTGTCATATGAAGGGTTCCGGCCTGTACCTGCTCCGTCATCGAACGCTCGCCGCCAAGCTGGCCCAGGGGGAAGACCTGAACCTCAATTTCTCCCTTTGTCTTCTCGTTGACATATTTAGCAAAAGCAAGGGCTCCGTGGTGCTGAGGGTGAACAGGAGGGCCCACATGTCCGTATTTGACGACAATCTTTGCCTCAACAAGAGAAAAGGATGAGGCCACAAGCACAAAAACAAATAAAATAAGCACATTAAAAATAACTTTTTTAAACATGGCACGCTCCTTGTGATGCATTATTTTTAATAATGGTTATACAAAAGACGCCGGTTGTCAAATAAAAAAGACCGAGCCCTCCCTTCGGGAGGACAGGCCCCCGTCAAGTGGAGGCTTCACGGTCTTTTTTACCGTTAACGGAGGGATAATTTGCAGCCTGAATTTCAAAAACCAGTTTTAAATGTGGGTAACGTGCAAAACAGCGTTCTTGTTGACTTTGCGGAGATTTTAAATTTTTCTGGTACATATTTGCAAGAATTCCCTTTGCCTAATCTATGGGATTTGTATCAAGCATTTTAGATTGGAATATGTTTTATGAAAATTATTAGATTCGCCTATTTATCAAGTGCACAACCTTTTCCCCTGAAAATAGATTTTCATTCCTATTTGTGCCAACAAGTCGGCATGAGTGTTTGATTATAAATTACGGAAAGAAATATAACCTAAGGCAACGAAAACAACAAAATCCCAACCGTCCTTATGGGCCCGAACAGTGTCCCAAACTTTTCCGTCAAGAATTTCTTTTCGGTTGTTTATCCTGCTTCTTTTTTGCATCCTGTTGCTGTTTTTCGGTGTTCTGTTTTTGACCCTTTTCCTTATCCTTCTTGCTCTTGTCTCCCATTACATCCCCCTTTTTACCCTATTATAAACAACAACAATCATATTGCAACCAATCTTATCCCCGCAGGTATTTTTTGTCAATCAGTATTAATACCTTCTATTTTTTTCGGGACTGTGTTAACAACATACCGCATTGCATCTACAAAAAAGCTGCTTCGCGGTTCCCCAGAAGCAAGGATTGCCGGTTGAAATAAAGAAGCGTCGGTTTTTTAAACAATACCGCTTTTCAAAAAATAAAACTTGACCGCCAGCCTCTTCTTATCTTCAACCAAAATTCAAATGTCAAGGGCTGTTTTTTGTGCTCTCCCAATGTCCCTCTTGTTTTGGCTGACCTTATTTATAAGTGCTTTGCACGCAACAACAGTCAATTCTTCTACATGGGCATGCGTTAACACAACACTGTTGTGATTTGTCGATAATTTATTACAGCCGATTAACGGATGCCATCTTAAATGATGAATATCCGGCAAAAACTCTTAACGCTTGTTTTCAGGAAGGCAAACGCAGGTCTTCAGAACCTTGGATAATGTGTGAAGGTGCGTGATTTAAGTTACTTATGTGCTCTTTTCTTTGTTTTGCCGGTAAGATCGAGCAAGACTTCCGGATGCTTTGCTGCAACCATCAAGAGGACTTTTGCGGGGCCTTCCGGTTTGCGTCTCCCCTGTTCCCAGTTGCGAAGGGTCGCAACGCTTATTCCCATCAGGGCGGCAAATCTATCCTGGGATAAACCGTAATTGTCGCGGAGCTTTTTAACCTCCGATTCAGGGAATTCAAAAATGCGTGAGGGTTTTATATCACCTTTCATGATAGCGCCACCCTGTTTTACACTTTCTAAAAGCTCCTTAAACAGTTCCTTTTTCATGGATACTCTCCTTCAATAACTCTTTTTAGTTGCTGGAGCTGCTCCGGTGTTAGGTCATCCTGCTCGTCCTTTGAATATGCGAAGACAAACAGGATGGTATCTCGTGCTATTTTCCGAGAGGACGGTCTGAGAGGAGATCTTTCAGGAACTGCACTGCAAGGTCGGTGGATGAGACCCATCTGTCACTATTGGCGGCATCATCTTTCCATAATTCGCGGGCTTCGGGGTGCGGACCACAGACAGCGACTCTGCCCTTTCCATAGGTAGAAATCAATGCCGCGATACTGCCGTCACTATATGTTGCAATTACATGCACAGTCTCCTGTGTCTTTGTGAGACGGAAATCCGGGCCGGCTTTGAAGAACATGGGACGGGTCTTCCTCAGCCATTTGACAGGCAGGATTTTCGCTTCGAAGATGTCCTGAAAGACGCTCGCTTCCGCGGGAATTATACCGAAACCTTTCATGTATTCCGAGCCTTCTTTCCACCCGGTGGAAGCCATGAAGCCGCCACCGCAGACCCCAAGGTAGCGACCGCCTTTGCGCAAATATTCTTTTATTGAGATAACGACTTTCGGCGTGAATGCTTTTACCATGGGACCCATGTCATCCTCTGTGCCCCCGATTATAAAAACAGCCGCATTATCAAGGAGGCGCGGAATATCCCCCGGAATCGAGACAAATCTGACTTTTAAACCGGCGCTTTTTGCAATTGCTGCTACGGCTTCGGGGCAATCCTCGGCTGAAACAGGACCATTATAAATCAACGCATATTTGTCAGAACCGCCATTATCCTGACTCGGCAACCCCATAGTGTCCGAAGATGCTGCTGAAGATATACAAAAGAACATGGTGCCTATAACAAGGAAAAATGCCATAATTCTGCTGAACATACCTGTTCCTCCTTACGTTTTTCCTGATCCACTTATGAATGTTTGCGCATAACCCGGGTCAGCACGACCGCTATGAGAATTGTTATTGTTATCCCCCAACATCAGCATTTGATTTTCCTACAATTTTAAATCATTTGCAAATAAAAATACTGTTACAGGGGGGAAACTGCCGCAATACCATTTATTTAATGAAAATAAAAGCATGTATACAAGTTTTTGTTGATTACCAGGACGCTTTGTTTTATAAATTTTCTATAATAAAGTATTATGTAATTTCTCATCCTGAGTTTTCGGATAAGAAATTATTGGTTTCCGAAATAGGAAAGGAGGAGTTTTTCGTTCTGGCAAGAAAATCAAGGGATTGCGCGGAGGCGTACAAAAATGTACGTCGCACAAGCAATGCCGCAGATTGACACGGCAAGGGCGGAAAAGAACCCTTTCCGGACGGAAACTAAATAAATTAAGGGGGTACGAAATGAGAAAAGCTTTTCATGTTTCTATGTGTTTTATGTTCATTTTTGGTCTTCTCGCTGTATTTACACCGGCATTTTCTGCTGACACTATAAAAGTTGGTATTGTTGATTCCTATACCGGTCCGCCGACAGCCTATACAAAGGATGTGCTTGACGGGTTCAGGCTGGCTGTTGATAAGATCAATGCCAAGGGCGGTGTGCTCGGGAAGAAGATTGAATATACCACTCGCGATGAGAAGTTTAAGCCGGACATCGCTTTGGCAATGGCGAAAGAGCTTGTTATGAAAGAAAAGGTGGATATTCTCATGGGTACAATAAACAGCGGTTCTGCCCTTAACGTTTCAAACTTTGCAAAGAAAGAAAAAATACCCTTCTTTGTAACCTATGCAAAGAGCGAAAAGATAATAGGTCAAGAAGGGCATCACTATATATTCAATATGAATGAAAATACCGAGATGGCCGGGCGCGCTGCAGCAGTAGCCCTTTCCAAAAAACCCTTTGTAAAATACTGGATTTGCGGTGATGATTATGAATACGGACATGCTATTGCAGATGCTGTATGGAAAAACCTCCAGAAACTGAATCCGAAAGTTAAGAAGATTGGCGAATCATGGTGGAAATTGGGGGAGGCTGATTTTACCCCTTACATTACTCAGATTATGGGTGCCAAGCCTGACTTTATCATTGTTGCAACCGGCGGCTCCAGCATGGTCAATTTCCAGAAAGCGGCAAAAGCAACGGGATTAAGCCAGAAAATACCCTTCTATCAGCATACTGCCACAGAACTTGGAACGCTTCTATCCCAGGGAAAGGATGCACCGGAGGGCGTTTACGGAACCTCCAACTATCTTTTCTACTTTCCTGATTCACCCGCGAACAAAGCTTTTGCTGAAGAATTCATGAAGGCTTACAAAAGATACCCGAAAGCAAGCGCCCTTACAGGATATATGACCGCCTATTTTATAGCCGAGGGTTTTAAAAAGGCAGGAAAGATAGACAACGAGGCATTAATAAAGGCACTTGAAGGCTTAAAACTTGACAGTCCTATCGGACCTTTGTCAATAAGGGCATGCGATCACCAACTTGAGCTGCCTACATATTTTGGTGTAACAAAAAAAGACCCGAAATACGATTTTCTTGTATCCGGGAGTAATCAGGTAGTATCTCCAAACGATTATATGCCAACATGCGAGGAGGTTCTGAAGCTTCGCAAAAAATAGACTGCTGTGTGGGATGGCTCACGCCTGCCTCAGCTAACACTGCGGAGGGCAGGCGTGAGCCCCAATAATAGTGCGGGGGTAGTGATTGGATTTCATATATGCTGTAATACCGCCTCAGGTCTTGAATCAGATTTTTGTCGGTTTAAGCAGGACAACGATTCTTTTCATCGTTTCCTCCGGTATGAGCCTTATTCTGGGCGTGCTCAGAATACCCAATGTTGCCCACGGGTCCCTTTATATGATCGGCGCCTTTATGGCTTTTACGGTTTCAAAGGCCTTCGGCGGCGGAACCACGGGATTCTGGATGGCCCTTGTTTTAGTCCCTGTGGCAGTTGCAATTTTGAGCCTTATCGTAGAACGGGGTCTTTTCCAGTTTCTCTACGAGCGGGAGCACCTGATGCTCCTTTTACTTACCTTTGCCTGTTCCCTTGTCCTTGGCGATCTTGTTAAACTTATATGGGGCGCTGAGTATAAATCCGTGCCGGTGCCCCATATGTTTCAGGGGTTTGTGCCGCTCTTCGGAGGTATACCCTTCCCCCTCTACAATATGTTCCTCCTGATTGTCGGCCCTGTTGTTGCAATAGTTCTCTGGCTCATCGTGAATAAAACAAAAATAGGCAAGATTGCCCGCGCAGCAGCAGTAGACAGGGAAATGGTCGGGGCAGTGGGGATTAATGTCAGTTGGGTCTTTGCTTTTGTGTTCGTGATCGGCTGCCTTCTGGCAGGCTTAGGCGGGGCGCTCGTCGCGCCCACAGTGAGTGTAACATTGGGCATGGATCATACGCTCATTATGGAGGCATTCCTCATCGTTATTATCGGCGGGCTCGGCAATATCTGGGGGGCGCTCTTAGGGGCGCTTATTTTTGGCCTGTCCCAGTCTCTCGGTATCCTTATCTGGTCGCAGTTCGGCATTGTTTTCCCCTATCTTGCCGTAATTATTGTATTACTGTTCAGACCCACAGGACTTCTTAAATCAACATGGTAACAGGGAGCTGATTATGAAAAAAGACATTCTGGGAAGAAAAGGCCGCATTGCCGGTATCCTGCTTCTTCTTTTTCTTTTTTTCCTCCCTTTTATCGCCCCCCGATTCTATGTGTACATGGCATCCATTATCCTTCTTACGGGATTACTCGCGACAAGTCTTAATTTTGTTCTCGGCTACGGAGGGGTATTCCAATTTCACCATTGTGTATTTTACGGGGCCGGCGCTTACGGGACAGCCCTCATGATAACAAAAGGGGGGGTTCCACTCTGGATAAGCTTTATTGCCGGGCCTGTTGTTGCCGCATTATTAGGTCTGGTTATGGGGATTATCTGCGTGAGGTTGTCAAAACTCTATTTTGGAATGCTCCAGATTTCTCTCGGGTCTCTCGTATGGGTTATCATTTACCGGTGGTATTCTTTTACCGGAGGTGATGACGGGATACACGGGATCACCATGCCGGACATTATTTCGTCCTATAATAACGCATATTACTTTACTCTATTTGTCAGCCTTATCTGTCTTTTTATTATGTACAGAATGATAAAATCACCCTTTGGAAGCGCTCTCCAGGGTATCAGGGACAACCCGATAAGAAGCGAGATGATCGGAATTAATGTAAGACGCCACCAGGTGATGGCTCTGACTATAGCCGGTTTTTTTGCAGGAGTAGCAGGCGCGCTCTTTGTTGTTGTGGACAATACGGTATTCCCCGACATGCTTTTCTGGACACTGTCTCTTGAAACAGTTATCATGTGCCTGGTCGGCGGCTGGTTTACCTTCCTGGGTCCCATGCTCGGCACTGCCATTATCATTGCCCTGAGAACATTTGTGAGCACATACACCGTATACTGGGCGCTTGTTCTCGGCATCATTATGGTGCTTGTAATCTTTTTTCTCCCCACCGGGGTTCTTGGATTTATTGAGGAGAAGCTGAACAAAAAAATGATAGAACCTGTAATAGAGGAGTAGCCGGTGCTGGAAGTCAAGGCATTAACGAAAACATTTGACGGATTTAAAGCAGTCAGCGATGCGAACCTTCACGTAAAAAAGGGCGAAATCGTCGCGGTGATCGGTCCCAACGGCGCCGGAAAGACAACCCTTTTTAATCTTATTACCGGGATTTTGAAACCTGACAGCGGACAGGTTATTTTTAAAGGCGAGAACATTACAGGGCTGCCCCCCTATGAAATATGCAGAAAGCGCATGGCGCGTTCATTTCAGGTAGTTAACGTATTCCAGAGACTAAGCGTCTTTGAGAATGTCCGGGTTGCAGTGTTGGCCCGGATGGGAAAGACCGGGAATCTTTTTACCCCCTCTAAAAAACTGTTTAATAAGGAAACGAAGGAGATACTGGAGAGCGTGGGGCTTGTTAAAAAGAAGAATCATGCAAGCGCATTGCTTTCTCACGGCGACAGAAAGGTTCTTGAGATTGCCATTGCCTTAGGCGGCGACCCTGAGTTTCTGATCCTTGACGAACCTACCGCAGGCATGTCGCCTGAGGAGACAGCTCGTTGCATAGACCTGGTTAAACATCTATCGGAAAAATTAGGTTTGACAATCCTCTTCTGCGAACATGATATGGAACTCGTATTCGCTATTGCCAACAGGATTATGGTCATGGTCCGGGGTGCAACCATTATACAGGGATGCTGCGAAGACGTGAGGTGCAATCAGGCGGTTCAGGATGCCTATCTCGGCAGGAGCGACACATGCTCAATGTAAGTAAAATCCATACATATTACGGCTTAAGCCATATATTGTTCGATGTCAGTCTCACTGTATCAAAGGGTGAAGCAGTGGGCCTTCTCGGAAGAAACGGCGCAGGGAAGAGCACAACCATGAAAAGCATTATGGGGCTGGCGCCGCCCAAAGAAGGCAGTATTCATTTCAATAATAAGGACATTACCGGAGAAAAACCGTACCTTCTTTTCAGAAAAGGTATCGGTTATGTACCTGATGATAGAAGAGTTTTTGCAGATCTTACCGTAGATGACAATCTTGAAATTGTCCATCGCCGCACAGAAGAATGGAATAAAAACAGGGTATATGGTCTCTTTCCCGCGCTTGGTGAAATACGGTCGCGCAGGGCAGGAAACTTAAGCGGAGGGGAACAGCAGATGCTGACCATTGCAAGGGCTCTCATGGGAAGCCCGGAACTCCTCCTACTTGATGAACCCACCGAAGGTTTGGCCCCACTGATTGTACGCGACCTTGAAGAGCAGATATTAAAGCTCAAAGATGCCGGCATCAGCATTTTACTCTCTGAACAGAATATAAAGTCGGCAATTAAGATGATCTCAAGAGCCTATGTAATTGACAACGGAAGAATTCGTTTCTCAGGAACAGTTGATGAGCTTGAGGCTAACGAAGAGGTAAAAAAGAAGTATCTTATGGTATAATAGCAAAAACCGGCGGTTGCTTTCTCTTAAGGCAGCAGCCATCCTATATTTTGCCTTGCAAAGGATGAATACTTATGAAAAAAATTAAACTATTTATTTTGGCGTTAATATTTGTTTTAGGTTTATGCACAACATTACTTGCTTCCGACACGCTGGAAGCTGTTAAGAAAAAAGGTGTGCTTACAGCGGGCGTCAAAGAATTTACGCCGGGGCTTGGTTCTGTTGATGAAAGTACGGGTGAGATTGTGGGCTACGATATTGATTTTGTAAGGGCAATAGCTAATAAGCTCGGCGTGAAGCTGGAGCTTAAACCTGTTACGCCCGGAGGCCGTATATCGCATCTTAAAAGCGGCGATATTGATATTATTGCCGCAACATTGTCAAAAACTGCAGAGCGGGCCGAACAGATTGATTTCAGTTATATATATTTTACTACCTGTCAAAAATTCATTGTAAAAAAAGGAGCGGTTAAGGACCTTGCCGACCTTAAAAACAAAAGAATCGGAACAGCAAAGGGTTCTACCTCAGGGCAGAATGTCAATAAGGCCCTTCCCATGGCAAAAATCCTGCATTTTGATGATTACCCGCAGGCGCTTCTCGCGCTCCGGCAGGATAATATCTTTGCCGTAACAACAGATGAGCCGATTCTGGTGAATTTACTCAATGAAATGCCTGACAAGGCACGTTTTGAAATTCCCGATATCCGGATATCCAATGAACTTTACGGATTAGGCATCAGAAAAGGAGATAAGAAATTCCTCGATTTTGTAAATAAAACTCTTCTTGAGATGGAGAAAAACGGCGAAGCAAAAAAGATTTTCAATAAATGGTTCGGGCCTAATTCCAGGACACCTCTGAAGAGAGGGGATTTCAGGATTACAGCAGGAAAATAGTCATGCCCTATGGGTAGCACTTATTCTTTTCTATCGAAGAATTGTTTAAACTTGTCCTTGAAACCTCTGTCCGAAACCCCGGTATCCTGGTCAAATTCCTGCGCAAGCCCTTCTATCAAGGATTTCTGTTTTTCCGTAAGCGTTGTGGGTATTAAAATCTTCAAAAAGACGATCTCATCGCCCTTTCCATAACCATTAGATTTTGTTACGCCGAGACCCTTCATTCTGAACATTTTTTCCGGCTGGGTTCCGGGAGGAATTGTAAGCTTTATATCACCTTCAAGTGTGGGGATAATGATTTCACCGCCAAGACACAGAAGCGGGAAATTTACATCAATACGCGCAATAATATCATCACCTTGTCTCTCAAAGGTATGATGTTCTTTGACATTTAAAACCACATACAGGTCGCCGGGATGAGTATCAGCATAGCCCTGCATGCCTTCACCCCTGACCCTTAAGCGTGAACCAGTATCAACGCCGGGCGGTATTTTTACCTTTACCTTCTTTTTTGTTCTAATCTGTCCCTTGCCTCTGCATGTCTTGCAGGGGTCTTTAATAATGTAGCCTTCGCCGTTGCAATACTCGCACGTCCGGTTGATTGTAAAAAAACCGTGACTCTGTCTTACCTGCCCTCTTCCCCCGCAATGTTTGCAACCGATTGGCTGATGCCCCGGCTCGATCCTCGAACCGTTACATGACGGACACCGTTCGTTTTTGGGGATCTCCAATTCCTTTTCGACTCCGAACACAGCCTCTTCAAACTCTATCTCAAGGTTATACCGAAGATCGTCGCCTTTTTGCGTCCGTTGCCTCTGTTTCGTTGTTCCTAAGAAATCGCTGAAAAGGTCATTGAAAACATTATCAAAATTTCCTCCGAATCCAAAATCAAAAACAGTGCCTGAATCATCTGCTGAGCCGAACCTCTCGTACCTCAATTTCTTTTGAGGATCGCTGAGCACCTCGTATGCCTCGTTAATTTCCTTAAACATGTCCTCAGCCTCTTTGTTGCCGGGATTCCTGTCAGGATGGTATTTTAAGGCAAGTTTTCTGTATGCTTTTTTTAGTTCTTCATCTGTCACTTCTCTCGAAACGCAGAGTATCTCGTAGTAATCTCTTTTCATTTATTCCCTTTTATTATTGAATTTCCGGTCTTTTTGAAATGGTAACCATGGAAGGTCTTATCAATCTCCCGTTCAACATATAGCCTTTTTGCATTTCCGATACAACAGTGTCGGCCTCAACATCATCTTTTTCTTCCTGCATGAAGGCTTCGTGAAAGTTGGGGTCGAATTTTTTACCAAGGGCATCAACCCTTTCAATGCCTGCCCTTTCAAGGACCTTCAGAAACTCGTTAAAAACAATCTTAACTCCTTCATGAATGCCTTTAAAGTCTTCAGTTTTGGATGCATGATCAAGGGCCCGTTCAAGGTTGTCCAGAACAGGAAGTAATTCTCTTATGAGGACTTCATTGCCGAATTTTAAAGTGTCCTGTTTTTCTTTTATTTTCAGTTTTTTGAAATTATCAAAATCTGCCTGAAGATAGAGCATTTTTTCCTGTAGCGCTTTGATCGTTTCTTCTTTCTTTTCGAGAGCAAGATTGAGCTCATCAACAATTTCATCCTTTTTCTTCTTTTTTTTATGCTCTTCGTGAGCCCCTTTTTCTTCCGCTGCTTTATGGTTTGTTTCTTTTTCGTCTTTGTGATCCATCTTTTTCCTCACATGATTTTTAAAATATCTGTAACTGTTTTTGCCGTATACTCAACAATAGGGATTATTTTTGAATAGTCCATCCTGACAGGGCCTATTACCCCGAGGATGCCGTAGCTTTTCTCCCCGATTTTATAAGTTGATGTTATAATGCTCATATCCCTCATTTCTCTGATATCACTCTCGCCCCCCATGATGACATGGATGCCTTCCTCTTTCATGCATCTGTCAAGAAGATGCAGCAGTTTTTCCTTTCTCTCAAGGGCCTGAAAAAGCTCTTTGAGTTTATCCATATCCAGAAATTCAGGAACGCCTATAATCTTTGAAACACCTTCAAGATAGACTTCCCTCTTGTCCTCGCCCTCGATAATGGTTTCAAGGGTATCATTTACCTTTTTGAGAAGCTGGTTAAAGGTTGTTTTATCCTTTTCCATATCTTTAAGTATCCCGGTTTTCAGTGCATAGAATGGTATGCCGCTGAATTTTCCGTTCATATACCCCTTCATCTTGTTAAGGGTATCGGTATCGAACGTTTCATCCGTTTCCACAAGTCTTGTATGAACCGTTCCCGAGGAAGTGACAAAGACCGTTAATACAGTGTTTTTTGTCAGTTTTACAAACTCTATTTCCTTAAAAAGCATTGTGTTTACGCTTGGCTCAACTACAATGCCTGTATGTTTTGATAATGCGGCAAGGGCTTTGGATGCATCTTCCATTATCCCTTCCACATAAGGATACCTGGATCTGAGCATGGCGTCCAGCGTATGTAAAGCCTTCTTGCCGGGATAGACCGGAATATTCAGGCTATCCAGATAATACCTGAAGGCTTTGTGCGTAGGAATCCTGCCTGCAACAGCATGTGGTTTGTATAAAAGCCCCAGTTTTTCAAGGTCTGCCATGGTGTTCCTGACAGTGGCAGAACCCCATCTGCCCATAATTGACTTTGCTTTTGATAATGTTTTGGAGCCTACGGGCTCTGCGGCGTTAATGTACCCCTCAATTATTAACACAAGCACAGTTTTTTCTCTTTCAGTCAGAACTTTCATTGTAACCTTTTTATAGTATAGAATAAATTAATTATATATACCATTTTTGTCAAGAAATGAAATCAAACAACATGAGACGCTTCATGCTATTTTTCCTTCATTACCCAAACGCCGTCCCATTCTTTTTCAGGCGGGTGCTTGACAAAATGCCGGCATCTCTCAAGATAAAATTCGGATAGCTTATCGGTTTCATTTAATGAAAGGGCCTTCCGGAACCTGTCGATGCTGTCTTCCCATTTGTAATCACGGTAACAGGCAATTCCCTCATTGTATATTTCAACAACCTCTTTCATGTTCGGAAAAGATTCGTCATCATGATAATCCAGTATGCCGTATACGGTAACGGGCTTGAGCTTTCCCTTGACTTTTATCTTATCAACTTCTCTGTATATGTAAGTATCTTTGAGCTGCCTGAAAGTGAATTCACTTATAAGAATTCTCGTGCCGTAATACTTGGTAGCCCCTTCGAGCCGTGAGGCAAGATTGACCCCATCTCCTATGACGGTATAATCCATCCTTTTCAGGCTGCCGATATTGCCTGCCACAACTTCATCGGTATTAATGCCCACGCCTATGTCAATATGAATCTTGCCTGCTGCCGCCCTTTCGAGGTTGAATTTCCTCAGAGCCTTCAGCATATCGATTGCCGCTTTAACTGCGTGGTCTGCATCATCAGGGCATGTGAAGGGAGTCCCGAAAACAGCCATGATGGCATCGCCGATATATTTGTCCAGGATACCGCCATAATTAAATATAATATCGACCATCCTCGTGAAGTATTCGTTAAGCATACCAACAGTTTCATTCGCCCCGAGTTTTTCAGAGATTGTTGTGAAACTTCTTATATCGGAAAACAGGATTGTTGCAACCTGGGCCTGTCCCCCAAGAATGGAATCGCCTGTCTCAAGGAGTTTTTCTGCCACTTCTTTGGTCATATAGCGCGCCATGGTGCTCTTGATGCGCTTCTCTTTTGTAATGTCTTCAAATATAAGCATTGATCCTATGTGAACATGTTTGATATTTACAAGGGGGACAATCATCAAATTTACTGAAGCCTGACTGCCGTCGGGAAGAAACATTTCTGCGTCCATTCCAATATATGGCTTTCCTGTTTTTACAAGGTTATCAATGTGTTCTATAATCCACTTATTATTGCCGGAGAAATATTCTTCAGCAGATTTATCTATAATATTCAGTACTTCAGTATTTAATATTTTTAAAGCAGCCGAATTGCACTTAACAATGCGCTTTTCCTCATCGAGGGTAATTACCCCGTTGCTCAAACTTTCAAGCATGCTCTCGTTATAATTTTTCATGTTCAGAACATCATCAAAAAGCTTCGCGTTTTCTATTGAGATAGAAGCCTGTGCTGAAAAAGCTCTGAGACGGTTCTCGTCTTTTTTTGTAAAAGGTCCGTCCTTTTTGTTCAAGACCTGTACAACACCAAGAGTTTTCCCTTCCTTGTTCTTAACAGGCATACAGAGAATCGATCTGGTTGTGTACCCTGTCTTTTTATCTACCTCCTGATTGAACCGCTGGTCTTTGTAAGCATCGGGTATGTTCACTGTTTCACCTGTTGTAAATACCGATCCCGCGATACCGAGATGACTCGGAAAACGGATTTCCCTTATTTCAAGACCTTGCGCTACCTGCGACCATAATTCATTTGTCTTCCCGTCATGTAAAAACAGAGTGCTCCGGTCTGCATCCAGGATGTCTGTTGTAGTTTCCATTATTTTAACAAGTAAGGGCTGCAATTGGAGTTCTGACGAGATTGCCGATGTTATCTCCAGCAACTGCTTTTCTTCTGCTTTGGCTTTCTGTACTTCCTCGAAAAGCTGCGCGTTCTGGAGGGCTGAAGATGCCTGGGATGTAATGGCCTCCAAAAGTGCCAGATCATCTTCCCAAAAGTCACCGCTATGCTTGTTGAGAAGCTGTATGACGCCTATGATCTCATTCTGCTTGGTCTTAATAGGAGCGCAGAGAATGTTTCTTGTCCTGTACCCGGTTTTTTTATCTACCTCTTTATTAAATCTCGGGTCTGCGTAGGCGTCGTTGATAATGATCGCTTCGCCGCTTTTAAAAACAGCCCCTGCAATACCCAGATGATTGGGGAATCTGATCTCGCTTTTTAAATCTCCCTGGGCAATCCTTGAAAAAAGCTCTTCCGTGTTTTTATCGTTCAGAAAAAGTGTGCCGCGGTCTGTATTTATTGCCTCGGTAGTAATCGCTATCATCCGGTCAAGAAGAATGTCAAGTTCCAGGGTATCTGAAACTTTTTTAGATACTTCAAGAAGCGCTGTCAGCTTTACAAGCACATCGGTAATTTTAGAAAGAAATCCCTCGCGGCTGGTAGTGTCCAGCGTACTCAGTATGCTTTGTATATCTGTCTGCTGGAGCCTGCGCTCTAAAAACTTATTTACTATGTCAAGTTCTTTTTCCATGAATATGTCTGTAAGGTTGAATTTGAAACTGCTAAATTCTTGCAACCTGAAACAACTTAACATTATATCCTATTGAAAATAGCGTGTCTATCAATTAAGATAGATTCATACGGGTAAGCCCGCATATATAACAAAGGAGGTGCAAGGCATGAAAAAGATCGCAACATACATTTCGGGAATTATGTTTTTGGCAATGTCCGGCGTGCAGCCATGCGGTGCCGTTGAGACAAAGACGGATGCAAATGATGCGAAGGCGCTTTTTGAAAAGAAGTGCAGCGTTTGTCACAACCTTGAAAAATCGACATCAAAAAAGAAGGCTCCTGTAGAATGGGAAAAAACTGTTAAACGCATGATAGAATCGCGGGGCGCGAAAATTACCGACGAAGAGGCAAAGATCATAACGGATTATCTGGCGAAAAATTACAGCAAATAACGGTGAGTTGCGAACAAATACTACGGTATCAACAGACCTATAAACCCCAGTATTGCCCATCTGAAAAAGGCGATGAGAGGGTCTAAGATGTGGAGCCACAGGAGCCCGATAATTATGAACATACCGTAAGGTTCCAGGCTTGCCAGTGTGTATTGAAACCTTCTTGAAACAAAACCCATAAGAATTTTTGACCCGTCAAGGGGCGGAATGGGGATCAGGTTGAATGACGCGAGCATGATATTGATCTGGGCAAAGTAATAAAGCACGGTTGAGACAATCCCGAAAGGCGAAGGCGCGATAAGCCGCAAAAGGAGAAGAGAAATAAAGGCAAGGATGATATTTGCCACAATGCCTGCCGCGGAAACAAATATTAGCCCTTTACGTTCGTCGCGCAGGTTCTCAAAGTTTACCGGAACCGGTTTTGCCCATCCAAACCCGAAGACAAAAAGCATGGCCGTACCGATAGGATCAATGTGCTTTATCGGGTTCAAGCTTAACCTTCCAAGCCATTTTGCAGTAGGGTCGCCCATCTTGTATGCAACCCAGCCATGGGCCAGCTCGTGAAAGATAATTGAATACAGCAATGGTATGGCTATGAGTATAAAGGCAAAAGGATCTTTTAAGAGGAGGTTGATAAGTCCCATAGATAATTGTTCATAAGTATCACACAGGCTTAGTTTAAATTCAATGCAAACTTTCCCCGGCGAGAACAGAGGGGATATTTTTGTCGAATTTAGCAGGACATAACGACAATTTTGGCGAAAAAAAGATTCTTTTTTTGTACAGTTTATGTCATTTTCTCAACGATTTAAAATACTTCTAAAACCCCTTTCGCCGGTATACTTATTGCAGTATTATGTCTAATACAGTATAAATGTAGAGAAGAGATCAGGGGATTAATTCACATACCGACGCAGGATCAGGACACAATGTTCCGGCACATGATGCTGAAAGCAGGTGAACACTGTATTGATCTTATAAATAAGCTGATACCAATCTTCGGAGGGTACAAATATAATACATACAGAAAAAACTGAGGAGGACGATATTGTGAAACAATTTTTTTTCACTTTGTTGTTCAAGCGCTGGTGGGTTTTGCTTGCGGCAGTCTGTCTCCTGATCGCAGGAGGGTACGTGTTTTTAATAAAACCGGGCATGGCACAATCAAATTCCTCAAAGAAAGGAACAAGCGTCCAGACACGCAGTGTACCGGTTGTAGCAATGGCAGTAAAAAAAGGCGATCTTCCTGTGTACCTTACCGGCCTGGGCACCGTCATGCCTGTCTATACGGTAACAATCAGGGCCCGTGTGGATGGGCAGCTCATGGATATCTATTATAAGGAAGGTCAAATTGTCAAAAAGGGAGACCTGCTGGCGCTTATAGATCCCAGGCCCTTCGAAGTCCAGTTGGCGCAAGCCGAGGGACAGTTGGCGCGCGATCAGGCAGTCCTTGCCAATGCGAGAATTGACCTTGACCGCTACCGGGTGCTCTGGCAGCAGGATTCAATTTCAAAACAGCAACTCGATACACAGGAATCGCTGGTCAGGCAATATGAAGGTGCTGTAAGGGTTGACCAGGGGCTGATTGACGGCGCCAAACTTCAATTGCTTTATTGTCGTATTACCTCACCCATTGCAGGCCGCATCGGTCTTCGCCTTGTAGACCCGGGCAACATGGTCCGTGCGAACGATGCAAACGGCCTCATTGTGGTTACACAACTTCAACCGATGACTGTTGTCTTTCCCATCCCTGAAGACAGCCTTCCCCAGGTGCTTCGCAGATTCAGAAAAGGTGCGCAATTACAGGTAGAGGCCTATGATCGTGAACAAAAAGAAAAACTTGCCGTTGGGTCCCTGTTGACCATTGACAACCAGATTGATACAAGCACCGGAACCATTAAGCTTAAGGCTACTTTCCCGAATAAACAGAACGAGTTGTTCCCGAATCAGTTTGTCAACGCGCGACTCCTTGTCGATGTCAGACAGGGGGCTACTATCGTACCTTCATCCGCCATACAACGCGGTCCACAGGGGACATTTGTTTATGTGGTGAAGGAAGACCGGACAGCCACAGTGCGTCCGGTCAGTGTCGAATCAATTCAGAGCGGTGAAGCCTCGATAAAAACAGGTGTCTCACCGGGTGAATCGGTCGTGACAGACGGCGCGGACAGACTCAGAGAGGGGGCGAAAGTGGAACCGAAGCTTGGCGGGGGTGCAAAAATTCCTCAAAAGGGCCGCTGATGAATCTTTCCCGCCTTTTCATAACCCGGCCCGTGGCGACAACATTACTGATGGTCGCCATCTTTCTAAGCGGTGTTGTAGCATACAGACAGTTGTCGGTATCTGCTTTGCCCCAGGTAGATTATCCTACCATTCAGGTACGAACCTTCTACCCCGGCGGAAGCCCCGACGTCATGGCTTCATCCGTAACAGCCCCCCTGGAGCGTCAGTTCGGTCAAATGCCCGGCTTGACCCAGATGACCTCGACAAGTTCAAGCGGCAGTTCTATCATCACGCTCCAATTCACCCTGGATTTAAGCCTTGACGTAGCCGAGCAACAGGTACAGGCAGCTATAAATGCCTCCTTTACCTATCTGCCGAAAGATCTTCCGATTCCCCCTGTATACAGCAAGGTAAATCCTGCTGACGCTCCGATCCTGACGCTTGGTTTGACCTCTGAAACCATGCCTCTGACACAAGTGGAGGATCTCGCCGATACCCGGTTTGCGCAAAAAATATCTCAGCTCCCTGGCGTAGGGCTTGTGAGTATCAGTGGCGGACAGAGACCGGCTGTTAGAATCCATGCCAACCCGACAGCTCTGGCTGCATATAGTCTGACCCTGGAGGACCTGAGGACTGCCATTGCAACTGCAAATGTCAACCAGGCAAAGGGGAGCTTTGACGGCCCCCGTTTGTCATACATTATTGACGCAAACGATCAGCTTTTCACAAGCAAAGAATATCAGTCTCTGATTGTTGCGTATCGTAACGGTGCTCCTGTGAAGCTGTCAGATGTGGCCGATGCTGTCGACGATGCCGAAAACATAAAACAGGCGGCCTGGATGAATGGTTCTCCCGCGGTTATTGTTAACATTCAGCGGCAACCGGGAGCAAACGTTATTGAGGTTGTTGATCAGATCAAAAAAGTGCTCCCGCAACTTCAGAACGCTTTGCCCCAGGCTGTAAAGGTTTCCGTGTTAACTGACCGCACCTCCACAATCCGGGCGTCGGTTCATGATGTCCAGTTTGAGATGATGCTTGCTGTGGCGCTTGTCGTACTCGTAATGTTTCTTTTTCTTCGCAACATCGCTGCAACGATCATTCCCAGCGTGGCTGTTCCTCTGTCCCTTGTGGGAAGCTTCGGCGCAATGTATATGCTCGGATTCAGTTTGAACAACCTCTCTTTGATGGCGCTTACCATTTCCACAGGTTTTGTGGTAGATGACGCTATTGTTATGATTGAGAATGTAGCCAGATATATTGAGGCAGGAGACCCTCCGCTCGAGGCGGCGTTGAAAGGCTCCAAACAGATAGGCTTCACCATCCTGTCTCTCACCGTATCGCTCATCGCCGTACTTATTCCACTCCTTTTTATGGGGGATGTGGTAGGACGTCTATTCAGGGAGTTTGCCATTACCCTCGGCGTTACCATAGTGATTTCCGGTGTAGTATCGCTTACACTCACACCGATGATGTGTGCAAAGCTCCTCAAACACCAGACCGAGGAGCAGCAGGGAAGGTTTTACCGCTCATCACAGAAGGTTTTCGACCGGGTGATCGGGTTTTATGGGAATACTTTGGCATGGGTGCTCAGACACCAGCAGTCTACACTCTGGGTGGCTGCGGGCACATTGGCTCTTACATTCTTGTTGTTCTATTTTGTGCCCAAAGGGTTTTTTCCTGTCCAGGATACCGGGGTTATTCAGGGAATTTCGGAAGCCCCGCAGTCAATCTCCTTTGCGGCTATGGCCGACCGTCAACAGTCCCTTGCCCGGGTGATACTTAAAGATCCGGCGGTTGAAAGTCTTTCATCTTTCATTGGAATAGATGGAACCAACGCTACACTCAACAGCGGACGAATTCTTATCAATCTTAAGCCCCTTTCAAAAAGAAAAGTAGATGCCGGCGAGGTGATCCGCCGCCTCCAGCCTGAATTGGCGAAGATCGAAGGGATCGTGTTGTTCATGCAGCCCGTACAGGACCTCACTGTTGACGCGCGGGTAGCCCGTACCCAGTATCAGTATACGCTTGAAGACCCTGACATAGATGAGCTGAACGCATTAGCTCCCAAACTCGTCGAATCGCTTCGTTCCCATCCGGAGCTTCGCGATGTGAGCAGCGACCAGCAGGACAAGGGATTGCAACTTTCTATTGAAATTGACCGCAGCACTGCTTCACGTTTCGGCATTACACCGCAAATGATCGATGATGCACTCTATGACGCATTCGGTCAGCGGCAGATTTCCACCATTTTTACCCAGTTGAACCAGTATCGTGTTGTCCTGGCTGTTAAGCCCGGCTTTCAAAAAGGTCCGGAGGCATTGCAATCAATCTATCTTCGCGGGGCAAACAACGGGCAGGTGCCTCTCGGGGCATTGATCAAAACCTCAGAGACAACCGGGCCTCTTGTTATCAGTCGTCAGGGCCAGTTCCCCGCTGCGACGATCTCCTTCAACCTGGCTCCCGGAGCAGCCCTCGGACATGCCGTAACAGCCATAGAATCTGCGGGTAAAAAAATGGATTTCCCTGCCGGCATAAGGGGCAGTTTCCAGGGGACTGCCCAGGCTTTCAGGGTCTCTCTTGAAAATGAACCGCTTTTAATCCTTGCGGCCCTTATCACGGTCTATATTGTTCTCGGGATACTTTATGAGAGTTACATCCATCCCATTACCATTCTGTCTACATTGCCTTCTGCGGGGGTGGGAGCAATTCTCGCGCTTTTGATCTGTCGCTCCGAGTTCAGCGTCATTGCCCTTATCGGTATTATTCTGCTTATCGGCATTGTAAAGAAAAACGGCATTATGATGGTGGACTTTGCCCTGGATGCCGAGCGCACGGAAGGAAAGAATCCTCAGGATGCCATTTATCAGGCTTCGCTCCTTCGGTTCCGTCCCATAATGATGACTACCATGGCGGCGCTTCTCGGCGCCCTCCCTTTGGCAATGGGGACAGGCGTAGGGTCGGAACTCCGTCGACCTCTGGGTATCACTATTGTCGGCGGGTTGATCATCAGCCAGATACTAACCCTTTACACAACGCCCGTAATCTATCTCGCTTTTGACCGTATGGCAAAGCGGCTGAAGGGTTGGAGGTCCAAGGGAGATGATTAGATTGTTCAAACCGTTCAAGCCGTTCAAACCGTTTAAGCAGTTTAAGCAGTTTGAACCGTTTGAACGGCTTGAACATACAATAAAATAACATGAACTTTTCGGCGATTTTTATCCACAGACCTGTTGCGACCACCCTTATTACCATCGGGATAGTGCTCTCCGGTATTGTTGCCTTTCTGATGCTGCCTGTCGCCTCCCTGCCCCAGGTAGATTTCCCGACCATCCAGGTGTCGGCGGGGCTTCCCGGTGCAGATCCTGAAACAATGGCAACATCCGTTGCCGCGCCTCTTGAGCGCCAATTCGGGCGTATCGCAGGCATAACTGAAATGACATCAACCAGTTTCCGCGGTACAACAAACATCACAATGCAGTTCGATTTGAACCGCAACATCGACGGCGCTGCCCGTGATGTGCAGGCGGCAATCAATGCTGCCCGTGGATTCCTGCCGCCTAACCTTCCCAATAATCCGACATACCGCAAGGTCAACCCGGCTGATGCGCCTATCCTTATTTTTACCCTCCAGTCCGATGTGATAAACACGCCTCAATTGTTTGATGCAGCATCGAGCATAATGCAACAAAAACTATCACAGGTAAAGGGTGTTGGCCAGGTAATAGTAGGAGGAAGTTCGCTCCCGGCAGTCCGTGTAGAGGTAAATCCACTGACACTGAACAAATACGGGATCAGCCTGGCTGATGTGCGCGGGGTGCTGGCCTCCACTAATGTTAATAAGCCGAAGGGACAGGTCTCTGATGATACGAAAACATGGGAGATTCAGGCTAATGATCAGCTTCGAAAGGCCGTTCAGTACCGACAGGTAATTGTTTCCTACAGGGCTGCTGCGGCAGTAAGGCTGTCGGACGTGGCCACCGTAGAGGATTCAGTGGAGGACGTGCAGACTACGGGGATCATGAACGGTAAACCGTCTGTAATGGTGATGATCTTCCGTCAACCGGGGGCAAACGTAATAGAAACTGTGGACAGCGTTCGGGATCTGCTTCCTCAATTGGCAGCCTCCCTGCCGGGTAGCGTCAAGTTGTCGGTTGTTCAGGATCGTACACCACCCATACGCGGTTCCCTGAAAGAGGTTGAGAAGTCGCTTATTGTTTCCGCCATTCTCGTAATTCTCGTAGTTTTCGGTTTCTTAAGACATATCCGTTCTACCATCATACCTGCCGTTGCAGTAGGAGTTTCGCTCATCGGCACATTCGGAATCATGTATCTCTGCGGTTACAGTCTCGACAATCTCTCACTCATGGCTCTCACTATCGCAACAGGGTTTGTGGTGGACGATGCTATTGTTGTCCTTGAAAATATCACCCGGTATCAGGAAAAGGGGCTGTCCCCCATGGAAGCCGCATTGCGGGGATCGAAAGAAATTACCTTTACGGTCCTTTCCATGAGTATTTCTCTTGTTGCCGTTTTCATACCCATCCTCCTTATGGGCGGCATGGTAGGTCGTCTGTTCCGTGAATTTGCCGTGACCCTTTCCGCTGCGATTATGGTCTCTCTTCTGGTTTCGCTAACCACAACGCCTATGATGTGTGCCCTGCTTCTTAAACCTGAGAAAAGCTATACTCATAGCCGGTTCTACAAGGCAAGTGAGAACATTTTTAACCTGATGCGTAATCGTTATGATGTAACACTCAGGTGGGCTTTGCGCCACTCGCGCTTTATATTTGGTTTAACAGTGGCTACGTTTATGGTCAATATCTGCCTTTTTTTCGTTGTTCCGAAAGGTTTTTTCCCGGAAACGGATACCGGACGCCTTCGGGGCTCCATTCAGGCAGAACAGGACATATCCTTTCAGGCCATGAAGGCGAAACTCGCGACTGTAGTAAATATCATTAAAGAAGACCCTGATGTGGTGTATGTGCTCGGCTATACCGGCGGCGGAAGAGGGGGTGCCGCCGCGAATACCGCAAACATGTTTATTACACTGAAGCCTTTTGAACAAAGGAAAAGCAGCTTAAGCGAGATCATGTCAAGACTCCGCAGAAAGCTTGCAGGATTGCCGGGAGCGCCTACATATCTTCAGCCCGTTCAGGATCTTCGTATCGGAGGAAGAGGGGGCAGCGCCCTATATCAGTATACGCTTCAGTCCAGTGAAATCTCGGAACTATATACATGGGGTCCCCGCATTCTTCAGAAAATGCGGACATTGCCTGAACTGGTTGATGTAAGCAGCGACCAGCAGGTAAAGGGCCTTCAGGTCGAGCTTGCAATTGATCGTGATACGGCCTCGCGGCTCGGAATTACTGCCTCAATGATAGACAACGCCCTATACGATGCCTTTGGCCAGCGTCAGGTATCTATCATTTACACGCTTTTGAACCAATACCGCGTGGTCATGGTCGTTGAACCCCGTTTCTGGCAAAGCCCGGATACGCTTAAAGAAATTTACGTAAAATCCGTTAAGGGGACGATGGTGCCTCTCAGTGCTTTTACGAAGTTTGAACGGACTGCAACTTCTCTTGCCGTTCCTCATCAGGGACAGTTCCCCTCTGTCACTATTTCCTTTAATCTGACACCGAAGGTGCCTCTCGGCAATGCAGTAGCATCGATTGAGCGAGCTGAGCGGGAGATGGGATTTCCCTCCAACATTCGGGGAAGTTTTTCGGGTACAGCCCAGGCGTTCAAGGACTCTGTTGCCAATCAACCGTTTCTGATCCTTGCGGCTCTTGTGACGGTATATATTGTCCTTGGTATGCTCTATGAAAGTTACATACATCCTATAACAATTCTGTCCACTCTGCCTTCAGCAGGTGTGGGAGCATTGCTGGCATTGCTCTTATGTCGTATGGAACTCAATCTCATCGGCCTTATCGGTCTTTTTCTGCTTATCGGTCTCGTGAAAAAGAACGGCATTATGATGGTAGACTTTGCCCTGGAAACAGAGCGCAAGGAAGGAAGGGCACCCGAAGATGCGATTTATGAAGCCTGTTTATTACGTTTCCGTCCCATTATGATGACCACCATGGCAGCGCTTCTCGGAGCCCTCCCGTTGGCACTGGGAACAGGGGTGGGATCAGAGCTTCGCCGACCCATGGGGATTACCATTATCGGAGGGCTTGTGATCAGCCAGATGCTTACCCTCTACACAACACCGGTTATGTATCTTTATCTTGAACGGTTTAGACTGTGGTGCAAGGGAAAGAAGTCAATAATAGGTCCTATAAGTCGAATAGGACCTATTAAAGGCGAGGTCGAATAAGACTTAATTAATATTCAAACAGGAGAGTGCTATGCGAACTTTACACAGACTGATTAACAGAGGAATCATAGTTGCAGCAATATCGGTTTTGATCTGTGCCTGCACGATCGGTCCCGATTATGTGAGACCCACTGCTCCTGTGCCAAATTCTTATAAAGAAAATAAAGAATGGAAAATAGCAGAACCAAGAGACGATATGTTTCATGGCCCCTGGTGGGAAATCTATAATGATTCCCAATTGAATGCCCTCGAAGAGCAGGTCAGCATCTCAAACCAGAATATCGCTGTTGCCGAAGCTCAGTTCCGACAGGCAAGCGCCCTGGTTCAGGCTGCCACGTCAGGTTATTTCCCTACCCTCACAACAAACCCCGCTGCAACACGTTCCTTAAAGTCTTCCAATGTCGTTCAAAGTACCACACCGCCCGGCACGAACACCATCTATTCAGCGCCCCTCAATATATCGCCATGGGAATTGGATGTCTGGGGACGGATACGCCGCGTTGTAGAAGCGTCCCGTGCAAGCGCCCAGGCAAGCGCGGCGGACCTCGAAGGGGTCCGGCTTAGTGTCCATGCCGCTCTTGCCCAGAACTACTTTCTTGTACGCATACTGGATCGGCAAAAACAACTTTTTGACGCGACAGTGCAAGCTTACGGAAGATCGCTGGAATTAGCCGCTAACCAGTATAAGAGCGGCGTTGTCTCCCGTGCGGATGTACTACAGGCGGAAACCCAGTTCAAAACAATACAGGCTCAGGCAATCGACGTAGGCGTTCAACGTGCACAGGCAGAGCATGCCATTGCCCTGCTCGTGGGCAGACCTGCATCTGATTTTTCCATTCCTGTTTTGCCGTTTGATATGATTCCTCCTCCAATACCAGCCGGAGTGCCTTCAGATATCCTTGAACGCAGACCCGACATAGCAGGGGCTGAGCGACGTGTTGCCGCTGCGAACGCTCAGATTGGGGCAGCAAAAGCCGCATATTTTCCCACTGTCACGCTAACCGGATCAATGGGCTATCAAAGCACGGATACGCTCAACTGGTTCACCTGGCCAAGTCGTTTCTGGTCTGTCGGACCTGCAGTTGCTCAAACTTTATTTGACGGAGGATTAAGAGGAGCCTTGAACGATCAGGCTCGTGCGGCTTATGATGCAAATGTGGCATCTTACCGTCAGACTGTACTCACCGGATTTCAGGAGGTGGAAGATAATCTGGCCGCTCTCCGCATTCTCGAACAGGAGGCGCTGGCACAGGATGAGGCAGTGAAGGCGACGCGGAAATCTCTGGAGTTTTCTCTCAATCAGTATAAACAGGGAACGGTGAGTTACCTCAATGTGGTAATAGCACAAGTAGCGGCCTTAAATAGTGAAAGGACAGCAGTCAGTATCCTGGGTCGCCGGATGACCGCCAGTGTCCTGCTCATAAAAGCCTTGGGCGGCGGATGGAAAGATAATGGCAAGAGAGAAGATTTTCAATCTCGTTAAAAAACGGCCGAATCGCTGTGATCTTAATAATCAGCGAATGTTCTTAAACAAGGATTGATTTTTATGAGGGAATGACTGATAATGACAGGGAAAATAAAAACCATTAAGGATGGATAATATGATAGTTCATAATTTTAATGATCCGGAAGTTCTGGCAACTACTTATGTTGCCCACAGAGGCGCTGTGGCAAGAATGGTCATGACAAGCCACTTTCTCCGGAGTATGGAATTTCTTGCCTATGCGATGCTTCCACCCGGCAACGCCATTGAGGAGCACATAGACGAGGTTGAAGAGATTTACCTTGTTGTAAAGGGCAAGGGAATTATGAAGGTAGGAGATGAGGAGAGAGAAGTTAAAGAATGGGATGCCATCTGGCTGCCCGCGGGCGAGCCGCATGGCTTGAAAAACACAGGTGACGAGGAAATGCTCATCATCGTAAATGCCGCATACCCAAGGTAAGACCTTTGTATAACCCCGGCTTCCCGGTTTTTCCATCTTTATGATCATTTTTTATGGTTTTTGATGTTTCAATTGACAAAACTCGTTTCTATAACCCTCATTATTCTGGGTGTTATAGGTTTTAACTTAGGCACAGGAGCACATTAACTTGCGTCAGGTTGTTTTCTCAATCTCACCCGGTATTGTATAAAATAAGCCTTCTTAATACATATCATCATGAATTGTTTGATTTTCTTATCTTTAATGGGTAATATTTTGCACATAATAAAATTAATATAAGGGGGAGCAATAATGACCACAGAAAAAAACACCGCAATTCAGGAATTTCAATATCTGCCCCTGGAAAGCATTATCGTAGAAAAACAGATAAGGTCTGACATTGACACAAAGAGCGAGTCCTTCAAAGCCCTTACAGGGTCAATCAGAGAACAGGGTGTCTTAGAACCTGTCCTTGTAACACCAAAAGATGATAAATATCTTCTTCTCTGTGGAGAAAGAAGGTATATGGCAGCATATAATGCAGGTTTTGAATCCATTCCGGCAATGATAGTCAATACAGTTACCCAGAAGGATGAAATACTGGCCATCCAACTGGCGGAAAACCTCCAGAGGGAAGACTTAAATCCCATAGATCAGGCAAAAGGCATTCTTGCCTTTATTCAGGCAAAACATCCTGACCTGTCAGAAGCAGGAAATGTATACAATGTGGATGAGGTAATGAGCGATCTGGTAATGTATAATCGCAGGCCGGAAAGCCTGCCCGAACAATTTGCGTCCACAGTGGACGCAATTATCCAAATCTCCGGAAAGGCTTACACATCCTTGTTTCGCACGATATCCCTATTAAAACTCGTTCCTAAAATTCAGGACGTAATTTCTACCGGAAAACTGCCTGTTTCTCAAGGTTATATCTTCGCAGCTAATCTCGGAAGTCCCGACTTTTTTACCATTTTTGATGAAATAATGGAGAAGCCTGTCACCAATGCAGTGCTTGAAAAGAAACTTACCGCATATAAAAGAAGAAAACCCAAAACAACAGGTCCAAAACCCATACCCATTAAAAAACGGGTTGAAGGGATACGAACCATGAAAACATCCATTGAAACAAGAGCCGGAATGTACGTCAAATCCGATCTTCGGACATTCCTTGAAGAATTACATTCTTTTACTTCTTTCATAGAAAAGCAGATTGAAACAGCCCCGGAGACTGTAATGGAGAAAAAACCGGGACCACGCCCGCAGGTGTAGGGGCGCGTGCGAATCAGCGGTTTCGCGGTTTTCGCAGAAGCAAAAGTCAATGAACAACGTAGCGGCTCACGAGTAGTGCCGGAACCCGGAACGCCGGTATCCGGTGGGATGCATCCATATCCGGTAGAGTTTGTTGCAGCCGGATTGATAAAGGCTAACGATCCCTCGTCTCTACAGATCAACCTCTATGAGCTATTTAATGACCGTTCCTTTGCCGGTCTTCAGATACTCGAGCTCGACATGGTTGACGAACGCCGTTCTGCCTTGGGAATCGGCTCGAAATCCATGCACGTTGCACCAATCAGCAAATGTTTCCGGATCGATGTCTGCACGAAGAGCGATATTGCCGATACCCTTAATCTCTTCGCATTCCCTTCTGACAAGAGCTTGCCAGTCTTCATACGTGTCGGGCATATTCCTGGAATCGGTAAAGATTGCAAGCGCCCTGCGATAAGTAAGCTCATCCTTGAACCAAGCAATTCCTATGACATCGTTCATTCTGTCACCTCTTTTCTCATTGCTGTTACTCATAAAATATTTTCTTAGTCCCATCTCTTGCGTCTTATCGTCAAGTGTTATCGGTTTTTTCAATTGTGGGTGATATTTTGCCTAAAAATAATATGAATTTCCGGAGCAGTTTTTCATCGAAACATAGCCTCATGCCCTGATCGCGGTCATCCTGTCCTGAAACATCCTCCTTTTTTGTTTTCTCTGTCAGCGCCCCGATCATAATTTGTGCAGCCTTAATCGGAGATAAGGCTTCTTTGTATGGCCTGCGGGATGTCATAGCATCGAACACATCTACAATTCTCAATACACGGGCCAGAGTAGTTATATTCTGCCCTTCCAGGCTCATGGGATAGCCGCCGCCGTTGAAATCCTCATGGTGATGCAGTATCGCTTTCTTAACAAAAACAGGGGTTTCCGTATCGAGAAGCATCGCCAGACCGTTCAAGGGATGTCGTTTCATAATTTCCCATTCCACTTCGGTTAGAGGTCCGTTTTTATTGATTATCTCTTTAGAGACAAAAGCCTTTCCGATGTCATGAAGCATGGCCCCGACACCGCACTGCTTCAATATTTCCTTTTTCTGAACTTCATCGAATGCCTGGCAGTCAGGCTGTATCTGCTCAAGAATGTCCGGGTTACTCCTGAGAAAGGCCACTGTAAACCATAGAACTTTAGTCGCATGCTCGTATGTCTTGTAATCATGTCCAATCATTTTCGACAGCGCCTGAAGGGAATTTGATTCTGCTATAAATATCAGCGCGTTTTTGACCATTGATTGTGTCCGCTGCAATGTGTCCACGTTCATTGTACCCAGCCCCAAGGATGTTTCAAAGGAGTCTTTGACAACATTTGTGGAAACTTTGCTGAATATAGCCGCCTTCTGGTCGTCCGATGGTCCTTGATTCTCAAGAATATCCCCCAGGTGATCCTCAAGATATTTTTCATACTTGATCTCTTCTTCAAGATCAATGAAGACCCCTTTTGGTCCACTTTCAGAAAGTTTGGTTAACTGTTCGGCGCTGACATCATTACCATCGCGTGCCCAGAGGATGTGGCGCCCATTCGGCGAAAGGATATATATTTTAAACTTCGGTAAGCTTCCCGGTATTATAGCTCCCGGAGGGATGGCTATATACTTTTTGTCGTCCATTAGATATGTCCTTTTATGCTTGAGTTGAATAAACCTTTTTTCCCATATACTGCACTTGAGCTTTATTTCTTCCATTCACTGCCTTTGTTACATCGGGCAGCGCCATAATATTCCAACCATGTTAACCCGGCTTCAATGGAGTCGTTGTATATAAATAACAATTATACCAAAAAACTTATCATTTTTTTTCTGGAGATGTAACTTATTTGTTTAGGATTAAAACAGAAAGAAGCAGTGTGAAGAAGAGAAGAAAGAAGCATTGTAATAACAGGAAGTGCTCTACACTTCATGTGATACAGTATTAAGAAGAAAAAGAGGAAGTTGTTTGTGCCTCAGTAAAAAACCACGCAGTGTGCATTTCGGGAAGTTATTGTGGCTTCATGTAATAACCACACAGTATTAAATAAGGCAAAAACCACGAAGCGCCAACTTCGCAAGCGAGAAGGGGGCCTGTTTACCCGTGGGACATAGGAAGTGCAGTCGCTTTCGCTCCTTCGGACGTAGGACGAGAAGGCATTTGTTTCCAAGCACAGGTGGACATCCCTCGTGTATACAGAAAATAAGGAGGGGGCGACGATAGCCCCAGTAATAGAAAAAACCATACGTTTAGTGCTATAATTAAAATTCGGATATATCAAAAAGGACTAAGGAGGAAGCAATTGAAAACGCAAAAATGGGATGGGATAAGGAAAATATTTTATGGTTTGTCTGTTTTTGCAATAATATTTGCATTCGCTGCCTGCCAAAATACCGGTTACCTCGATAAATTCGGGGATCTTGATGTCTCAACGGGTAATTATGATGAAGCCATTAAAGATTATACAAAAGCTATCAAATACAATCCGAACGACCCTGACGGGTATATCGGCAGGGCTTACGTGTATCAAAAGATGGGCAATAATGAACGTGCGATTGATGACTATACAAAGGCTATCGAACTTGTGCCTGACGACTCGAATCTTTATAAAGCAAGGGGTTTTGTTTTTTCACTACTGGGCAACAATGATCAGTCTATCAAAGACTATCAGAGGGCCGCAATCCTTGGTAATGATGAAGCGCGGGCATACCTCACATCAAAAAGCATTGAATGGTAATAAAACCTATGTAAAAGGCAAGGATTGATAATGGTTGGGGCGTTAACTTTTATTTATTAACCGTTATGAGCGTACCCGACTTACCGGCGTAGAAAACTATGATTTCTGCCAATTTATTGCCTTCATTTTTCCCGTAATGCCATGTATTTACCACCTCGACAATTGCCTGCCCTTCCTTAAGATGTAATACGTGGCCGTCTTCGGTTGTCACCGTCAGTTCTCCGCTTATTAATACACCTGCATTTATTACCAAATGTTTATGCATAGGCAAAAGTGCGCCCGGCGGAATTTTGATTCTTAAAATTGTTATTTCCGGTTTGGCATTACTGTAGTCGGGCAGGTCATTCCCGTCCCAACTTGCACCCGTCTTCGATAAAACATTGACCGCAACTCCATTTCCCTCTGCAGCAAGGGCATTGCTTGATACCAACAAAATCAGGCATATTACAATAAGCACTCTTTTCATTTGTGTTTTCTTCATCCTTTCATAGAATTAATTGGGGGCAAGCACCTTAAAGCATTCATTATAGCTACTTGGCCGGATTTAATCCGAGCAGTTTTACCCCGATAAACTTGCCTGTTTTGTCAAAATTATATGTGACTATAGCCGACCCCGCTGTTTCGCTGGCGCTGCATCCGTTCATTACCAAATGCTCCCAGACAAATTGCTGACCCCCACCTGAGGTTTTATTCATTGTTACAAGATTTCCCTTGAACCATAATTCTGCTTTGGGAAATTTTTTAATTATTGCCGGATAACGGGGGTCTTTACTGATATCAATATTTTTCAAATATTCATAATTGCCCGGCTGGAATATTCTTGGATCTCCGTTTACAAGAAGTGTAAATCCCATTGTATTTGCCATAAAAGGACAGCTCACTTCTGCTGTATCAACTTTACCCATCTCTCGAAAAGCACTCATAAAACAGAAAGGATACTCCGCTTTCATCAGCAACTGCGTAAACTCCAAAGCCTTGGCAGACGCACCGTATTCCTGCATTTTTTCAATAAGACAATTTTCAAATGCAGGATAAATTTCCTTCGAGCACTCTTCCCGCATATTTCCTATTTTTACATCATCCGGCTTCCAGATCGATTCCTTCCCGATGCCTGTCAGTTCTTCTGCCGACAAAGCGCTGTTACTTAGTGCCATGATAATTAAAACAATTACGGCAAAAATAAAACTGTTGGCTCTGTAATAAAATATTTTCATTTTATTGCCTCCGTAGAATTATTTCAGATTCCAGCAATTTTAATACTGACCGGTAGGGCAGACCTTTTTCTTCAGCAATTTTTTTGACGTCTTCAAATTCTATATGCGTTTTTAAGAGGTTCCCGCTGCTGTCATATCCGTATTTTACCCTGACAGGCCCATGGGATGTCTGAACAAGCCTTTCTTCTCTTTTTAAGATTTTTCTATGCTCTGTTCTTAGCCTGAGCCCGAAGGTAGTTGTCTCGGCAAAGAGCATTTCCGTAATGCGTTGCAGTGTTTCTGTTTTTGCAGTAATTGAAAGTCTGATGCCGATTCTGCCTTTTTTCATATACACGGGAAAATAGAGAACATCAAGAGCGCCGGCACTCCTCATTCTGTCGGCAACTGCGCCTATGTATTCCATTTCCATATCGTCAATATCAGTTTCTATAACCCGGACATCTTCTTCCTCAAAAGCCGGTTCTTCAGATTCTCCGATAAAAATTCTCAAAAGATCGGGTTTATCTGTTTTGTATGTGCCTGCGCCGTATCCTATTTTATCAATTTTGAAGGCAGGGGGCAGGATATTCCTGTCCTTTACATAATGCCTGACTATGGTTGCGCCTGTAGGGGTGGTAAGTTCCAAGGGCTCTTCGAGAAAAACCGTGTTGAAACCTGAAAGAATCTCAAGGGTTACAGGCGGTGGGTTAGGTATAATCCCGTGGGATGTTTTTATTGTGCCGCGGCCCTGGGGAACAGGTCCGCAAAATACCCTGTCTATCCCGAAATAATGCATTCCCTTTGCAACACCGAAAAGATCGATAAGCGTATCAATATGTGACAGTTCATGGAGGTGCAGTTTGTCTTTCGATACCTCGTGCACCCTTGCCTCTGCATTGATTATTATATCAAGCATTGCCCTGGCGTCTTCCCTGATTTTTGTCTCAGTCTCCACTTTTTCAATTATGTCTTCCATCTCTCTGATTGTAAGGTGGATATGCGAGTGCTCAATGTTCAGGTGCACGCCTTCAATGATGCCCTGTGTGATTTTTACCGGTGTTATTGCAGGCACAGGCAGGGGTATTTTTTTCAGCAACGCCTCAAGTTCAGCAAAGGGCAGGCCTGCGTCGATAAAGGCGCTGATTGTCATGTCTCCGCTTATGCCGAAAATTGGGTCTATATATAGTATATTCATAGTCTGTTTATAAGGGTTGCAAAATATGCTGCGCCGAAACCATTATCAATATTGAATACCGAAACCGTGGAGCACGAATTGAGCATGGCAAGAAGCGCCGTCAGGCCTCCGAAGCTTGCACCGTAACCAATACTTGTAGGCACGCCGATTACCGGCACGCCGACAATACCTGCCACAACAGAAGGCAGTGCCCCTTCCATGCCTGCCGTTACGATAATCACCCTTGCTTTTTTCAGTATATCAAGGTTCTGAAAGAGCCTGTGTATGCCTGCGACACCGACATCATAGAGCTTTTCAGCCTGATTCCCGAAAAACATAGACGTAACATATGCTTCTTCAGCCACCTTGTTGTCGCTGGTGCCCGCGGACACAATGAGGATTGCCCCTTTTCCTTTTATTTCGTTGTCTTCTTTGATATAGAAGCACCGGGCATCTTCATTGTATATGCCTTCAGGAAACTGCTTAAGGATCTTTGCGCCTGTTCTCTTTTCAACACGGGTTGCAAGCACGTCCAGCCCCTTTTCCTTCATGGCCCCGACAATATCCGTAATTTGCGCCAGGGTCTTTCCTTCCCCGAATATTACCTCCCCCATGCCCTTGCGCAATGCCCTGTGATGGTCAATCTTTGTATGGTTCAAATCCTCAAAAGGCATATCCTTTAAGGATTCATAGGCATCTTCAACAGAAATAGCGCCCTTTTTTACAGCTTCAAGAAGGTCTGTTAGTTTTCTATCCATAACCTTAAAACCAGTGAATAGTGAATAGAAAAAACACTACCGGTTAAAATCTGTGTGTTATCATGGTGCAAGTATGCATTGTCGAATAAATTAGATACTAAAATTACTGTTTTTGGCACGTAACTCACCCGCTCTCTGCTATTCACTATCTACTGTTCACTATTCACTGCTCCAACATGAATGCATGTTTTACTATCTTCACATTTTCCCTGTCAATACCTACTACATCAAAACGTACTTTTCTATCAGGGCATTTATGGGTTTTCATATAAAACATAGCGGTTTTAATTATACGTTTCTTTTTTACGGTGTTGACAGCTTCAAGGGGGTCTCCAAAAGTTCGGGTATTCCTTTTTTTTACTTCAACAAAGACAAGATAGCCGTCTTCTTCAGCTATAATATCAAGTTCTCCGAAGGGGCTCCGGTAATTTTTCTCAATTATTTTGTAGCCTTTGCTCTTTAAGGTTTTTGTTGCCTGCTCTTCGCCTTGTATACCTTCTTCTCTTCTACCCGGCAAAATATTCTTTTACACCCCTGCCGGCAAGATATTCCTTTTCATCTCTGTCAACAAGATATTCTTTTACACCTCTGAATGTTTTTCTGTGGATAGGGGAAGCCCCGTATTCTGCTATTGCCCTTTTGTGATCTTTTGTGGGATAGCCTTTATTTTTCCTGAAATTATATTGAGGGTACAGCGCGTCATATTCTTTCATGATGCCGTCCCTTACGACCTTTGCAATGATGGAGGCGCAGGCAACAAAGAAGCACTTTCTGTCCCCCTTGATTATCGGTTTGCTGCGCGGGAATGCCTTTATGCCATAAATCCCGTCAATGAGCAGGGTATCCGGCTGAATATCAGTATCCTTAAGGGCTCTTTCCATTGACAGGAGGCTTGCCCTCAGGATATTTATTTTTTCAATCTCCTCATGAGTTGCGGTTCCAATGCCTACCTTGTAAGCATTGGCATAGATCCATTTGAAAAATTGCAACCTTTCTTTTTCGCTAAGGAGTTTTGAGTCGTTGATCGCTTCTCTCTCTTCAGGCAATTCCTTCCAGATAACGCACGATGACACCACGGGCCCTGCAAGGGGTCCCCTGCCGGCCTCATCAATCCCGCCAATGAGCCCTGTGAGAGAACAACCCATTAATACCTTTTTTCTTTGAGTTTTGCAGCCTTTCCTCTCAGATCCCTCAAATAGAAAAGTCTTGCTCTCCTGATCTTGCTCTTGCTCATTACCTCAATGGTATCTATAAGAGGTGAATGCACCGGAAATGTTTTTTCTATGCCTACACTGTATGATACCTTTCTTACAGTAAAGGTTGCTCTTGTATTGCCGCCTCTTCTTCTTATGACAACGCCTTCGAAGATCTGGATACGCTCCTTATCACCTTCCAGGATTTTCGTATATACCTTTACGTTGTCGCCGATGCCTATCTCGGGCAAATCGAGCCTCATGTGTTCTTTTTCAATTAAATCAATCATCTCGTTCATGTCTGTCTCCTCTTTCACCAAAAGTTCTGTCAAGAATGATGCCAAGCGCTACCCTCAAGGATAGATGGTTATATTCGCCTGAGCCTTTTATCGGTACGAGCATCTTCACGCATAAATCTGCAATTTCATCGGTCAGACCCCAGCCGGTTCCGAACAAGATGAGAAAAGGTCTTTCTTCCCTTCCAGTCCATGCGCGAAGCTCTCGATAGCCTATCATTTTTTCAGCCGCCCTGTCATGGGATGATGTCCCTATAATTATCGGGTCGCCGTTTATTTTAATCTCTTCCAGCATTTCGCTGAGATTGCTTATTATCTTTACCCTCTTTAACGCCATACTTCTTTTAGGGTTGTAAGTTGCCCCGTACCCGTGTTCCCAGTGATGGATAAGCTTCTCCGATATCTGTCTCTGTTTGGTAAGAGGCGTAACAATATAGCACAACTCAATACCAAATGTCATGCAGCTTCTTGCAATATCATGTAATTCCAGGTTAGTTACGCTCGTTGCAATTATTTCTCTATTCTTGTCATATACCGGATAATGGATAATGGCTATATAAACTTTACTCAGGAATATCCTCCATTATCTCTCTTAAAAATTTTCTGTCTTCATCGTTTGGCTCGAATGTTTCCATCAGGTCCGGTCTTTTAAAAACCGTCTTTTTTATCGCCTCTTTTCTCCTCCATTTTCGTATCTCTTCGTGGTTGCCCGACAGGAGCACGGCAGGCACTTCCATATCCATGAATTGAGGAGGTCTTGTATATTGGGGATATTCGAGAAGCTTGTCTGTATGGCTCTCGTCCGATGTTGACTGCTCGTTGCCCAGCGCTCCCGGTATGTGCCTGACAATGGCGTCAATGAGGACAAGGGCGGGCATTTCCCCTCCTGAAAGCACATAATCTCCGATGGATATCTCTTCGTCAACAAATTGAAGTATCCTTTCATCAATCCCTTCGTATCTTCCGCAAATAAGGTTGATATGGGACAGCTTTGACAGTCTGACTGCTGTTGCTTCATCTAAAACCCTGCCCTGCGGCGTAAGAAGAATATGCTTCGGTCTTCCCCTTTCCATCTCAACATGCTGCATAGCTTTGTATATGGGCTCTATTTTCATGACCATGCCCGGTCCTCCGCCATAGGGAGAATCATCGCATGTTTTATGTACATCTTCAGCAAAATCTCTAATATTTACAATATTAAAGGTGACAAGCCCCTTGTCTGCTGCTTTTTTGATAATGCTTTCCTGCAGGGGCGACGTGAACATGTTCGGAAATAATGTCAGAATTGTAATTATCATACAATAATATTATCCACATTAATTTTGATAAAAGCTTGTTCAATGTTTATTTCAATAATACTATCTTCAATCATAGGGATAAGAATCTCTATTTCTCCTTTTACAAGCATTACATCATTTGCACCTGTACGGATAATATGCACTACTTTTCCCAGCGCCTCGCCGTCCTGATCAAATACAGCAAGACCAAGAAGCTGGTACTCGTAGAATTCGTTTTCATCCAATTGCGGGAGGTCTTCTTCTTTGACAAACAACTCCTTATTTATCAAAAAAGCAACGTCATCCGGCTTATCCAACCCATCAAAATTTATGTAGAAAAGACCTTTACGGAGATTTATGCCTGTTGGTTTGAGCGTTCTCCATCCGGCATTTTCATGAATGAAAAAAGAGGTGTACATGTAGAGCACCTCTTTTTCTTCATTGTAATACTGGAACTTTGTTTCCCCTTTAATGCCGTGGGTGGATATTATTTTCCCGATGGGGACATATTTCATTACTCTATTATTTCGAGTACTGCCCGTTTCCTTACCTTAGTGGAAGCTGCGCTTAATATGGTTCTCATGGCCCGTGCGGTTCTTCCCTGCTTGCCTATCACCTTGCCGAGATCGTCTTTGGAAACGCTGAGCTCGATAACGGATGTTTTTTCGCCTTCAATCTCCGAAACTTTTACCTGTTCGGGGTTATCAACCAAAGCTTTTGCGATAAATTCGATCAATTCTTTCAACACGGCTCCCCTCCATCGATTATTGAATTAGTTCCTTCAGTATCCCTTCTTTTTTGAATATGCTATGAACGGTTTTTGTGGGTTTTGCTCCTTTATCATACCATGCTTTGATCTTTTCCCTGTCAACTGTTACGCTTGCAGGATCGGTCAAAGGATTGTAAGTACCCACATTTTCAATAAATCTGCCGTCGCATGCATACCGGCTATCAGCCACAACAATTCTGTAAAAAGGTTTCTTCTTTTTACCATACCGTGATAATCTAAATTTTACGGACAAACTGCCACCTCCTATCTCATGAGTAGTTGTTTCGGGAAGCCTTTCATGCCTCCCTTTGTGAGCTTTTTTATCATTTTTTTTGTTTCCGCATATTTTTTTAAAAGGTCGTTGACATCCTGAACTTTTGTCCCGCTTCCCTTTGATATTCTTACCCTTCTGCTGCCGTCAATAATATTCGGGTACAGCCGTTCCTTCGGCGTCATTGAACCAATAATGGCTTCTACCCTTTTAATATCCTTTTCAGCTTCAGAGAAGTTGATTGCGCCTTTGAATTTACTGAAACCAGGGACCATGCCCATAATGGATTCCAAAGAACCAAGCTTTTTCATCTGCTTTATCTGATCCCTGAAATCTTCGAGGGTAAATTCGTCCTTCCTGAGCTTTTTTTCAAATTCTTCTGCCTTTTTTTCATCGAAGACTTCCTGAGCCTTCTCCACAAGCGATACAACGTCTCCCATGCCGAGAATACGCGACGCCATCCTTTCAGGATAAAAGGGCTCCAGTGCGTCGAGTTTTTCGCCAGTGCCGATAAATCTTATCGGCTTGCCGATAACGGCTTTAATAGAAATCGCTGCCCCGCCTCTTGCATCTCCATCGAGTTTTGTCAGGACAACACCATCTATTTCCAATTTTTCATTAAAAGTTTTTGCGATATTTACCGCGTCCTGGCCTGTCATGGCATCAAGGACAAGTATTGTTTCCCTTGGACTGAGAAACTTTTTCTGTTTTATCAATTCTTCAAGCATCTTTTCATCTATATGAAGACGGCCTGCGGTGTCTACAATCATTGTATCGAAGCCGTTCCTCATAGCATAGTTCTTTGCATCAACACATATCTGAACAGGGTCTGTCATGCCCTTTGATGGAAATACTTCTGTCCCGGTCTGACTGCCGATTTTCATTAACTGATCAATAGCAGCCGGTCTGTAGACATCTGATGGGACAAGAAGCGGTTTCCTGCCTTTTTTCTTTAAAAATATTGCAAGCTTGCCTGCTGTTGTTGTTTTACCTGACCCCTGAAGCCCTGCAAGCATGATAGCCACGGGCGGGGAACCGGACACATCAAGGGGTTTATTCACTTTGCCGAGCAGTTCGCATAACTCTTCATGGACAATCCGTATAAAAAGCTGTCCCGGTGTTATACTCGTTAATACCTCGCCGCCCAGGGCCTTTTCTTTTACTTTTTCGAGAAAATCTTTTGCAACCTTATAGTTGACGTCGGCTTCGAGGAGCGCAACCCTGACTTCTCTGAGAGAATCCTTAATATTCTCATCAGTAAGTTTCCCGTAGCCTCTCAATTTTTTGAAGGTTGATTCTAATCTTTCTTGTAATTTTTCAAACATACAGGTATTAGGATAACAAATAACCTATTGAATAGTCAATGTTAATTAAACTCTGGAGTTTCCTGACTTTTTCATTGGATACGCCGTAACACAGTTTTGCTTCCTGCCGCAGGTACAATATAGTTTACCGGTGAAGTATTTACCGCGCAAAGGTTTTAACTAAAAATTTAATTTTTATTTTCTCACTGACATACTGTTGTCACCCCCCTTTGATATAATTATTTATGTTTAAAAACCGATAATATAAAAGAGGTGAACGTTATGCCGTTATATGCATTTATGGTACATGACACATGCAGAATTGTTGATGCATTTAACCTGAAGGACGCGCTACAGGAGGCATGTATTAAAAAAGGTGATGAATATGAACTCATCGGGGAAGAAGATTTTGAATACATGTGTTTTTTATCAGCCGGCACCGGTGACATGCTCTACAGCTCACCTGGAACATAACAGGTTTCATGAGGCACAGAAAAAACAAATTGGAGTAATAGGCATGTTTTATGCAAAACAAAAGAAACAAATTGCAGTAATCGGGAGGACGTATGTATAAAACCATTTTTTGCATTTTATCTATCCTGTTTATCCTGGTTTCGGCGACTGATTTACAAGCCCCTGAGATTACATCTCACGATATCTTTGGATTTGACATCTACCGAATTGCCGAAGACGGCTCTATCCTGAATAAAGACGGCGCTGTCAAAGGGTGGGTTTGCGGAAACACCATCTATGATGCCCAGGGGAAAATCAGGCATTGACCTTCCCCCGTTTTTCATAGACATGTAGTTTAAATTTTCTTGACCTCCCCTTGCATTCCAAGGGAGGTCAAGGATTTAATACTTTAGCACAGTCTCAATAGTACGGCAATTGGTCGTCGAAATTTTTCCCCTTATTTTTATACCATGATACAACATGCTTTACAGCTTCCACTGCCTTGGTCTTTGCTGCAAGGTCGGAGTTGAAACCCTGGTGGGGCTGCACATAAATGTTTGCCTTTCGCTCTAATGACATGTTGACAAGGGTTTTGGCTGCCGAAAGGTCTGCTCCTGCTACCACATCACCAAGCAGCAATTTTGCGAACTCGGATTCATTTGTGAAGACATCCAGTCCCAGTCCCGTTATTTTTCCGGACTTGTACAGCTCCAGTAAAACCGATTCCGGGGCAATTTCTCCCCGTGTTACATTGATAAATATCAGATTTTTATTGGCTTTTAAAAGATATTCTCGGGAAAAATACCCCACATTATAAAACCGGCTTTCCTTATTTTTTGTAAGATTCATGGCATTGATGATAATATCGCTCGATTTGATCGCCTCTTCCTTTGATACAAATTTAACTGCCTTACCATAAATATTTCGTAATTCCTCCTGCCTTATATCCACCCCTTGCACAGTCAATCCGTTTGCTTCGGCAAGCTCATAGACTTTTCTCCCGATTTTACCGACGCCAAAAACAGTGAGAATCCGCGCTTTGTCAAGCTCCATAAAAGCATTTGCATTTTTTCTCTCAAAGGTTTCAATGTTTTTTTCATAATGGTTCATTTCACCTGCTGCTGCATAGAGGAATTTCATTGCTGTCTGCGCTACGGCGTTTACGCAATATTCACGAAGAGAGGCTATGTTTGCTTTTTCTGCCAGATCTTCAAAATGGTCATACCCCGCGCTTCTCGTTATAATGCTTTTTTTGCGCTCATCCAGATATTGCTCCGGTAAGATTGAATGTGTTTTTGTCGTTATTATATCAGGCAGAACAGTTCCGGGGTTTTTCTTTAGAAAATCCTGGAGGTTGTCCGGGGTTATAAAAAATGTGTGATCTGCCGGAATTTCTCCCAGCTCTTTTGCCTTTAATGTTTCCTCTTCAAGGTATACTGCTTCAGGGCCTAATGCCTCAAAGTGCATAATGCGATACGATGGTGAATTTTTTGTTTCTTTCATTTTTACTCCTGCCTTTTATGAAATATTGTCAAAAGTTTTTGTTTCATTGTTTAGTCTATTGTACATTTATTTAGTGTTTTCTCCTGGTCGGTTAACGGCATCTTCGGGATTGCCCATCTTTGGCGGTCTGCTGCGTCTTACGATCCTTCATCGTACATTCAGTACGATTACGGCCTGTAAGACTTGCAGCCCATCCAAACCTGAACAATCCCGATATGCCGTTAACCACTCAAGCCGGATTCACATATACGTTTATATGAATCCGGCGGAAATGAAGAATTTTCTTCATTTCCCATACTTCACTTTATCTCCTCCTGTTTTCTTCTTGTAAACGCTCGTCATTACTCATTATGTATAATGAATTTTCATGTCTCGATTTTTTAAACATGTCTTTTCAGGTCGTTCTCTTTGCCGGTTTCCTTCATTTTCAATCGTCTTCTCTATCTTCCCGATAATTCCATGATCCTATATGAACGTTGGCTTATTAGTTTGCTGTAAATACACAGTTTTTTCAACTGAAATATAATTCGTTTCAGTTAAGGAACCATTAGTTCTCATCCAGAATCTCAGGATGAGAACTAATCAGATATACCATTCAGGTTCTTTTCTCGACTGACATATGTCGTATAGCCATTTAATTTTAGCGTCAAAGGTTTCATTCTGCATTTTTCTCGCGTTTTCAGGGCAGATTTTAACACATGCATGGCATATTATGCATTGCCATTTGTCCGTAATGTATGTTTCATCCGGGGAAACAGCTCCCGTGGGACAGACCTCAACGCATTTTCCACAACGGGTGCAAAGGTTTATGTCCGTTTCAGGTGCATAAGATGTAGTTTTTCTCGCCTCTTTAATAAGGAACAAAGTTTTTGGTTCAACATAGGGAAAATTTCCTGGTACGGCGGCAAGAGCTGCTTTCTCAACAGAATCAAGGTGCAGCATTTTTTTGCTGACCTCGCTGCCGAAGGCCCGCGCTTTCTGAAGATCGCTTACATCGGGTCTTCCCTGTGCTATCGGGTAAGCTGGGGAAGAATATGAATGTTCTCCTATGAAAGCGCCTCCGGCGATTGGCATAAAACCTCGCACAGCCACCATGTCATAAAGCTCTTTCAGGGCATCGTCGTACGCACGATTTCCGTATACTGCAACAAGCACTGCCGGCGTTTGCTTCGCAGTTAGCAGGGCAAGGCAGGACACTACCTCTTCGGGCACCCGGCCGTAATAGACCGGAACACCTATAATAACAATCTCCTTGTCAAAGGTATGTGTGCTTCTCTGAGACCGTTTTGTGAAATCCACCATCCTGACCTGCCGGGCCCGCATTCCTTCTGCAATATTTTCAACAATTGTTCTTGTTGTTCCTGTGGGTGAAAAATAAACACAGGAAACTGTCTTAATATCCATTAAAGCACCTCCCTTATAAAATACAACAGGTCCTAACGTTTTTTCTGTATTGCCTGATTGAGAATGAAATATATGAATGCATCGAACATATCAAATATTATTCTATTTAAAGGTTTAATGCAAGCTGCGAGGTAACTTGCAACAGTCTGTCCGGGAGATGAAAGTACCTTGGGTTAATTCATTTCCGATTTTTATCGAATGTGGTAAAATGAGAAAAGTGACGCGGATGTTTATTTTTATTATTATTTCGATTTTGTTTCTACCTGCTGTTGCACTCTGCAATGAAAGGACAAACATGCATAATACTTTTGTATGGCCTTCTGACGTGGAAGGCTGGAAATTGACCGGTATTCCTGGGAACTATGACTCCAGGACTGCTTTCAAATATATGAATGGCGCGGCCGAACTCTATCTTGCCTATAATCTGAAACATATCGATGTACTTCGTTACGAAAAACACGGAAAGCCAGCTATCTCTGCGGAATTTTTTGAAATGGGTTCTCCGGCAGATGCTTATGGTGTTTTCTCTTTTGAGCAGCAGGACTCTGATGCAGGGATTGGCCAGGGGTCGGAATTCGGCGGCGGCATGCTCAGATTCTGGAAGGGGAGGTTTTTTGTCGCTGTTTACGGTGAAGAATCCGGCCCTGATATTGATAAAGCCATTCTTGCTCTCGGGCACAAACTGGCCTCAATTGTAAAAGATACCGGCAACCCTCCTGAGATTCTTGCCTGTTTACCGGACAAAGGATCCGGTTTCTTTGTAAAAAAGGTATGGTTTGTTAGAAGTCATATTCTCCTTAACCAGCGCTTTTTTATCTCCCATCAGAATATCCTGAACATGTCCACCGAAGTGGAGTCTGCACTGGCTCGCTACGACACAGGTAAAGACAAATTTTACCTGCTTCTCCTGCGATACCCTTCACCGGGAAAAGCTATTGAAGCACTTGCGAGCTTTAAAAAGGCATACATGCCGGATTCTGAAGGCCAACATTCTGTGAAAACGGAAAACGGCAAATGGACCAAAGCAGGACTGTATAAGGAATTTGTCATGATTATATTTGATATGCCTGATGAACCACTGGCTGAGAGGTTAATAAAAGAAACCTTTGGCATAATTAAGTAAACCACTATCGGCTGAAGCCGATAGCTTTGGGATTCAAGGGGTCGAGGGGTCAAGTGATAAAAACTCAATAAAATGATTTTTGCTTGAATCCTTGAATCCTTTCTATCTGTTTGGAGGCAACATGAAGGAGAAAAAGATAATAACACGTCGGGATTTTCTCAAAGGAACCACAGGGCTTTTTCTGGCAGGCGCACTTTCATCTGCCTTTCCGCGTGGAGCGCAGGCTCAATCCACAGCGCGGGTCATCGTTGTTCGCAGGCCTGAAGTGCTGGATTCCAATGGAGATATTAATGCAGCAGTGCTCCAGTCTATGCTTGATGAAGCGATACAAGCCGTTACCAACCGGAAAGAAGCGCTAACCGGCTGGCAATCCCTTTTCAGCAAAACGGATATAGTCGGCGTCAAAACAAATGTCTGGCGTTATTTGTCAACGCCAAAGGAGCTGGAAAACGGGATAAGAAAGAGGCTTCTCGACATCGGCATCAACGAAAAGAACCTTTCAATTGATGATCGGGGCGTGCTTGAGAATCCGGTGTTCATGAACGCGACGGCGCTGGTAAATGTTCGCCCTGTGAGGACGCACCATTGGTCAGGTGTGGGCACCTGTCTCAAAAATTACATTATGTTCGTGAAATCTCCTTCCTCCTATCATGGAGACGCCTGTTCCGAACTTGGAAAGATATGGACTCTGCCTGTAGTGAAAGGTAAAACCAGACTGAACATCCTTTGTGCTCTTACACCACAATTCTATGGACGGGGCGCAAATTATTTTGACAAGCGTTATGTCTGGCCGTACAAAGGGCTTATTGTAGGGACTGATCCGGTAGCAGTCGATGCTGTTGGAGCGGAATTGCTCAGGTTGAAACGGACGGCTTTTTTCGGGGAAGAAAAATCCCTCGATGTAACGCCTGTTCACATCACCACGGCAGATAAGAAATACAATCTGGGGGTAAGTGATCTCTCAAAGATTCGGATTGTAAAGCTCGGATGGACGGAAGAAGCTCTCATTTAAAGCTGCACCTGCATGCCGCAGCACCTTTTAAAATATCCCCGCATTAACGCCTTCTGCAATTGTACTGCCAAGCTCAAAACATCTCGCCAGTATTTCTTTCGTTACCTGACCCTTACATATAATCGGATGCTGCACTTTTTTAAAACGATAACCCTTACAAATCCGTTCGATATGATTCAACGCAAATGTTCCGTCATTCCCTGCGCTGATAACAACACAGTATGGTTTTTTCCATATTCCGGGATCGTCTTTTAATTCCTCGTAGGTTCTGTCAAAAAAGTCTTTTACTGCCCCGGCCATATAGCCGAAATACTCCGGGGAACAGATTACAATTGCCTTGCAGTTTTTTATGTCCTTAGCGGTAGCGTCGGTGGCCCGCTTGAAAACTGCTGTTGCATTTTCAACTTCATTAACACCACGGGCAACAGCTCCGGCCATCTTCTCCGTATTGCCTGACTGTGAATGGAATACAATGAGTATATCGGACATACAAAATATTATTCGATTTAAAGGTTTAATGCAAGTCCTGCTTTTTCCACAGCAGGACGGCCAGTTTTTTTGCCTTGACAGGTGTTTATTGTTATCATATGCTCATAAAAATTCATTTTCCCTCTGTTGCAGGGCATTATGTGAGAAGTTATAAAGGATTATATTCTGATTTTAGGTATTGTCAAAAGTTACATGAAAAACCGGTACACAGAATGAGCAACGACAAGCGTTTACAAAGAGAAAACAGGGGGAGGTAGAAGGAAGTATGGGAAATAAAGAAGGCATTCTTCATTTCCGCCAGGTTCACATCAGCGAGAAAAGACAGATGTGAACCTGGCTTGAGTGGGTTATGGCATTTTAGAAATTTTACAGATGTGGATGGGCTGTAAGCATTGTAGGCCGCAGACGTACTCAATGTACGTCAGAGGATCGCAAGGCGCAGCAGACCGCCGCAGATTAAAATTTCTAAAATGCCATAACCCGACCAGAAGAACATACTAAAAAAACATGCTTACCAAAGAAGAAGAAGCTTTTTACAATACCTGATTTTAAAGAAGGAGGATTTAATGGACAAAGAACTTTCATCACAATGCGCGGTATGTGAGCATCCGGCCCGTGAACGGGCCTGCATGAACCCCAAGGGTAAGGGTGCGAAAGGATGCCCTACAATGGTGTCTCGTACTGTATCGGAAAAGGCCCGTAGGGAATATGATAAAGAAAATATACGGGAATTTGCCAGACAGGCGTCTATCCAGGAAGGGGAGTGTTATACCGGGAGAGATAAAAAACCTTTTGTTATGCATCCTGTAAAACCGAGAATAGTGGAAATTGCAGAATTCGCAGATAAGATGGCATATAAAAAGCTTGGTCTCATTTTCTGCATGGGACTTGCAAAAGAAGCATCTCTTGTAAACGAGATGCTGGAATATCACGGATTTGAGGTTGTATCCATTGTTTGCAAAGCCGGATGTGTTTCCAAAGAAGAGATCGGGGTCAAAGAAGATGAAAAAATCCAGGCAGGCAAGCACGAAACCATGTGCAATCCTATCCTCCAGGCTATGGTAGCCAATGAGGCAAAAACAGACTTCAACATCCTTCTCGGCCTCTGCGTGGGACATGATTCACTTTTTTTCAAATATGCCGATGCCCCCACAACTGTTCTGGCTGTAAAAGACAGGGTTACCGGCCACAACCCGCTGGCGGCAATTTACACAATGGGCAATTTTTACTCCTGGGTAAAGTCGGGCAAATCTACAACAAGATAAGGCCCGGCAGGTTTTCTGGAATATTCCCGATAAAAAGATGATCTATAAAATGAAAAGCCAGAAAGATAACGCGAGGACGATCCGGTAGATACCGAAGCTTATGAAGGTATGATGTTTTATATAATTGAGGAGAAATTTCACGCTCAACATGGCAAATATAAAAGAAAGAATAAAACCGACAGACAGAAAGTTGATCTGTGACGCTGAAAACTGACTTGCATTTTTCATCAGGTCCAGTGCTGTTGCTGCCAGCATTGTCGGTATTGCCAGGAGAAACGAAAATTCAACGATTGTTTTTCTTCTCAGGCCCAATATCAATCCTCCCACAATTGTAGCAGCAGAACGGGAAACACCGGGGATCATGGCAATAGACTGGAACAGGCCGATCATAATAGCCGTACGGTATGGAATGTTGCCGATGTCTTCTACAGCATCGTCCTTCTCTTTGTGAAGCAGTTCAAATACAATGAGGCATATCCCTCCGATAAACATCGACCAGAGGACCACCTGATTGCTTTTCATGAGAAAGTGCTTGATGATCTTATAGAAGAGAAGGCCCAGTGCTGCCGTGGGAAGAAAAGCCAGCATAACCCTTTTGAGAACCTCGAAGTTGACAAGTAAGGTTTTCCAATAGAGAACAACAACCGACAGAATGGCTCCAAACTGGATAACAATTTCAAAGGTTTTGAGAAATTCTGTCTGCGAAAGACCCAGTAACTGGGCTGTAAGTATGAGGTGGCCCGTTGATGATATGGGCAGAAACTCTGTTATGCCTTCAATAATGCCGAATATAAGCGCCTGAAGCAGATTCACCGGATTATTGAACTATATATATCTTCTCTTGTCAAAGACAATTTGGATATTATCTGAAAAAGCAATAAGAAAGGCGCCGGTTTATGATTCCGGCGCCTTTCTTATTGCTTTCATTTATCGGACAATCTATGTACTTTAGGGCACTTCACTAAGCGGGATACCTAATGCGTCTGCCACCCCCTTGCCGTAGGCAGGGTCGGCTTTCAGACAGTTGCCTATGTGGCGGACTTTAACCTCCTTCGGAGCGTCCCCGATAGCACGGGCTGTGTTTTCGAAGAGCACCTTCTGCTGGCCGGCGCTCATTAGGCGGAAGAGTTTGCCCGGCTGAGAGTAATAATCTTCATCCGTACGGTGATTCCAATGATCGGCAGCGCCTTCCAGACTGAGAGGCGGTTCGGAAAAATCAGGCTGCTGCTGCCACTCACCGTAGCTGTTGGGTTCGTAGCCTAAAGTACTTTCGTAATTGCCGTCAACCCGCATAGCACCATCGCGGTGGTAGCTGTGGAAAGGGCAGCGTGAAGCGTTGACCGGTATAAGGTGGTGGTTTACGCCGAGACGATACCTCTGGGCATCTCCATAGGAGAAGAGTCTTCCCTGGAGCATCTTGTCCGGCGAAAAACCGATTCCTGGTACAACGTTAGCCGGATTAAAGGCTGACTGTTCGACTTCGGCAAAATAGTTTTCCGGGTTACGGTTCAGTTCGAGTACACCCACCTCGATAAGAGGATAATCCTTATGGAACCATACCTTGGTAAGATCAAAGGGATTGTACGGACAGGTTGTTGCTTCTTTTTCAGGCATTATCTGAATAAAAAATGTCCACTTCGGGAAATCGCCCTTTTCAATGCTCTCATAGAGATCACGCTGGTTGCTTTCCCGGTCCTTGCCGACGATTGTTTCGGCCTCCTGGTCGGTGAGGTTCTTGATGCCCTGCTGGGTCTTAAGATGGAATTTGACCCAGTATCGTTCTTTGTTGGCATTGATAAAACTGAAGGTATGGCTGCCAAAGCCGTGCATGTGGCGATAGGAACAGGGGATTCCGCGGTCGCTCATGACAATGGTAACCTGATGCAATGCTTCCGGCAGAGATGTCCAGAAATCCCAGTTGTTCCTGGCGCTGCGCATGTTTGTGCGGGGGTCCCTTTTGACTGCATGGTTTAGATCAGGGAATTTGAGAGGGTCGCGCAGAAAAAATACCGGCGTATTATTGCCCACCAGATCCCAGTTTCCTTCTTCCGTATAGAACTTCATTGCAAAACCTCTTATGTCCCGCTCAGCATCGGCAGCGCCACGCTCACCGGCTACAGTGGAAAAGCGAAGGAAGCACTCGGTTTTTTTCCCTACTTCCGAAAATATCTTTGCTTTAGTATATTTTGTAATATCATGGGTAACAGTAAAGTGCCCATAAGCGCCAGAGCCCTTGGCGTGCATACGCCGCTCAGGTATGACCTCCCGGTCAAAGTGGCCAAGCTTCTCCAGAAACCAGACATCCTGAAGCAATGCAGGGCCGCGCGGTCCGGCAGTCATAATGTTCTGGTTGTCGGCCACAGGAGCGCCGGCATTATTTGTCAGTTTCTTCTTCTCCATCGTTACCTCCTTTTTGTTTTATGGATTGCATGTCCGTTTTTCTGCTACACTCCTTGCAAAGTCCATAATACTCGAAACGCATCTTATGGGCTTTAAAACCCGTTGAAGCCTCTATTGAAAACTTTGGCGGGGATATATCCCCGCCAAAGTTTTCAATTTTCCCGCACTCTGCACAGATGAGATCAACATGGTCAGTCATGTTGCTTTCGTATCTATTTTCCTGCTCATAGAACTCAAGTTCCTTGATCAGCCCCTCCTCTTTTAGCAAATTCAGCGTGTAGTAGACTGTGGACATGCTGATATCAGGTATGCTTTCTCTGGCTTTCAGAAAAACTGTACGCGCACCCGGATGACTCCGGTCACAGGAGAGGATATCAATGATTGCCAAACGTTGAGGGGTAAGTTTAACACCCTTCTTTCTGAGGGAACTCATGATTCTTGTTTTTATATCATCTGAGTTAATGAGAAACTCCCTTTTCTAATCAGGAATGATTCCTAACTAACTATAGCACGGATTAAACATTTGTCAAGTTTGAAATTTAGGGAAAATTGTAAATCCGTCCTTTGATATTCTACTGAAAAAGTCCCAACTCGCAACTGGCAACTTTTATCTTCAGTTCGTTTAGTATTTCACCAAGTTCACTTGTGGGAATGTTCTCGTCGTCGGCAATCTTGCGGGCCTGTTTGCAGGCGATCTTGCCGTTTTTCGTATGCACTTTAATCTTTTCTATGATCGTTTCTTTATTCATGATCCACTCCTTATTTCTATGTATTTTTTGTTTTCCTTTTTTATAAGGTTGTTGTTTTGGAGCTACTTTTTTACTGCAAAGGAAAGATTCCGGTTCTTCTCGGCAGCAGAGGATTTACCTGGTTTAGTCCGGTTCGCCAAAACTTGCCGTAATCTCTGTTTCACTTTCAAATCCCTCCCATGCAGTTACTCTGTGCTGATTCTGATATTATTATCCTGACAAAGATATAACTGTTTTCATCTCCTCCGAGGACTGCCTTGATTTGTGTTCCATGACTTACCCCTCCTGGAATTCGAACACGGTATCCCTGCCTTTTTTTGCCAATGGCAACCAAAACCAGCCTTTCAGTTCCATGCCGGGCTTCCCGAGGAGTAAGAATGAACTCATAGATTTGTCCGGGATTTACGTTCAAAGCCGTACTTTTCTTGAAAAGATTCGATCTTTTACAACCTCCGTTCCATCTCATGATATGTTGATACCTGCTACTCATACTCTGATCAAAATAGTCATAAACATCTGATGTTGCAAAGTGAGGGCTATGCATAAGATCATATTCCTTCCGCTTCTGCACGTCTCCCAGGACAGAATAGGCTTCACTTATCTTTTTGAATTTTTCTTCGGCATCAGGATCTTCCTGGTGATGGTCAGGATGATATTCAAGTGCTAACTTCCTGTATGCATTTTTTATTTCAGAGGCTGAAGCATCCCTTGTTAACTTAAGTATGAAGTAATAGTCTTTACGGATCATTGGATAAAATCCCTTCTAATCGTGATAATATACTCACACGGGGAAATCTGTTGTTTATCCCGATTTTTATATATTATTTAAGTATGTTTATTTTTTGCAATCAACTGATCACGTTACATCAGCCTCACCCGACTCCCATAATATAAATTTTATCATTTTCGTTCAGGGAAGCTTTCATCCTTTCACCATAGGATAAAAAACCGATTTGGTTTACGGATACCCGAATTTCCATATCAATTTCTTCTTTATCATCTAAAATGGCTTTTTTTATACTGTTTCCGAATTTTCTAATTAATTCGTTTATCAAGTCCTGTAAGGTGTTTCCTGGAAAGGTAATATCAATATCGTTCTTTTTGCCAAGAAGCTTATATAGAGGTGCTACTCCCTTTACCGATAAATGTACTTTCATGTTTTTACCTCTTTTTGTTCATTTATATAAATGATGTCAAAATGTTACAGATCGCCTGAAATAATATCGGTAATATCCCTTTCCCTAAGGACACTCCTTGCCCATGTTTTATAGAAAGGAATGATGTGGGGTAAGAGCCTCATGGAATAATAAGGCGGGAAAAAAGGCAATCCCACAAGATCGCCGAAGATCATCAACATAAGAAGTTTATTCAGATCGCCTTTTTCCTTTTTAAGTTCCATTTCAAGCTCATATGCTGTCATTCCGTAGAAGACTTCCTCAAGGACTTTACGGATTTTGGCAATGGAAATTAACAGAAGGGAAGCAAAGTTTCCTGTTTTTCCCATCTCATTACCCGTCAATTCTTTCCATACCGATCTTACAGTATTTATGCGCCAGATCAACATAAAGGCCTCTTGAATAATCCCAGAAATCCTTTTCTTTCTGAGACATGTCACGGATTTTTTTCGCCGGGTTGCCTGCTACTATTACTCCTGCGGGGATCTTCTGCTCCTGTTTCACTATAGCGCCTTCTGCTATGGTGGAGCCATCCGACACTTCGGACCGGATGCTTAAAATAGCTCCCATGCCTATTCCGCAATAATCTCCGATTCGTTTTGCGTGTATAATCGCCCCGTGCCCGAGAATTACACCCTTGCCGATAGAGCAGACATCATCAGGCGGCGCGTGGACAATAACACCTTCCTCAACCGCTGTTTCGTCTCCTATCTCAATAGTGCCATAGTCTCCTCTCAGGATTACACCGTGTCCGATATAGCAGTCGTTTCCTACTCTTACATCCCCTATAATTAATGCGGTTTCGCTTACATATGTGCCGGTTCCGAAAACCGGCTGCTTTCCATCAAATCTATAAAGCATTTTCACCTCACCCTGCGTACCTGTAATCACTTTTATGCCTTGAGCAAAACCCTCTCATCATTACCGAATATAACTATCCGTTCGACAATATCATCGAATTTCTGAGCTGTCTTTGTATCAGCGTAAGAATGCATATAGGGCTTTTCTTCGTCGCCGCTCTTAACAATATCCGGGTCGAGAGGGATCTTTCCAAGGAAGGGGACTTTGAATTTTTCCGAAAGCCTTTCTCCGCCGCCGGAAGAAAATATGTTAACTTCTTCACCACAATGAGGACAGACAAAACCGCTCATATTCTCTACAATTCCTGCTACGGGAAGACTAAGTTGTCTGCAGAAAACAATACACTTTTCCACGTCAACTGTGGCAACCTGCTGAGGCGTGGTAACGATAATGGCGCTGCTTTTTTTGCCTAACATCTGGACAATAGATAGAGGTTCATCACCGGTACCGGGAGGGCAGTCCACTACAAGGCAATCCAGGTCTCCCCAGACCACATGCTGGAGAAACTCCCGTATAATTTTCCCTTTCATAGGTCCTCTCCAGATTACCGGTGTCTCAGTCCCGTCAACCAAAAGCCCCATAGAAACAACCTTCAGTTGATTGTATATCTCAACAGGAACAATCTCTTCATTTTTAATACCCACACGCTGCCCTGACAGGCCAAGCATTTTCGGTACGCTCGGTCCATGGATATCCACATCAAGTATGCCCGTTCTCAATCCCCGCAAAGAGAGGCTTAAGGCGAGATTTACCGCTACAGTGCTTTTCCCGACACCGCCCTTACCGGAAAGGACAATAAATATCTGCTTAATCCTGGCAAGCTTTTCCTCCAACGCCTTGTCATCTAATTGTTCTTCTGTTCCATGTCCACAATCCATATTTCCTCCAGAATAATTTTATTTTTTTATATATTTAACATATTAGCTTGCTTGCCTCACATTCGGTGGCACAATCAAGTATTGTTTTTGCCTCTTTCTGAGCTTCTATCTTTTCTACCAATGCTCCTGTACATCAGGCCCGGTTAGTTTAGTAAGACTGTTTTCCTCAAATCCCTTAATTGCCTGGGCGACAGTCTTCTTCGAAACCGTATATACGTCAATGCCTGCTGCCCCGAGCACCCTGAAGGCATTGGGTCCCAGATGTCCGCTGATTATTGTTTTTGCCCCGGCATTTATGGCATTTTGAGCACTTTGAATGCCTGCTCCCTGGGGGGCATTAAGGTTTTGCGTATTATCAATCACATCAAAGTTTTTGTTTTCCGGGTCATATATTATAAGTTTTCTGCTTCTGCCGAAACGCTCGTCAACCATGCCCGCCATAGTTCCATCAACACTTGTTATTGCTATTTTAATTTTTCTTTCTGTTTCAACTGACAATAGATCTTCTTTTCGGGACAATGCCCTCCCCTTTTTCCCTTGCCTGCACATTTGCCGCCAGCCGCATGGCGGGATAAAGCTTTCATCAACCGTGACATTCCCTCCTTCTATCCTTAACGCCTTGCCGTTGATAACAGCATGAGCCATCTTCTCATGGGCAGATAATAAAAGGCGGTGGAATGTGGGCTGCGAAACATTCATTTGCACGGCCGCCTCCTCTTGCGATATCCCGAGTAAATTTTTCAACCTTATTGCTTCAAGTTCATCGTGATGGAGAACAACCTCCTCGATATCTTCCATCCTTACACCGGCAGGCTTGAAATATGTTACATGGGGGAGGAAACCTATATTGCTTATGCACCGCGGACGCGGCATATTTTTATCTCCTTTGCATATAGACCGTTAAATCAACGTGATAGTACATGCATTATGAATATATATTCATATGAATAGATTGTCAACAGAATATTTTTATAACATTCGGCCAGCCGCAGGGAGACATTTGCCCCACTCTGACACCGTTCTCCGCAACTGTTGCGGAGAAATTGTAAATCAAGGACAGGCTTGGGTTTGCGGAAGATTTTCAAGATGGTGGAAACAGTTTCCACCGGGATTGCAGAAACTGTAAAGTGTTCACGTTATGCAGTGCATGTAAAACCAAACAAGGAAATGGAAAATAAGTGTAAAAAGCTTATTAAAAACTGACTGATATAGAGTACAATAATCCTAAAATTAGAAAACTGGCCATTGAAGACAAAACGACCATTCCGGTCAAGTCATCGACCTTATACTGGTAACAAGTCGCGAATATCGCTACTGAAACAGCCGCGGGGATTCCGCTTTGCAGGAGTAAAAACTGCTTGAATGAGAAAGCGATATCCTTGAATAATAATAGAGCAAGTCCGGTCATAAGGGGCATAAGCATCATCCTGAAGAGAACCAGAGGGAAGGCTTTTTTGACTGTTTCCATGGAGAACTGGTCATAGACAAACATTCCCAGCATGAATATGGCCACTCCCGGAGCTGTATGGCCTAAAGGTCTGTAAAGAAAGAGGTGTGCTGTCGAAAGGGGTTAAGGGTCAATCCTGCTGCACCGGCTCAACCAGCCGGCAACCATCACTAAAGCCAGGATGGACAAGCTTTTAATTATCGGAATCAATGGCATCGTGTTCCCGGCTGACGTGAAATATTGAATAGCACTACACGCCCCTTCGGGGCGATTTGTTACTGAGTAACTTTAAAACAAGGTTAAGTTACTCAGAAGAATACTTTGTTTACATAATTTCAACGTGATATTGCAAGCATTTTCTTTGCTGTCTTTTGTGTGTGTGTCATTGCGGCAGGTATTTATTTACCCTTCCCGATTTTTCAACATATAGTAGAGCACAGGAACCATAGTTCTTGAAAGCAAGGTAGCGGCAACTTCTCCTGCCATTAAAGATATTGCCATTCCCTGGAATATGGGATCAAAAAGGATTACCGATGAGCCTACAACAACTGCGGCAGCGGTTAGAAGCATAGGCCTGAAACGTATGATGCCTGCCTGAATAACAGCCTCTTCAAGAGGTGCTCCTTCAGAGAGTTTCAGATTGATAAAGTCAACGAGTATAATGGAGTTTCTTACAACAATACCGGCACCTGCAATAAAGCCTATCATGGATGTGGCTGTAAAAAAGGCGCCCATAATTGCGTGTCCCGGAAGAATCCCTATAAGAGAAAGGGGTATCGGCGCCATGATTACAAGAGGTACGGTGAATGATTTGAACCAGCCCACTACCATAACATATATGAGTATCAGGACTGCTGCAAAGGCTATCCCCAGATCACGGAATACCTCATATGTTATATGCCATTCTCCATCCCATTTCATGGAATAGGTATCCTCAGACCAGGGCTGTATTGCGGTATACTGCTCCAATTCATACCCTTCAGAGAGTTTGAGATCTCTGATTTTACTTTTCATTTTCAGGATCGGATAGACGGGACTCTCCTCTGTGCCGGCAACGTCGCCTATGACATAGACAACTCTTTTCAGATTTTTTCTGTAAATAGTTTTGTCGAGCGTTCCTTCTCTCATTGCAACAAGCTCTGAAAGGGGCGTCATGCTGCCCGAACTTCCCGGAACTGCAATACTGCCCAGATCGGACACTCCTGCTCTCTGGGGGAGGGATGCTCTCATGAAGAACTCCACAGGTTCTTTTTCTTTCTCAAAATGAGCAAGGCCGGCCACAGTCCCTCCGAGCACCATCTGAATAGTCTGAGCAACAGCTTCTGTGGTTATCCCGTTTTTCGATGCCCTGTCTTTATCCACATCAAAGATAATCTTTTTCTGGCCTGCCTCCACATACCAGTCCACATCAACCACGCCCTGGGTCTTTTCAAATATACCTTTGATATCATGGGCTATTTCTATCTGACGCTTAAAATCAGGACCGTACACCTCGGCAACAAGAGTGCTCAGTACCGGCGGACCCGGAGGAATCTCGACCACTTTTGCCCTGGCATGGTACTTATCGGCTATCTTTTTAATATCAGGCCGTATCCTTCCGGCAATGTCGTGGCTTTGCGCTTTTCTCTCGTCCTTTCCTGCAAAATTCACCTGAATATCCGCCAGATTAGCTGTTGATCTCAGGAAATAGTGCCTCACCAGTCCGTTAAAGTTGAAAGGCGCGGAAGTGCCGATATAGGATTGGAAATTGTCCACCTCCGACACGCCCTTTAAGTATTCGCCTATCTCCCGCGTCAGAGCCCCTGTTTCCTCAAGGCTTGCGCCTTCATTCAAATCTATCACTACCTGCAATTCGCTTTTGTTGTCAAAGGGGAGCATCTTTACTGTTGTAAGCTTTAAGGGGACAAGGAGAAAAGAAGCTAACAGAAGACCGCCGGTAATGCAGAAAAAAATGAATCTTTTCTTCTTTTGCTCTAAGAGTCCTCTCAGATTTTTTTCGTATATTTTATTGAATTTCCCGATAAGCCCTTTTTCCTCTTTTTCCGCAGGACCGGCACTTTTTGTTTTGCCCAATACAATAAAGCTGAGCCAGGGGCTGATAATGAAGGCAATGAGAAGGGAAATCACCATGGCTGCCGAAGCGCCTATTGGTATGGGCCTCATATACGGTCCCATGAGGCCTGACACAAATGCCATGGGAAGAAGGGCCGCTATAACGGTAAAGGTTGCCAGTATTGTGGGCTGTCCCACCTCTTCAACGGCAAGAATCGCTGTTTCAATATCCACCCTGCCCATTTTGAAATGCCTGTGTATGTTCTCCACAACCACTATGGCATCATCCACAAGTATGCCGATGGAGAAGATAAGGGCAAAAAGAGTTACCCTGTTTAGAGTGTATCCATAAAGATAGGTAACAAGAATGGTAAGTGCAAGGGTAACGGGAACCGCAACCCCTACTACAATGGATTCCCTCCAGCCGAGCGCTATGGCGATGAGAATTGTCACTGACAGAGCGGCGATAAGCATGTGCTTAAGGAGTTCATTGGATTTTTCCTTTGCTGTCTCACCATAGTTTCTTGTGTTGGTTATTTCAACATCTGAAGGAATCAATCCGTTTTTCAACGTTTCAATCTTATGAAATGCCCTCTCGGCAATATGGGTGGCATTGGTGCCTTTTTTCTTTGCTATAGAGATTGTTACCGCCTCATACTGACCTGCATCCTTGTTCTTTGATGCCGGACCGAAGCCCATAAAAACATAGTTCGAAGGCTCTTCAGCTCCATCTGTTATATGTGAAACATCCCTTAAATAGGTCGGTCTTCCGTTCTGTGTCCCCACGATAATGTTCCCGACATCTTCTTTGTCTTTCAGAAAACCGCCTGTCTCAACAATAAACTCTTTGTTGCCTGAGGGGAATTTTCCTGATGGTATGAAAAAATTCGCTTTTTGAAGGGCTCCCAATATATTCTGCGCAGAAGTGTTGTATGCCCGTAAGCGCAGGGGGTCCAGATCTATTCTGATCTGTCTTTTCTGGCCGCCTATGACCTGAAATTCCGATATGTCCTTGTCTTTTTTGAGCTCTTCGCAAACTTCAAGGGCAACCCTTCTTAGTTCGTATCCACTATATTTTGAACTCCAGAAAGTAAATGAAAGAATGGATACATCATCAATAGATTTCGGTTTTACAAAGGGCTGGGAAACACCGGGAGGAATTTTGTCGTAGTTGGACATAAGTTTGTTGTAAAGGTTGACAAGGCTTTTTTCCATATCCTCGCCCACTTTAAACCGCACAATGGCCATGCCCATGCCCGGCTTCGACATGCTGTAGACATATTCCACTCCATTGATTTCCCAGAGGAATTTTGACATGGGCTTTGTAACCCGCTCGTCAACCTCCTGGGCGGATGCGCCGGGATAAGACACAAAAACATCGATCATAGGCACCACAATCTGTGGCTCCTCTTCTCTCGGCGTTACAATGACGGCAAATAAACCAAGTAATATTGAGGCGATAACAATGAGCGGAGTAAGCTTCGATTGTATGAATGCCTTTGCAATTTTCCCTGATATGCCTGAATTTTCCACTAAAATTACCTTCCCGTTACCCGCCCTTTTACCTGCCGGTTTGGAACCTGCCCCTGCTGTTCACTATTCGCTACGCATTGTACGGAACGGTCGCGACCGTTCCCTGCGTTTACTGCCTTACCATTCCTCCATCCACTGCTTTTTCAATCCCTTCCACAATAATCCTGTCATTGTTTTTCAACCCTGATAAAACTTCTGTAAGCTCTCCGTAATTCTTCCCTGTTTTTATAAGGTTATAGCTTATTACCCCTTTTTCGTTAACAACATAGACCCCTGTGAGTTGACCCTTTTCGACAACAGCTTTTTTCGGGACAAGCATGGTCTCCTTTTTGCCTTCAGGAATCAGCACTTTCGCATAAAGACCGGTCCTCAATTGAGTGCCTTTCACAAGGATTTCCACATTGAATGTCCTTGTGGAGGGATCAACGGCCGGGGCTATTCTGGTGATATTCCCCTGCCTCCTCTCATTTGTTGAAGCAAGAAGGACAGAAACATCCGCGCCGACAGAGAGGTTTTTATAGAGCCTTTCATCAACAGGGACTTCAATCTTGAATTGTGAGGCGTCCTCAACTACCATAAGCGGCATGCCCGGCACAGCCATGCTCCCTGCATCAATTTTCTTTGCCGTTACAATACCTGTATAGGGAGCTTTTATTTTTGTAAAGCCGTAATACACACGAGCCTCGTCCCTCATTGCTTCGGCTCTCTTGACTGTCTGTTGCATCCTTTCATGTTCGATATCGGCAATTTTTTTCTGCGTCTCTATCTGGTCGAATTCCTGCTGCGATATTACCTTTTCTTCATGTAGTTTTGAATATCTCCGGTATGTAATTTCCGCGAGCGATTTATTATTCATTGACGCTTCAAGGCCCTTTACTGCCTCTTTGTATCCTGCCTCGGCAGCAGCCGTCTTTTGTGCTGCGTCGCTGTCGTCGATAAAGATAAGAATATCCCCGGCATTTACCTTATCGCCTTCTCTGACAGTTATTTTTGTGACTGCGCCCATTAAGCGGCTGGATATGATACTCACGTTTTTCGCCTTTACCGTGCCGGAGGTTTCATAAAAAACATCTGTCAGGGAAGGCGCTACGGCTTTGATTATGACGCCTGACACCTCTTTTCTTTTGGTTTCAACGCTGCCCGGTTTTATCTTATCCCTGCATGAGTTGCAAAAAAGTATTGCTATGATAAACAACAGAAAAAACATTTTTCTCATACATGACCCTCCATCCGGCGTCATTTTGCGCAATCTATTCAATTCCCAGGTCTTTCATTATGGTGCCGCTTTCATATGACAGGCTTATAATCGCGAGCTTATAATCGTTTTCTCTTGCTACTGCATCAGCTCTTGCACGGTTCAGGTTGAGCTGGACATCAAGAAGATCAACAATAGGAGAAAGTGAATTTTCATACCTGGATTTCACAAGCTTATGCCCCTCTTCGGCTGACTTCATGGCTGCAAGGGACAGCTCGGCATTCTTCTTTGCCTCTTCAATTACCAGATATGCTTCCTCTACTTTAAAAGCAACAAATTCTTTCAATCCCCTGAGCCGTTCGTTTGCTTCAGCCATATGAAACTGGGCCTTTTTCCGTTCCGATTCCCTGCTTATGCCGTCAAATAATTCCCATCTGAGAAAGGCCATGACCTGCCAACTGTCACCTTCGGACCCGAAAAGCCTGCTATGGTCGTTCAGTTGATAAGAACCGCCCAGGCCAATATATGGCAGATAGCCGGATTCGGCAATTTTTACACTGTTTTGCGCCGTCTTATGCCGTATTTTCATTGCCGCAACATCCCGGCGCGTATTCGATGCATTGATATAGTAATCCATTTCCCTTACTGTGAGGGACAAATTATCATCTGAAACATCTATCGACATGGACTTTCCAAGAAGGACCCCAAGCCACCTTTTTGCCACAGAGAAATCTTTCTGAGCACTCACACTTTTCTGTTCTCCTTCAATCAGGGCTGTTTGCGCCCTTAAGCAATCAGAGTAAAGACCTAGGCCGTTTTTATACCGGATATCCGCTATCCTCATATGTTCCCGGGCATCTTCCAGCCCCTTGGCGGCTACTTTAAGATATTCTTTCGCGGTATGAGCCCGGAGGTATGCCCGAATTACATTAAGGGAAACTTCCTCTCTCTTCCTCATATAGTCTTCGCTTTTTGCAGAGTGTTCAAGTTTTGCAGAATGAAGATTGAGATAGGATTTCATAAAAAATACCGGTTGTTCAAAAGAAAATGCCGTTTGAAAGTCATTAATTGACTTAGGGTTGTTCAGGTTGTTCAATGCAAAATCATCCATGGCAAACCTTTGCTGGTTGAGTTTCATCATAAATGCCGAAGGGGGATTGTTGGTCCGTGCCGCTCTTTCCTCGAAGTTTATTTTCGGAAGAAGGAAGCTTCTCGCCACACCGATGTTTTCTTTTTGCGCTGAAACCGTGTTTTTAAAGGCACGTATTTCACGGTTTTCTTCAAGGGCAATCTTTAAAGCTTCCTCAAGGGTTACCTTTTTGTCCTGACAATGTCCGAAGGATGGACATAGAAGCGGCAATACAAGAATAATTGTACAAATAAATGATTTCGGTATGCCCATATAAGCACCCCACAATTACTGTTAATACTTAAAGCGTATTATGACAAAGGACATGTATTTTATCAAGGGAATCCTGCACAGGAGTTTCCTTGCTTTTTCATTAAATATGGCCTGGATATTCCTTACTGCTCTGCGCAGGTATGTATCTTCAGCAACGATAGCAATTGACACTCCTTATGCTGCCTGCTATAGAATTATCAGATTAATAACAAACCACACCTTACAAAAGGAGGTAACGCATGGAAGGGAACCGGGAGCCAAAAGGCTGGAATCCTTATATTGCCGGAGCGTTAACCGGGTTGCTGCTTGTATTTTCTGTCTGGTTTACCGGAAAATACGTAGGCGTCTCAACAACGTTTGTGCGGGCATCGGGATTCATTGAAAAGGTATTTAACGCGGAACGTGTATCAAAAATGGAATATTTTGTAAAGGAAATGCCGAAAATTGACTGGCAGTGGATGTTTGTCGTGGGAATATTCTTCGGTTCCCTTGTTGCTTCAACAACATCCAAAAGCTTCAGGTGGCAGGCCGTGCCGACTATGTGGGAGGGAAGGTTCGGATCGGGCAGGACAAAAAGGGCAATTGTCGCCTTTGTCGGAGGCACAGTAGGCATGTTCGGGGCCCGTCTCGCAGACGGCTGACCGAGCGGCCATGGACTGAGCGGTTCGCTCCAGTTAGCCATAAGCGGGTTTATTGCGTTAATATGTTTCTTTGTCGGCGGTGTTATAATTGCCAGAATATTATACGGGGGAGGTGCCAAATCATGAATGAACTCGTATATGGCCTTGTAACAGGCATTATTTTCGGCTTCCTCATGCAAAAGGCAAGGGTAATAAGATATGACAAACAACTCGGGGCTTTGCGGTTTATTGATATGACAATTGTAAAATTCATGCTTTCCACGGTCCTTGTAGCAATGGTAGGTGTTTATCTCCTGAAAGACCTCGGTATTGCCAAGCTTTCCATAAAACCGACAATCCTGGGAGGCAATATTATCGGCGGCCTCATCTTTGGCCTCGGCTGGGGATTACTCGGATACTGTCCCGGCACATCACTGGGAGCTCTCGGTGAAGGCAGATGGGACTCGATCTGGGGCATCCTGGGTATGCTTACCGGCGCGGCGCTCTTTGCCGAAGCCTTTCCTGCGCTTAAAAATACTGTTCTTAAATGGGGTGTCTATGGAAAAATTACCATCCCCGAAGTGCTGGGCATTAACCACTGGATTGTCATTGTAATATTTGTCATCAGCGGCGTGGCGCTCTTCTGGTGGTTTGAGAAAAAGAAGCTTTAATTTGTGACCTAATAGCCTACTGTCACGTCAACCTCGTAATGCCGTAAATAGTGTTGTGTATTATCTTCATAATCAATCCGGGAGGGCTTGGCCGGGCAAGTCTTGACATTTTATGGATATTTTGTGTAATATGTAATACCAAGTTAGCTTACAAAAAAAAATAAACATGAATATTTGAAAGCTTACTTGGTATTATGCCCGGTAAATCAGACTTATAATGTTTGACGGTGACTTGGTATAAATCAAAAAATAAGGATGTTTAATTAAGATATGCTCAGAATAGCTAATATATTTATTCCATTAAGTTGAGAAACTAATCGGGAACCCGTGTGGTTTCCTTTTATGACCGTTACCGCAGTTTCTCCGCCTTAACCATATCATCATGCCTCTTGTGAATCCGGCGCAGATGCCTGCGGCCGGATTTTTTATTGCCCCTTGGACTGATATTTCTACGGGGTAATTCATTACACAGGAGGTTTTTATGTCAAATTACACACAAATGTGGTCGGACCTGGGCCTTGATCTTCAGGCTCATGACGCGCTTCTTTCAATCCTTGGGGGCGCTTATCAGGATATTTTCCTCTCTCAGAAAGACCGTCCGGAAGGCATGAAGTATTTCGACTTTGTTATGAGCGAAGTTCATGGCCTGCGGATCAAAGAGCTTATGGATGCGAAAGCGCAGGGACGTATGGTGGTAGGCTCCTACTGCGTATTTGTGCCTGAAGAGATGATCCTTGCTGTGGACAGTGTTTCTGTGGGACTCTGCGCAGGCGCGGAGTTTAACTTCGAAGGGGCCGAAGAAGTGCTTCCCAGGAACCTCTGTCCCCTTATCAAATCTGCCTTTGGTTTCAAACGCGGGCTGGTCTGCCCCTATGTTGAAGCAAGCGATATTATCGTAGGCGAAAATACCTGCGACGGCAAGAAGAAGGCCTATGAAGTTCTCTCGCCTATGGTCAAAGACCTTTATATAATCGATCTTCCCCAGATGAAGAGCGATACCGGCAAAATGCTTCTCAGAGAAGAATACCGGAAATTCATAAAGAAACTTGAAGATGTGTCTGGAAGAAAAATCACTTTTGAGACCCTTAAAAAAGGGATAGAGCTTACCAACGCAAAACGTAAGGCGGTAAAGCGACTTGCCGGATTGCGGAAAGCTGATCCTGCGCCCATATCAGGTCTTGACGCACTTCTTGTCAATCAGGTTTTCTTTTACGATGATCCGGTCCGTTTTACAACTTCCGTCAATACTCTCTGCGATGAGCTTGAAGTGCGTGTGGCAGAAGGTAAGGGCGTGTTTCCAAAAAATACTCCCCGTTTGCTCATGTCCGGGTGTCCTATGGCAGTGCCGAACTGGAAAGTGCCTATGATAATTGAAGGAAGCGGCGCAGTAATTGTAGGGGAGGAATCCTGCGTAGGCGAACGGGGCACGCAGTGGCTCACCGATGACAATGGAAAAACAATTGATGAACTCCTTGACGCCATTACTGAAAGATATTTCAAGATTGACTGCGCTGTCTTTACCCCGAATCCGTCCCGTGTTGATCATGTAAAAGAAATGTATAATAAATATAATGCTCAGGGCGTCATTCATTACAGTCTCCAGTCCTGTCATCCCTACACAGTCGAGAGTGGTCCTGCTGAAGCACTACTGGAAGAAGCTGGTATCCCTGTCTTACGTCTCGAAACCGATTACAGCCAGGAAGATGCCGGGCAGTTGAAGACTCGTATCGAAGCATTTCGTGAAAGAATTGAGACAAAATGATAGCAGCAGGCATTGATATAGGGTCCCGCACTGTTAAGCTTGCCGTCATTGAGGGCGGCAAGCCGATACTGACACGCAAAGCATTGACTTCCCATGATCCGCTGGAGGCTGTTCGGACCCTCATGAACGGTGTCGAATATGACGCAATTGTAGCTACCGGCTATGGCCGCCATCTTATCAAGGATTATCTCAAGTGCGCGGCAATAAGCGAGATCAAGGCCTTTGCCCTGGGTGCGCGGGCCATCCTGCCCCGCTGCAGGGTTGTCCTTGACATCGGGGGTCAGGATACCAAGGCTATTTCCCTCAATGAGTCAGGAGACATGAGTAAATTCGAGATGAACGACAAATGCGCCGCAGGAACAGGCCGTTTTCTGGAAATAATGGCGAACGCTCTGGGCTTCAGTCTTGATGAGTTCTCAGGGAATGCGCTTTCTGCCAAAGGAGCGGCAAAGGTCAACAGCATGTGTACGGTTTTTGCCGAATCAGAGGTAATTTCCCTAATAACCCAGGGTGCCTCGCGACATGAAGTAGCCCTGGGCATTCATCAAGCTATTGTAAGCCGTTCCGTTGCGCTTCTGAAACGTATATCAACACCGCAGGAGGTGTTTTTTGCAGGGGGCGTTGCGCTCAACAAATGTGTAGGGGTGTTAATAGGCAGGGAACTCGGCATACCTGTTTTTGTGCCGGAAGACCCGCAAATTGTGGGGGCATACGGCGCAGCGCTCCATGCAATATATACAAAAAAGTTATTGCTTAATATTGATAATTAAAAGGAATAGGAGTGTATAATGAATACATCAGTTGAACCTCTTATAAACGACGAATATACAGGGGGGCCGCCCAATAAAAGAGTGCTTGCTTATCTTCAGGCAAAACGTGAAGAGGGAAAAAAGATAGCCGGAGTTTACTGCGGCTATGCTCCAGCCGAGGTGATGCGGGCGATGGATATTGTGCCTGCCACGCTCTGCGCTTTTTCCAATGCAACAATAGAGGCTGCGGAAGCGATTCTCCCGGCTAATTTGTGCCCTCTTATCAAATCAAGTTACGGCTTTATCATTACCGATACCTGTCCTTTTTACGGGATATCCGATGCGGTGATAGGCGAAACAACCTGCGACGGCAAGAAGAAGATGTTTGAATTAATTATGGATCGGAAACCTACCCATATCATGGACTTGCCCCAGTTGCCCGACGAAGAGGAAGCCCTGTCTAATTGGACTGCCATGATACGGAAATTGCAAAAATTTCTCGAAGCAACATTCAAAGTTCATGCGATAGATGAACAGATCGAGGCTGCTATCAAAGACACCAACCTTAAAAACGGGATGATGCGGAAAATCATTGATTTTGCGGCGCTTAAAGCTCCTGTTGTGGGATGGCGGGAAATGTACGACTTGACTTTTCTGTCGCAGGGGCTGACAGGGAAGGAGGTAGAACCTGTACTTAGCGAGGCAGTCAGAAAACTTGAGAAACGTCAGGCCGCCGGATATGTCTATGGTCCGCATGGCGCCCCGCGTGTAATGGTGACAGGATGTCCTGTCGGGGGGGATGCACAGAAGGTTTTCAACATCATCGAAGAGGCAGGCGCCGTAATTGTAGCCTTGGACGCCTGTTCGGGGTTCAAACCATTCATGATGGACATCGAGGAAGATACGGAAGACCCTGTGAAAGCCATCGCCGAACAGTATCTCAGGATACCCTGTTCCTGCATGACGCCGAATACGCGACGTCTTACAGAGATTAGCCGCATAATAGACAGGTTCAAGCCCGATGCCGTTATTGACGTTGTGCTTCAGGCGTGTCATTCGTACAACATCGAGTTCCACAAAGTAGGGGAGCATTTACAGAAGAACCACGGCCTGCCATTCCTTAAAATCGTGACCGACTTTTCGCAGAGCGACGTAGGCCAGATTCGGACGCGCGTCGAAGCGCTTTTAGAGACGTGCAATTGATATGCATTTCCTGCCCATACGGTTTAAAAAAATGTCGCCGCCATCGCAAAAAGGGCTTACCAAAACAACAGTTGCCCGACAGGAACATATGAAGATCTCAAAAAGGCAGGTAATAGATCAAAACTGTTATAATTAAACTCCCGGGAGATTGGCAATGTCTAAACTGATTGATGCAAAAGGGCTTGGTTGCACACAACCCGTTATTCTGGCAAAAAACGCACTCGAATTGTACGATGAAATCACCATAGTGGTGGATGATCGGACAGCCCTGGAAAATCTTAAGCTTTTAGGGATGCACGCAGAATGTTTGGGTATGCTTATGGAGTGTTTAGTGGATGTAACCGGAAAACCGGGAAACATCTACTGGATACGCTTGAGGAAAACGAGATTAGATTGGAAAATTACTTCAGTTTTAGGAACAGATGGAATATATTAACAAAATGCTTGATGAATTGAGGTTTGGTAAAACAAAAAGGAGGAAAGCATGTCGGAACTGATTAACGCAAAGGGGCTTGCCTGCCCTGAACCGGTTGTTCTCACTAAAAAGGCTCTGGATTCACACGACGAGGTGACAATTGTTGTAGATAATGAGGCTGCAAGAGAAAACATTAAGCGCCTTGCCGCAAGTTCAGGTTGTATGGTTGATATGACAGAGGAGGCTGGCGGCGTTTTCAGGATGCATCTTATGAAACAACAGGATAAACAGACCGGAAAAGATACGGCATCGGGTTGCCTTTGTCCTGAAGATATGCCCATTTCTGCTCATGGGCCTACCGTGTTTGTCTTTACATCAAATGTTATGGGATATGGAAACGACGGACTGGGTACTGTTCTCATGAAAGCTTTTATTCACACTGCCCTTGATCTGGACAAAAAGCCTGACATTATGGTTTTCTATAATACCGGCGTGAAGCTTGCCGCTTCTGATTCCGACGTTATCGATGATTTAAAAGCGCTTCAGGAAAAGGGTGTAAAAATGCTGATTTGCGGTACCTGTGTAAACTTTTTCGATTTAACCGGAAAGATCGGAGCAGGGAATATTTCAAATATGTATGATATTGCAGGAACACTAACAACAGCAGGAAGGATCGTTAAACCGTGAAGGCAGATCAGAATTATTGTGTTGCCTTATTTGACTCGGTAAGCCATGTAATGAAGGCGGAAAAAATACTCAAAAACGCGGATATACCTCACAAACTCATTCCTGTACCGAGGAGTATAAGCTCAGACTGCGGGGTCTGCCTGCGCTTCCTTCCGGAACAAAAAGATGCGGTTATCGAAGCGCTGGAATCAAATATCGATATAAGTGAGATACGCGAACTTTTATTGTGAAGCAGACCCGTGCTTTTTATTCGGAATACGAATCTGTAAGGCAGCAAAAAAATTGCCCACAGCAATCAATGCCCCTAACAGAAAAACATACTGAAATCCAAAGGCATCCCAGATTACGCCACCCAGCAAGCCAACGGCAATAGAAAATATATGATCAATGGTAACGGAACTCGTCAAGGCCGGTTGAACATGAGAATCGTGGAATGCTATCTTTTTCATATACGTTGAGCGGGCCATATTGACTGACATCAACATCTGGTCCAAAAGAAAACAAATACACGCAATAATAAAGGCAGGCCCTTCCTGGAAAATAAACTGTGAAAATCCATAGCCGAGGCAGACGAATATGAGAAGAACTGCCTCTGATAAGAGTACGACCTTCTCTCCAAGTCTGTCGATAGCCCAACCGAGAAAGGGCTGAAAAAGAATGCCGATCCCTCCTCCGAGAAGGATAAGCGTGGCAATTGTCTGTGTCGGTTGATTGAAAATCGTAACCAGAACCCAGGGCCCGAAAGTGAGAAATATCTGTTTTCGCGAGCCAAAGAGAATAGATAGAATATAATACAACCGATATTCCTTATAAAGCTTCAAATACACTTTGGGCTCATGTGTCTTATCCGGCTTCATCATAAACATAAGCCCTGCTGCCGTTATAAAAGCAATGCCGGACAGTGCGAAGGCATGATAAAAGGTAAATCCCAGAAACTTAAATCCCAATAGCACCAGAAGACTTCCTCCGATAACCGCGAGGTTTCTGATTGCGTTGAGTTGTCCTAAACGCTGTCCTATTCTGCCTTCCCTGGCAAGTTCCATGCCTATAGCCGAAGACATGGGCATAAAAAGATGCAGACCAGCACTGTAGATGAAGAGCCAGACCACCATGATCATATAAGTAGGAGAGGCAAAACCGATAAGAAAGACGCCGGCAGCGCACAGAAGCATTGCCACCGCACTTTGCCGGCGACTACAAAGAAACCAGAGCGAGGCGGACAGAAAAACGACAAGGAGCCCCGGCAATTCACGCGGAAATTCAAGAAATGACCGTTGAAAACCGGTTAGAGCAAAGCGTTCATTGAGGAAATTATTAAACGTGGAATCAAGAATGCTGAATGCCATGCCCATAACTAATGATGCTGCAACAAATATCTTTAATTCACGGGACATTTGAGTTATGCGCGAAATAAGTTTAATCATCTCAATATAATTAGTCCGAAATATTTTTTTCTACCGGAATTGCCACAACTATTTCCTGCATAAAACAGGCATTACAAAGCAGGCGGCCAAATAAACCAAAACCTGTTTTATGAATTTATCAAAACTGGAACGGATGTCCTATCATCATATTGATGCCCCATCCTTCCGGCGATACAGCCGTGTCAATACGCACTGTCATGCCTTTGGCCATTGCTCTTATTCCAAAACCTGCATCCCATTGCATTTTTGAATGAAGGGTGTCTACATTCCAATTTTGCGCTACTCTTCCGGCTTCAACAAAGGGAACCCACTGCCACCATGCAATTTCTATATGTTTCTGAACCCATTCTATCTTGGCAAATGGATTCCATTCCGGGATCAACCTGTATTCCATAGCATAATAGATCGCGGCCTGATCATTGAAACGTGAAGTAGGGTAAGCTCTCATGCGCCAAAGCCCGCCGAGCATTGCACCTGCGTAAGGAGGTGGTCTGTGGTAAACTTTCTGGCCGTTATTTCGTGTATTGTAGTCATCCCATGAGAGAACATTCGCAGTCCAGAAATCAAATGCAAGAACCCTTTGTCTGAACTTATTTGACCTTCCAAAGGAAAAGTATTTGCTCCATTCTATATCTACAACATTGTAAGGGTTTGAGCTTGCGAACCATCCCCAATCCTGGGTATAACGGGCACGTAATGTGCTGCCCTTTGAAGGATTCTTCGGGAAATCCGTATTTTCCCGGAAAAATGAGAATTCAACACCGTCTGTCACACGCTCGGAAAGCCTGTATTCCGAATGAACTGTCTGAGTGCGCCAGAATGGCTTTGCTTCGAGGTATGTCTTTCCGCTTTCCAAAGGATTCCAGGAGTCTCCGCCTACCTTTCCTTCTGACAGGATGCCTTTTTCAAGTACAAGTGTATTTATAATCTCATTTTGGGCATTACCAATGGGGAGGAGATACCTGAATTTGACCCTTGCCAGATTATCGCTTCCCCGGCCATCAATGTAGTTTCTGGCCGAAGAATCATTGCTGCCTGCCTGTTCATTAGAAAACGCAGGGTTTCCGTTGGCATAGCTGTTGAAATCGCCGAATTTGCTCAATGCGAGGTCAGCATCAACAAAAATACGTTCTGCAAAAGGCATCTGGACATCCCTGGCTATTGCATACACAGCCAAAGCGTCATTGGATCCGGCGATTATTGTCGCAATAAGGCTCATCTGTTTTTGTGGTTTGCCGTTTATACCTGCCACAAACCCTAAAGATGCCCCGAATGAATCGTAATGAAAGGCATAGGGCAGATAAAAAGTTTTCGGTTCAAAACTCTTGCCCTTTTCAACGACAATGCTCTGGCAGTATCCCGGGCAGTATGATAAGCATAAGAAAAATATGCCGAAGAAGGCTGTGAAGACAGTGAATATTAAAGATTTTTTCATTGACCGCTCCTATGGTGTAAATCGCTATTTTGTGCTGCTATTGTTTAATAAAAAGCTTTCTGCCGATTTTGAATGCTGTACCGTTTATCGTACCACCAAAGGGCGTGTATTTCAATTGTTGTACATGCTTTCCGTAAATGTTCTTATTATTCTGCAAACCGTATATTGCCGAATTTAGCCGGTAAATGAAAGTTGCGCGCATCTATAGCCGACCATGATCCCCAGTGAGGATGAGAGGTATTATTCCCGCATTTGTAGAAATTGGCCTTCCAAACCTGTCCGTCAACTTTCCCAAAAGCCCCGGCATATTTTTCAAGTAAGGCAAATGGTATGGAAAATTCGAGATACCACACCGTTTTTTCTTTGATTTCCGGTTCTACCACGTTGGGCATAGTATGATATATGTGAATCCGGTGTCCTTCATCAGGCAAGAGAGGAATAAATTCTTTTAACAGCCCATCTACGCGTGTCGGGTCGGTCACATAGAACGCCAGCATAGCGCCGCCACAGTTAAACTCAAAATTAAAATACCCCCTTTTTCCGGGTTGTACAAAAAACTCCACACAACTGTCCTTATATGCTTCTGCCTGAAATCCGGTGTGCACACAACGGACGTAACAATCATCTACCCTGAATATCCCGAAGAGGTGGTCACGACTGTAAAGCAGTTTGCATTGGGAAAAAGGACGGTGTTCACTGCTTTCTGGACAAAAATAGTCTATTTCAAGGCAGGGGGCTATGCGCCAGGTATCTCCTTCCCACAGGCCTTGAAACTCAGGGGTAAGTTTTGCGGGTAAGACTGTGTATTCCTTAATAATTTCCATGTGATGTACCAATTAGCCTTCAATCATTCCCGCCTGTTTCATGGTGCAGCGGACAGGCAGCCGTTGTCTCGTTGTCAAGCTTCTCAAAAATTTTATGTTTGTTCGAGGGTGTTGAATTGTTCTTCAAATTCAATGGATTTTCTGTGATGTTCGGCAGTCAGTCTGTCCAAATCATCGAAAAGCCGTTCTATTTCAATCTTAGAGCTGTGAATAGAGATCGAGAGCGACGTAATTGCTTTTCTGTCGCCGACATTTGATGCACGGATGAGGGATTGACTGTTGTCTTCTATCAATTCCTCCAGCTTTGTTATTGTTTTTTCAAGCTCATCAATTTCCCGCTGAAGCGGCCCTAATACTTTTGAGCGGCTTTCAATCAGATTGGCGCGCACCCGCCGCAGGTCCTTTCTGCTCGTCCCTTTATTTATGGGCTCTTTTGTCTTTTCACCAATTGTTCCCGTTATTTTCTTTTCGTCTTCCCAGCCGATCCTTTCCAGAAAATCATCGTACGTGCCTTCAAATAAGCTTATTTTCCCATTGTCAAAGACGATTAATCTTGTCGCAATTGCCCTTAGCATCATCTCGCTGTGTGTTACAAAAAGGACAGCGCCTGCGAACGCGTCAATTGCCGTTACAAGAGAATCTATTGACTCGGCATCAAGGTGGTTGTCCGGCTCGTCCAAAAGAATCAGATTTGCAGGACTTACAAGGAGTTTTCCAATCAATACCCTGCTCTTTTCACCGCCGGAGAGGACGGCAACTTTTTTCAGCGCATTATCGCCATCGAACATCATTGACCCGCATATGCCCCTGGCAGAGCCAATGCTGTGCATCGGGTGAGCGTCGAGAACCTCTTCGAGGACGGTTTTGTCAGGATTGAGTCTCTCAACGTTGGTTTGTCCGAAATAGGCAAGTTTCAAATTCTGATTGTATTTGATTTCTCCTTGGCGTGGCAACAATTCACCGGCAAACAGGTTGAGAAGTGTTGTCTTGCCCCTGCCGTTTTTGCCGATGATGCCTATACGGTCATTTTTTTTAATGGCAATGCCGAAGGCATGAATAAGAGGAAGCGTGTCTTCTGAAAAGGAAAAAGATACATCATCTGCCTCCACCAGCAATTTGCCGGGGAAGGGCGCTGCATTAAAAGAAAAATCAAGGTCGGGCATCTCTGTTAATTTATCACGCCTTTCCTTTTTTTCGAGCATCCTTACTCTTGACTGGACGGCTTTTGCCCGCGATGCCTGTGCCCTGAAACGGTTAATGAATATCTCAACTTCATTTATTTTCCTCTCATCGTTTGCACGGGTCTTTTCATAAACCTCTTCATCCTGGAGTATCTGCTGATAGAGTTTCTCTGTTGAGCCTGCGATCTTGCGGATGTTCTGTCTGTGGATGCCCATGGTGTGGGTGGTTACGCTGTTCATGAATGCACGGTCATGTGTGATAAGGATAAGCTCGTCTTTCCAGCTTCGCAGGAATTGTGTAAGCCATCTTACTGATACAATATCGAGGTAGTTTGTAGGTTCATCGAGGAGCAGAAGATTCGGCTCCGAAGCCAGTATCTTTACAAGATTTAAGCGTACCTGGAAACCGCCTGATAAATGATGGGGGTTCCGGTGAAATTCGCCGGGAGAAAATCCAAGACCTGCAAGGATAGCTTTTACTTTATATGTTTCATCTCTGCCGTCGTCCGTAGCCTTCAGATTCAGGCAGGCCTCTTCCAGGACAGAACTCCCGGCGAAATGGATATGCTGGGAGAGATGGCGGATTGTATATCCGTTGGGGATACGGATATCTCCTGAGTCGGGCTCTTCCTCGCCAAGTATAAGTTTGAAAAGCGTTGTCTTACCCGAGCCGTTTCTCCCGGTGAGGCCGATTCGTTCGCCCGTACCCACGGAAAAAGAGACATTGTCTAAAAGAACCTGTCTGCCGTATGTTTTTGTAAGGTTTGTAATGGTAAGCATTAAAATAAAACCTGTTTATATTTCACTGTTCACCATTTACAGCGGGAAGATTATTTGTTGATGTTTCTTCCTGAAGAGGTTGCATTACATCTTCATATTCAGGTATCACAATGCCGCGCTTTACCATAATATCGTATATTATCTTCGCACGCCTCTCAACATAGCGTGATTCTCCGTCAGCACGGAGTTTTCTCGGGTTCGGGAGTACAACCGCAAGCCGGGCAGCTTCTTCAGGATTCAACGCTGATGCCTGCTTACCGTAATAATGGAATGATGCCGATCCGATTCCGAATATACCTTCACCCCATTCAGCCACATTGAGATAAAGTTCAAGAATCCTTCTCTTGGATAGAGTTCGCTCAATTCTCCAGGTCAGTATTGCTTCTTTCAATTTCCGAACAGGATTCTTTGCCGGAGTAAGGTAGAGATTTTTCGCAAGCTGTTGGCTTATGGTGCTTCCGCCGACTTTAAAGGCCCCTTTTTCAATATTTTTTTCGAGAGCTTTCTGCATTGCATCAACATCGAAGCCGTGGTGCGACCAGAACTTGTCGTCCTCAGCAATAATCACTGCTTTGATAAGATATGGCGAAATGCCGGATAAGGGAACCCATTTTTTCTGAATCTTCAGCTTCTTGCCTTTACTTTTCCATTCCTTTTCCCGGTACTCCATAAAAGCTGTCTTCTTCGGATTTTCTTTTTTCATCTCTGACACATCGGGGAAGATAAAATAATAGCCCGTGCCTGCCAGCAAAGAAAAAATGACTATAAGAAAAACAGCCTTAATTATTTTTGAAAAAATCTTTTTTCGCTTTTTCATTGAAAACCGTTATAAGCATAAATGAATGTACGGTAAAAAACAATCCCCCTTTGAAAAGATAATTCTGCAATGGTAAATAAATGTTTATCATCTCCTGGAATATCTGCCTGACAGGCGGGTCATAAATATTGATTACCATGATAGCAATTTTTTCATTAAATGAATCATCTACTCCCAAAAATAGCCTGTGGTGTAGATTTTAAGGGGTAGATATAGTTTTATATGGATGATGCCATATTTTTGCAATAGCGATGAAATATGAGGGTGCAAAATTTGCCTGAACATGATTTAATTTTTGATGGATTTAATGGAATAAATTCCAAAATGTTATATCCTGAATTTCAGTAAATTAAAAAAGGCAGATAAAAAAAGATCTGTTTCATTAAATGAAACAGAAAAGAATTGCAAACATGACAACAGATAAAAATATTAATTTGCGAGAGAGGGGATTTGAACCCCTACGGTTTAACCCGCTGGATCCTAAGTCCAGTGCGTCTGCCAATTCCGCCACTCTCGCCTGCTTTATTAGAATTTAACATCATTTAGTCTGTTTTATCAATATTACTGTTCTTTTCTTTTACATATTGTTTTACAAAACTCATATCATCTTCTGTAAACCCATGCCAGGCAAAGGGGGAGAGGGCATTGTTCTGGTATGCCGGGTTATCGGCTATAGGGTAGCGGGCATAGGATTTAAACTCATCAAACATGGGGGTATGGGGTATGGGTGTATATTCTGCAATATGTGTTTTTGCGCCAAAACCTGCTATATAGTCTATGGTCTCTTTTACATCACTCCATTTTTGCAAAGGAAGTCCGGCAAGTATGTAGATGCTGATTGTTTTTGCAGAAAACCCTGCTTTTACTAAGAAATTCAGGGCCTTCTCAAAGGCTTCGGGATTAACTTTTCCGCCTGTTGTTTTTTGAATCAGCGGATTAACTGTTTCAAGCCCTATCCTCACTTCCTTAAAACCTGCTTCCAGAAGAAGAAATGCCAGTTCTTCGTCAACCAGTGCTGCATTTATTGCATTCGGATTGTAAATATTAACTGTAAATGGAAACTTTATAATACGTTTAAGAAGGGGCTTTGCAAAATCTTCCTTCTTGAACAGAAAGTTATCATCATAAATCACAAACCTGTTCACACCGCGATCATGCCAGAAGAGAATCTCGTCCGCTGTGTTTTCCGGTTTTCTCCGTATTATATTTGGATGCATATATGGTGTTGCGCAATATGTACATTTGTATATGCATCCATAAGATGTCAGCAAAGGAACAAATGGTATACTGTCATATAAATCAAAGCAGGGATAAGGAAGGGTTTCAAAGTCATATGGGTCGGGCTTGTAGGGAAGAGCGGTAAGTAACTCTTTTTCCACAAAGCCGTAAAAACTATCCATTTCATTATTTTTTACAATAAAATCGGCTTTTGTCATTTCTTTTAAGGCGTGTTCATGACAGAGAGATGGGTATATTCCGCCGATGACGATTTTTGTCTTGGGGAACACCTCTCTTGCCGCATCCATTGCTTCTTTTGCGCCGTAATACCAATATGTCATGATAGATGTAATGAGTGTCAGATCTGGCGGCTCCAGGGAGGAGAGTTCTTTTATTAAAACTTCTTTTGAAGTGCCATATCTTTTGAGCCTTTTTCTTATGCCCTTTAATATTTGCGGTTTATCAACTGTTTCCTTTAAAAAAGGCGCTCTACCATCTTCTTTTCTTTTATTTTCATCAACCTTGAGGCAGTCAATAAGGCTTATTTCTATGCCGTTTTTTCTCATTATACTACCAAGATATAAAAGGCCAAGAGGGGTTGACCAGTAGCTGTAGGCTGAAAAATCATAAATATACGGGTTAATGAGAAGTGCTTTTAGATGTTTCACGTGGAACGCCGTTTGCCCGTTCTTTTCAAAGTAAAAATCTTAATTGTTATGAGTCCGAAAATAAATCCGCCTATATGGGCATACCATGCAACACCCTCTCCTTGCGAGAAAAATATTTGAATAAAAAACCATATGCTAAGAAGTACAACAGCCGGAAGTTCAACGACTTTTATGAATATAACTATGAATATCAAAGTTTTTATGCGCGCGTAAGGAAAAAGCAGCAGATATGCACCGAGAATGCCGGAAACAGCCCCGCTGGCGCCGATCATCGGAACAGCAGAAGACGGATCATACATAAGTTGAAAAAGAGCTGCAGTAATACCTGAGCAAAAGTAAAATAAAATAAATCGTCTGTGTCCCATGGAGTCTTCAATGTTGTTGCCGAAAATCCACAGATATAACATGTTTCCACCCAGATGAAAAAAACCGCCGTGGAGGAACATTGATGTAAAAACGGTTAACACATTATAAGGAATCAGTTCATATTTGCTTGTAAAGGCTGTAAAAAAATCATGAGGAATTAGTCCGTAATATTTATATATGTTGTCGCTTTCAACAGGGGTCAGCAAAAACCTCTGCCAGAAAAAAATTAATATATTTACAAAGATAATACATGTTGTTATAATGGGTTTGATGCGTGTTGGAACATTATCCTTTAAAGGTATCATCAGCTTATTTTTTACCATGTGTTGCAAACCAAGTCAAAAGCATCAGTATAAAAATACAATGGAAAGGCTCAGCATATGCCCGAATTAAGAAAAGACCCTATTACAAGCAGATGGGTTATTATATCAACAGAAAGAGGAAAGAGGCCTGTTTTTTTCACAGAAGAGGTGCCGCCCCAAAAAGCCGGTATGTGCCCGCTTTGCCCAGGCAATGAAAACATGACGCCTCCCGAAGTCTACGCGATAAGACCGCATTTGTCGCAGCCCAACGACCCGGACTGGATACTGCGGGTCGTTCCGAACAAATTCCCCGCCTTAAGAATTGAAGGGGAGCTTAACAAAGAAGGCATCGGGCTTTATGATAAGATGAACGGGGTCGGAGCGCATGAAGTTATTGTTGAAACCCCGTTACATGGACAAACTCTATCAAGAATGGAAGCGCATGAAATACAGAGAGTATTTGTGTCTTATAGGGAAAGAATGTTGGATCTCTCTAAAGACAAGCGATTCAAATATATAATGGTGTTTAAAAATCACGGTTCTATTGCAGGAGCTTCTCTCGACCATTCACACTCGCAGATCATAGCCCTCCCTATTGTTCCTAAGAAAGTTTCAGAGGAGATTGACGGCGGGCTGACATACTTCAAATATAAAGACAGATGCATTTTTTGTGACATAATTGCTCAGGAAAAAGATGATAATGTGAGAGTGGTTATGGAAAACGAAAAGTTCATAGCAATCTCGCCGTATGCTGCCCGATTCCCTTTTGAGGTCTGGGTGCTGCCTAAAAAGCATGAAGCCTATTTTGATTTGCACGAAAAAGAAGATAATTATTATGCTATTTCAGAGATTACCTCCCTCGTTTTAAAGAAATACGACAAAGCGCTTAACTCGCCTCCATATAACTATATAATTCACACGACGCCATCAGGCAGCGGCGACATGCCTTATTTTCACTGGCATATGGAAATTATACCGAGACTGACGAAAATGGCAGGATTTGAGTGGGGAACAGGCTTTTATATTAATCCTACCCCACCGGAAGAGGCTACGGCATACCTTAAAGAAACAAATATTTAGGGGGTAATATGAATGTTTTAATAGCATCTCCTGAAGTTTTTCCATTCATTAAAACAGGCGGCCTTGCTGATGTTACGGGCTCACTGCCTAAAGTGCTCAAAAAATTAGGCGTTGATGTAAGAATAATACTCCCCAAGCACAAAGGAATAGAAGAGCAAGGATTTCCAATAAAATATAAAAACTACAAATATTCATGCCCTATGTCTCAAGGGTATGTTGACGGGGAGATAGCGCTGACCGAGTATGACGGTGTTACCGCATATCTTGTGGAGAAAGATGATTATTATTATAGAGATTATCTATACAGCACACCGGATGGAGACTACCTCGATAATGCTGAAAGATTTATCTTTTTTTCAAAGAGCATACTTGAGGCAATAAAAGTCACAGGATTTGTGCCTGATGTGCTGCATTGCAATGATTGGGAAACTGCGCTTGCGCCGGTGTTTTTAAAAACTTTATATAAAGACGAGCCGCTTTTAAAGAACATTTCAAGTCTCTTTACTATCCATAACCTTGGATATCAGGGAATTTTCTGGCAATATGATATGCATCTTCTGAATATTGGCTGGGAGTATTTTGCGCCCGATTACCTTGAATTTTTCGGCAATATTAATTTTTTAAAGGGGGGCATAGTATTTTCGGACATCATTAACACGGTAAGCAGAAAGTACAGCAAGGAAATACAAACGCCGGAGTTTGGCTGGGGGCTTGATGGTATATTGCGGACAAGAAAATCAGACCTTTACGGTATAATAAACGGGATAGATTATGAAGACTGGAATCCTTGGAAAGATCCCTATATCCCGGCTCATTATGACAACAAGGATACAAAAAATAAGAAAAAATGCAAGGCAGCGCTCCAGGAGGCATTCGGGCTCCCGGTGGCCGGAGATATCCCGCTAATCGGCACCATTTCGAGGCTTGCCGATCAGAAAGGTTTCGACCTGATAGCATCTTCCCTTGAAGAAATGCTCTCGTACGGGACGCAATATATAATTCTTGGAACAGGGGAGAGAAAATATCACGATCTTTTTACCGAATTATCCAAAAACTTTCCAAAATCATTTTCGTTAAAAATAGCCTATGATAATAAACTTGCACACTTAATTGAGGCAGGATCGGACATGTTTCTTATGCCGTCGCAATATGAACCGTGCGGCTTAAATCAGCTATACAGCCTCAGATACGGCACCATTCCTGTTGTAAGGGGTGTAGGCGGACTTGAGGACACGATAACGGATGTTACAAAAGAACCTGAAAGCGGTACAGGGTTCAAGTTCTACGATTATACAGACAAAGCAATGCTTGAAGCTGTAAGCAGGGCATTAAAGGTCTATAAAAATAAAGACGCCTGGATTTCTCTTGTAAAAAGATGTATGGATGAGGATTTCTCGTGGCAAAGGTCTGCAAAAGAATATATGGGACTCTATAAAAAAGCTATCGAGAAGCATGAAACCCGTTGATTTGCTTGGCAAAATTATTGAAATATCCCACTCAAACCTCGAAATAACATCGAGGATCAACGCAATTCTTAACATTATAGCAAGGGAAATGGATTTTGATGAAGTGATTGTCTTTACTTATGACGAAGACAAAAGGCTTACATGCAAATACATGAATCAGAAAAGCTCCTTATTTAAAATACTTTGCACGTACAGATGTCATATAGGTGAAGGCATAGTCGGTGGTATAGCTCAAAAAAGAATGCCACAGTTTTTTTCAAAAAGAGACATTCCCTTGAGGTTTGGTTGCCTTTTTTATCCTGAGCTTGACGGATGTATTGAGAAATACAAAACATTTTCATTTCTCCCTCTTACTGATGATAGCTATCTATACGGTGTACTGGCCGCTTGTTCTTCAACAAGAGAAACCATGCATGATTCAGAAAAAATACTTTTATCCATTATTTCAAGAGAAGTTGGAGGTATTCTAAAGGCTTACGAATTGCTTATTTCTTCCAAAAAAAGGATCAGCGAGCTCGCAACTCTTTCAGAGCTCGGCAAGCTTCTCACGTCAAACATAGAACCACATGCACTTTTCAGGAACATCGGATTAATTGTAGCAAAAGCCCTGAACGCATCATTTGTTACAATAAGGATGGAACACGCTTTCCTGAAGTTTGATTTGCACAGAATTACCTACGGCGAAATAGATCCTGCAACTGAAAATCATGTTAATAGACTTGAGAAAGACGCGATACAGCAAAAAAGAGCTGTTACCCTAAAAAATTATTTATTAGACCAGGGCGATGCATCTCCCATTGATATTTCCATGTATTCTACACCCATTATATCAAAGAATAAAGTCATAGGGGTAATAACGATAGGCGGCACAAAGTCGCAACAGAATTTTATTCTGGAACGAAGCGAGCAATACCTTGTTAACAACATAGTAAATTATATAACAAACGGTTTTGAAAACACTTTACTGAATTCGAAGTTGAGAGATGTCATTGAGGAATTAAATAACGCGCAAAAAAGACTTATAGAGCAGGAAAAATTCAGAAGTCTTGGTGAGATGACTGCAAATATTGCTCACGAGATAAAAAATCCCCTTGTAATAATAGGTGGTTTTGCAAAAAGACTTGCAAAAAAAGTTGCTCTTGATCGGACAGAAAACAGGTACGTTGATATAATAATCAAAGAGGTTTCAAGGCTCGAGACCATTCTTAACGAAATCCTTGATTATGTAAAAGAAACACACACTTCAAGAGAAATCTGCAATATGAACGATTGTATTGACGAAATTCTCTATCTTTTTTCATCTGTTCCAACATGGGACAAAATTGAAATAGATAAAGAAATCGACTGTAACCTGCCAACGATAATGTGCGATATTCAACAGATTAAACAGGTGTTTATAAATATGTTGGTAAATGCTTACGAGGCAATGCATGGTGTCGGCAAAATAACCATACGAACAGAACAAACTGTGCTGGACAACAATCCCTGTTTGGCTGTTTCTATAACAGATACCGGAGGCGGGATAGACCTTACGGCTATAGATGATATATTCAATCCTTTTTTTACAACCAAAGAAAAAGGTACTGGTTTAGGTCTTGCCATATCAAACAGAATTATCATGAATCACCTTGGAAGAATTGAAGTAAAAAATATGGCAGGGAAAGGTGTCACGTTCTTTGTTTACCTCCCTTTAAAAGAAAATACAATAAAAGAGGAGTTTTTATGAATGCGATAAAAATATTGGTTGTGGATGATGAAGACAATATAAGATTTCTTTTTAAGGAAGAGCTTGAAGAAGAAGGGTACCAGATAGAGATGGCTTCAAACGGTTTTGAAGCCATTGAAAAAGTAAAAGGTTCAAAATTTGATTTAATTGTAATGGATATAAAAATGCCCGGAATGGACGGAATACAAGCGTTGAATGAAATTAAAAACATGAACAAAGATCAGCTTGTGGTCTTATGCTCGGCCTACGGGGAATTTAAACAGGATTTTTCAAGCTGGGTTTCGGATGCTTATGTAGTGAAATCCGCAGACTTAAGTGAAATGAAGCAAACTATAAAAAAGCTTCTGGAAATTAATTAACGGATTGATTGGCAATAAATATCTTGATATTGGAATATATATAAAATAATATAATTACATCTGGATTAGATGGGGGTGTAGCTCAGCGGGAGAGCATCTCGTTCGCAACGAGAGGGCCGCGGGTTCGATTCCCGCCACCTCCACCATTCTGATTTAAAATTACAGAGCAGCATCTTCAAACTTTCCTGTAACATCATTTTGGTTTTAATTTTTATTTATCCTTTGCCTCAAGGCGCTATATTACTTAAAATAGACCAGACACGGACAGGGTATCCAAGATTATTTTCGCGGTATGTTGTGGCTTGTTAAATATTACACTTGCATTTTGTGCTAATAACTGTTAGTAAATATAGGATAATTCAATTTCAAAGGTGCAAAATGGCTAAATATCCTAAGATCCCAGGGGCTACGGTAAGACGTTTATCAAATTACTTAAAATGCCTTGAAGACCTTGAAACAAAAAATGAAAAAGTAGCATCAAGTGCGCTTCTCGCCACTATATGCAACGTTAACGCTGCCCAGGTGAGGAAAGATTTTGCATATTTCGGCGAATTTGGCATCAGAGGCATGGGCTACAACATTAAAGAACTCGAGTATCATATAAAAGAAATACTTGGCGTCAACAGGGAATGGAGAATTGCCGTTATTGGTATTGGAAATATGGGAAGCGCCCTTCTTGTATATAAAGATTTTTTAAAACAGAATTATAGGATAGTGGCTGCATTTGATATAGATCCTGTTAAAGTTATCGGGCAGATATCGGAAAAAATGGGAAAGCCTGTGGAAATCCTTCCTATGGAAAGGTTAAAAGAAGTTATAGAAACAAGAAATGTTGAAATAGGTATCATAACAGCGCCCCCTCAGGAGGCGCAGAAAGTAGCAGATCTCCTTGTTGATGCAAATATAAAAGGAATTTTAAACTTTTCACCTGCGCCGGTCAGGGCCATAGACCCTGTTAAAGTGAGAAACGTTTTCTTTACGTCTGCTCTTGATAATCTTGTATACTACCTAACCAACTAAGGTGTTTTTATGTGGAAACTATTTGGAAATATTGTTGAAATGTTTGTTTATTCCACAGTTTATATGATTATCGTACTGGTTTCGATGAAGATTGTCGGTGCAATTTTCTCAACTAATTTTGAGAGAAAAGTCTCGGAAGAGGGCAACATCGGACTTTCGTTAATCTGTGCATGCATTTTTATCGGATTTGCAATTCTTCTTTCCAATATTATCAGATGATGAAGACACTCTTTATAACCGGCACAGATACAGGAGTTGGTAAAACAACGATAGCAGCAAGCTTATCTGCATTTCTATCCCTTAGGGAAAATTTAAACGTGGGCGTAATGAAGCCCTTTGAAAGCGGAACCTCAAAGAGAAATAAAGATCTGCTCCCCTGGGATGCGATATGCCTTAGAGAGGCATCGGGTAGTTCGGATGATCTTGATGATATAAACCCCTATATGTTTGAGGCGCCCCTTGCGCCGGAAGTTGCGGCAAATCTTGAGCACATCCAGATAGATTTAGATATTGTCGACATAATATACAAAAAAATTACAGAAAAACATGATATTGTCATAGTAGAAGGAGCCGGGGGTGTACTCGTACCGATTAAAAAAGATTTTTTTTATGCAGACCTCATAGAGAGGTGGAATGTGCCCACTATTATTATATCAAGAATCGGCTTGGGCACCATAAACCACACCCTGCTTACCTGCAGCTACCTGCAGTCAAGGGGTGCAAAGATTATCGGTGTGATTTTAAACAACAACGACGGGTCAGACGACCTTGCAGCACAAACTAATCCCGAAGCATTAAGACGTCATATAAATGTGCCCATACTCGGCATTTTTCCTCATACAAAGGACTTACTAAAAGAAGGTATGGACAGAGAACTTCTTGCAGATATTTTTGCCAAACACATAGATACCGGAACGATGCTCAACCGCATTAATAAGATATAAATAAAAACTTCCCCGCTGCAAACAGCGTGGAGATATTTATTTCCACGCGCTAAAAACAATCTTACAGCCTGTTTTTCAAGTATAACATGTATATATATTTACATCTATCAATGTTTTGTTCTGCCCAGCACCTCTTTAAAAAAGGGCCTTGAACGCTCAATAATATCCATTTCAACACAATAGGCGATCCTGAAATAACCCGGTTTGCCGAAGCCGATACCGGGAACTCCAAGCACATGATGTTTTTGAAGGTTTCTCACAAATTTTATATCATCCTTTATCGGAGATTTCGGAAAAATATAAAAGGCGCCTTCAGGTTTTACAACCTCAAAGCCCGCATCTACCAGTATGTCATATATTACGTCCCTCTTTTTCTGATAATCTGCTATATCTACGCTATTTTTCTGAAACTTGCCGACAAGCCTCTGCATGATTGCCGGGGCGTTGATAAACCCGAGGATTCTGTTTGCAAATATAGCCGCGTCGATGAGTTTATCTGCATTCTTCATAAGAGGAGATACGGTGATATACCCTATTCTTTCACCGGGCAAGGCAAGATCTTTTGAATGGGATGTAATTGTAATGGTATCTTCATAAAGGGGAAATAGGTCCGGAAACCGAATATTGTCGTATATAATCTTTCTGTAAGCTTCGTCGGAGATAACAAATATCCTTTGCCCTTTCTTTTTTCTCATATTAAGCAAAGCCGCCAGTTCTTTTAGTTCTTCTTCGTTGTATACTACTCCTGTCGGGTTATTAGGGGAATTTACGATGATTGCTTTTGTTTTTTCGGTGATAGCTCCTTTAATCTTTTCGATATCGAGATGGAAATCATCCTTTGTGTCAACAAGCTTCATTACACCGCCATGATTTTCTATATAGAACATAAACTCAACAAAAAACGGGCATGGCACAATCACCTCGTCCCCAGGATCAAGGAGCGCCTTCAATATAACATTGATGCCTCCTGCTGATCCGACTGTCATGATAATATTATTTTTTGTAAAAGCAAGTCCTGAGAGCTCTCTATGAAACGCCGCAATCTCTTCCCTTACGTCTTCATAACCGCTGTTTGTCATGTATCTGTGTTTGCCTTTTATGTCGGACGAAACTATCTTTATAAGCTCTCTTTTCAACTCGTCAGGAGGTTCCGCAATCGGATTGCCCAGAGTAAAATCAAAAATTTGATCCTGGCCGTATTGTTTTTTCAGCTTTTCCCCTTCTTCAAACATAGCCCGAATCCAGGAAGAACTTTTCATTGATTCAGAAATTTTATTTGATATAACCATCATATGTCTCCTTAATAATATCGCTTACCTATTCTTCTGAAACCATCGAGAGCATTCATTATTTTCTCCATAGTCACACAGTATGCAATTCTGAAATAACCGCTTCTACCGAATCCTCTTCCCGGTACAACAAGAATTCTCTCCTCCCTCTGCACTCTCTTGACAAATGCAAGCTCGTCCTTAATGGGCGATTTCGGAAACAGATAAAATGCACCGCCGGGTTTCACGCATTCGAAGCCTGATTCTATAAGCGTATTGTAAAGGATATCCCTCTTTTTTTTGTATTCCAGGACATCTACAGAGTTTTCCTGAAACATGCCTGCGGCGCGTTGAAAAAGAGCAGGAGCATTCACGAATCCCAGGGCTCTTATGGATATGATAAGTCCTGAAACAAGAAGATCGATCTCCTTTATGTTAGGCGATATAGCTATGTAACCTATCCTCTCGCCGGGCAGGGCAAGATCTTTTGAATGGGATGTAATGCTGACAACAAGGTCATAAATCTCAAAGATGTTCGGCAGCACAGCGTCATCATAGATAATCTTTTTATATGCCTCATCAGCTACAATATATATTTCCTTGCCTTCCTCTCTTTTCCTGTACAGCAGTTTTGCCAGTTCCTTCAGACTTTCTTCGCTGTATACGGCTCCTGTCGGATTGTTCGGGCTGTTTATAAGAATGGCCTTTGTTTTATCGTTTATTGCGCCTTCTATTTTTTCTATATCGAGCTGGAAATCCTCTTTTGTGTCAACAAGTTTCATTATCCCGCCGAAGTTTTCAATATAGTTTTTAAATTCCCAGAAGAAGGGATTCGGCACGATAATTTCATCGCCCTTGTTTAACATGCTTTTAAAAAGTATGTTAATACCGCCTGCACACCCTACAGACATGAAAATGTGCTTGCTTGTAAACGGTAACCCGTAATGCGTCTTCAGGTACCCGGCAATTCCTTCCCTTACGCTTTGGTAACCGCTGTTCTCCATGTATTTGTGCATACCGGGCGTTGTTTGCATAAGCATGTCTATCAGAGCAGACTTTAATGCCTGAGGGGGTTCCACATCAGGGTTCCCGAGGGAAAAGTCATAAACTTTATCGTCGCCCAGGGTTTTTTTCATCTGCATACCTTCTTCAAACATCTTCCTTGTCCATCCCTCCTGATTCCGGATAAGCCTTCTCATCTTGCTTGAAACTATCATTATTTCCTCCTCTTAAATAGTTTCCGTCCGGAAAAGGTCCTTTTCCACCCAAGCTTCGCCAATCCGCGGTCTTTCCTGCGCGCCGCATATGTTCTACGCCTTAAGCGCAATCCCGTGATTTTCTTGCCTGAACGAAAAATCCCTCTTTTCCGATTCGGGAAGTATTTGGTTGCCATCCGGAAACTAAGGATAGCAACCAAATAGTAAAAAAGGCCATAGACATTATTGCCATGGCCTTTAAACTAAAAAGAGCCACGGGTTTTGCACCCGTGGCTCTTTGCTTATATCAAAGCAAATTTATGCCCGGGTGCGAGCTTCTAAAGTAAAAGTAAAAATATCCGGGAAACTCTCTAAACTTTTTCATACGCAGACATTTAAAAACAATATGTTACGCTTGTCAAGAGGAAAAAACATGTACAACAACTGCCGGAAGTTTTGAAAAAGAGACTGATTGCGGCTTAGAGTTATCTGAATAGTAATATTGATATGGGTATTCCTGCAAGCACGACATAAAGAATATTGATTTTATAGAACAGGGCAAGCAATGCAAGGAGCGCAAAGATCGTTTTTATTATATCCCATTGAATTGCAAGGAAAAAATTGACGGAAACGTATAAAAGGAGTCCGACAAATGTTACGAGCACACCCCTTGTTATGCTGTAAAAATATCTGGAAATCCTTAACTTTTCGAAAAAAGGGACAGCGGTTATTAATATAAAAAACGACGATGCAAAGCTTGATAGTGTGCTGACAATGGCGCCGGACAGTCCGTCAACCAGATAGCCCACAAAAGTCGAGGTGATAATGATCGGCCCGGGGGTAACCTGTCCGAGCGCTATCGCGTCCATAAAGGTTTTATTGTTCATCCATCCCCTGACATTAACAACCTCATGGAGCATAAGAGGCAAGGCACCATATCCGCCGCCAAAGGCAAAAAGATTCACTTTGAACATTACAACGGAAAGCCGCAATAATTTATTGCTGAAAAAATACAGAAAAACAAAGCCTGAAACAAGAGCAATAGAAAGAAAGAGAATATGTTTCATGTGAAACAAAGCAGTTTCTCTTCCTGCACTGCTTGCAACAAGGCCTTCACCCTTAAACACTAAAATACCCAGCAAGGCCGCGCCTGCTACAACCAGAAAAGGGCTGACGCCAATCCACAACAATCCCGCAGAGATTACCGCTAATCCAACATCTTTATAATCTTTCAATGATGTTTTCCCGAAAGAATATGTTGCGTTTACCATTATGGCAACAATGATGATATTGAGTCCGGCAAATACTGAGATTATGTGCGGCAAGTCGTGAAAATGTGTGTATAGTGCTGAAAATGCCAGCATCAATAAAAAAGCGGGCAGCACAAAACCTGAACATGAAAGAACTGCTCCTGAAATGCCGTTGGTTTTCAGGCCGACATATGTAGCCATCTGCATGGCTGTTGCGCCTGGAATGGACTGACACAGAGCAACACCTTCATTGAAAGCGTCATTGTCGAGCCACGACTTTTGTTCCACTGACAGCTTGCGTATGTATTCAACCAGGGCCGGTCCGCCGAAAGCGCCTGCGCCGAGTTTCAGAAATGCAAAAAAAAGCTTTGAGTAAGAAGGTTTTTGCACTGAAAAATCGCTATTTTACAAGCGGGAGCACAGCCTTGAACTCATCGGTTCCTGCCTTTTGCAACAGCTCATAAATGAACATCTCGGTGGATGATATGGTAGCGCCGCATTGGCGCATCCTTTCCATGGAAACGATATGGTTTTCCCTTGCTCTGGAAGAAACAGCGTCGCTTATAATATGCACATTAAAGCGGGGCAGTGCAAAGATTGCAGTCTGGGCCACACAGATGTGAGCCTCAAGCCCCGCAAGAATAAGGGTGCTTTTTCCAAGCTTGTTAATCCAGTCAGAAAAGTCACTACAGAAAAAACAATTGAAATGAACTTTATTTATCCGATAAGCATATTCCAGTTCTTTATTTGCTTCAGGAATTGTATTGCCAAGCTTTTCCTGCTCAGTTACCACTATGGGCAGCTTCATTATATTTGCGAATCTGATAAGCCGAAGCACATTCTCAACAACTTTTTCCTTGTCTGATACTGCTGGCACTAATTTCTCCTGAACATCGATAATTACAAGTGCACAATCCTCTCTTGCAATCAAGCTTTGCCTGTCATGCTGTTCTGCCGCCATTCTAATCCTCCGTAATAGTTATATGCGGGTAAATTACCCGCAGCTTTGCCGCCGAAGCTTTATTAAGTTTTTTCTATGCCCGCTATGTTTACTTCTTATTTTTTGCAGTCTTTTTCAACCACGCATATTTCCGGGAGATTCCTGTATTGCTCTGCATAATCAATCCCGTAGCCCACAACAAAACCGTCTTCTATTGTAAGCCCCACATAATCACCTTCCATTTCCACTTGCCGCCTTGCCCTTTTATCAAGAAGCACGCAAATCTTCAAAGATTTCGGATTTCTTTGAAGGAGCATTTCCTTTATATTCTTCAGCGTGATTCCAGAATCGATAATGTCTTCCACAATTATGACATTCATGCCATTTATGTCTTCCTCAAGGTCTTTTGTAATAGTAATTTCCCCTTTGGATTCCATAGCGTTTCCATAGGACGAAACCCTCATAAAATCAATTTTTGAAGGGTTTTTAATATATCGTATGAGGTCCGACATAAACATAAAAGATCCTTTCAGAAGGCAAACAAAATAAATCTCCTCGTCGTCAAAGTCTTTTTCGATAGATAAAGCAAGCCCCCTCACAGCATTGTCAATTACTTCTTTTGTGAATAAAGGTTTTAGCATGTGACATATCTCCTATAATGCAGGTTCCAGAACTATTATTTCATGTTCTTTCGGCAGCGATTCTTTTTTGATCTCAATTTCAGAAGCTTTAGCCCTCTTAACACCCTTTTTGCCTCTAATAAATTCCTCAACATCCGAGATGGGGAAAGTGCATTTATCGGTTTTAAAATGCATTGGTATGGTAATGGCAGGCTTCAAATCATTCATAACTTTCGTGGCCTCCCGTGAATCAATGGTGTAAAAACCACCAACAGGAATGAGCAGAATATCGACTTTTCCAATTTCCTCGACCGCTTCTTTTTCCAGCGTATGGCCCAAATCACCGGCATGCACTATTATGAGCCCATCGGCATCTACAACAAATATGAGGTTGCTGCCCCTTTCCTTGCCTTTTGATGCGTCGTGATGACTTGGAATTGCCTTTATTTTCAAACCTTTAATATTATGTGTACCGGCTTTTGTTATGTGTGTAAATTTTCCCTTAATATCTTTTGTATAATTATGGTCTTCATGGTCATGGCTTGCAAGTACGATATCGGCTTCGTCAATAATTTTACCGTATGACAGTGCTCCGCCGAATGCGCCTGACTGGTAAGGATCGGTGATGATTCTCACGCCCGCATCTGTTGTTATCATAAACGCCGAGTGTCCATAAAATTTAATTTTCATAATTCACCCCTCTTTTTAATCTCTGCGGGTTAATTCCCCGCTTTATACTGTAAAAGATTTTTTTAGTTTTTTACTTTAACACCCTGCCTTCTCGAAGCGGGTCAGTTAATTGATCTACCATCTTCATAAAACTATCCTATATTATATACCTTTTTCAATCATATCCTCCACCGATTTCCTGTAAAAGATGCAGCGGCAAATTTATGTGCGAGTACCGCCCCTGAAATGCACTGAAATAGCATGGACAACCTCATATACAGTCCGGGTTCGGTACGGCGATCAATGGCCCCATGGGGGAAACATTCAATTGCAAATTAATTAAAATAGTAGGAAAATAAAGAAAAAAGGTGGCATATAAGGAAAATTTTGCGGGATCCATTCAAAGGGAGGTCAAAATGAAAGCCGGAGTAGGATACTGCAATGAGAAGGATGCTTTCTTATCTGGTAGAACAATAGCCAAATCTGCAATGAGAAGTGGAGGGATAGAAAAACCTTGCCTCGTCCTTGCCTTCTGCAGCGAGCAGGTTAATGCCGACGAGTTTTTAAAAGGATTGCAATCGATTGTAGGGGTTGAAGTGCCAATCGTGGGGGGATCATCTGTCGGGATAATCACAAATAACGATTTATCCTATGAAGGCTTTCCTGCCGGTGCTGCAATCTTACAGTCAGATATATTTTTATGCAAGGTTGCCTGTGCAGGCGATTTGGATAAAGATGAAATGCAGGCCGGAAAAAGACTTGCGGAAAGCTATAAAAACGAGACAGAAGGGAAGCTGATCCTACTCTTTTATGATTCTGTAAAACTTTCACCAACCACTACCACCCCTCCTGTTATGAACGCATCTCCGCCATTGATCAAAGGGATAGAAGAAACACTCAGGGAACCGATTCCAATTATAGGTGCCGGTTTGGTGGGTGATTATGACTTCAGCCCTACAATCCAGTTCTGCGGATCTAATGTCTGCAGCCAAAGCGTTGTTGGAACTCTTTTCCAGGGAGATTTTCAGCACTATTATCAGATAATGCATGGATGCACCCCTAAGGACGGCATCTATCACACCATTACAAAAATGGAAGGGCCGGTCATATACGAAATTGATGGAAAACCGATCGTTAAAATGATTGATGATATGTATGGCAATCAAGATTGGCAGAAGCAAATTCCTGTCAAGCGTCTTGCAATTGGCGTAAATCATGGTGATAAATATGGGGAGTTCAATGAAGAAGAATACGTGAACAGACTCATTGCAGGGGTTTTACCTGAAGGCGCAGGCATTGTCATTTTTGAACCCGATCTCAGTCCGGGAACAGAAATATTGTTTATGCTTAGAGACTCAAATAAAATGATCGATTCAACCAGGAATAATTCAGTGCAGTTGATGGCACGGATTAAAACCGAGGGGAAAAGACCGGTTTTAGGTTTGTATATCGACTGCGCAGGCAGAACCGCAAGTTTTTCAGACACTCTCACCGAAGAGGCATTGGAAATCAGTAAAGTATTTAACCGGTTGAATGTTCCTTTTCTTGGATTCTATTCAGGAGTTGAGATTGCTCCCTTACTCGGAAAAAGCAGGGGGCTTGATTGGACAGGTGTTTTGCTGGTTCTTGCCGAAGAATGGTAAGAAGTTGAAAGACAAAAAGTACACCGGATTACAGACCCGGTTGGAAAAAGCACTGAAAGAGGTAGCTTACTACAAAAGGCTTTCGAAAGAGGCGGGGGATTTACGCCTTAGAGAAACTGAGGAGCTTTCAGGACTTATCTCAAAACTCAAGCAGGCAGAGAAAGAGAGGGAGATGCTCATTTTTGAACTAAAAGATGCACTTTCTCAGGTCAAGGCTTTAAGTGGATTACTCCCCATTTGTGCTTCCTGCAAGAAAATAAAAAACGATAAAGGACACTGGGAACAGATGGAGATATATATAAGAAACCGTTCGGAAGTAAACTTCTCTCATGGTATTTGTCCGGAGTGTGCTGAAAAACTGTATCCTGAGTATTATAAAAAGAAGTGAATGAATATCGATGGTATGTTTTGATTTCATTGCCCTATACGTAACAATACGTATAGCATTCCATAATCAACAACCACAAAATGAAGACCATATGCAAGATTGGTAGGTGCATGCATCCTTATACCTGCAGGCGCGGTTTTCCGTCCGGATTTTTCTCCGGCACAGTCTCCGGGGTTGTCGAGGTTTGCAGCAAAGAAATAACCCTGGGAAACAGGCAGTTTTCCGACTGAAATTGCCCCCGGCGCCCGTCCGCGGAAACGGGAAAACACTCGAGGGCAGGCTTCCTGAATTTTAAGAACCAGTTTTAATAGGGATCCCGCTTGGCCAATAGCTCAGCGGACAAGATCTCGCGATGCAGCGTCCGTGTTGACTTTCCGGAGATTTACATAATTGGTGTCCACTGTGGACACCAATTATTCCAACAGACTTTTTTGTATACATTTCTGCTTGCAGATTACGCCTTTTTAACCGGCTCCACATCTACCTCGCCTTTGAATTCTTCGAGAAGGGCGTCGTTAAGCTTCTTTACATCTTCTTCATTTTCAAGGACGATAACAAGCTCCCTGTCGTCCAGAACCTTTAATTTTCCATACTTTTTTACCACATCTATGACCTGCTGAGGGTCGGTTGTTACCCATCCTTTCATTCGGCGGACAAGTTCCTCACCGTTGAATGCTCTCTCAATCGTAAGGTCCACCCTTCTTTTTTTTGCTTCCCAGCCGACAAGTGCAGGCTGCGCAACCATGGGGGTAACCGGATCATGCATTGCCGCACATCTGAACCACAATTTGGCTCTAACCATAATTAACTCCTTTTGTTATCGTGGGTTTTGTCAAAAGTTTTCATCAAATAGTTTAGCTCTTTTCTCTTGGTCGGTTAACGGTATCTTCGGGAATGTCCATCTTTGGCGGTCTGCTGCGTCTTACGATCCTCCATCGTACATTCAGTACGATTACGGCCTGTAAGACTAACAACCCACCCCAACCCTAACAATCCCCATATTACCTTTACCACCC
>Ga0074195_1000159_pt1 | contig 159755 bp, 141 predicted proteins | sample EPASupsiteHSE623_FD_64525 | JGI IMG/M metagenome (GOLD analysis project Ga0074195, IMG submission 64525) | Bioremediated contaminated groundwater from EPA Superfund site, New Mexico - Sample HSE6-23 | ecosystem: Environmental > Aquatic > Deep subsurface > Groundwater > Contaminated ...
AAAATATTAATAATTTTGATTTTAATCTTAATGTGTGAAACATAATTTGAAATTTAAAATATAATATAAAAACTGAAAAGAAGCAAAAAGATCAAGTAAAAGTATTGCTTATTGGAAGATGATGAGCGAATCATAGTTGATGAGAACTAACTGATTCTATTATATTAGCATCAATAGATTTTAATAAAAATATTGTATCAATGTTATCTATTCCAAGAGATTTATATGTGAAGTATGGAGATAAAAGTTATTGAAAAATAAACTGAGTCTATGCACATTACCTATGAGTAGAAAAAAACGAAGAAAAAGCTATGGAACATCTTGAAAATAAAATAAGCCAGATAACTTGAGAAAAAATAGATTATTATGTAAATATTGATTTCACAGGATTTAAACAAATCGTTGATTTATTATGATGAGTAACAATAGAAGTTCCTGAAACTCTTGTAGATAGCACTTACCCAAACTGAAGATGATGATATACTACATTTGTTTTAAAACAATGAACTTGGACAATAGATTGAGAAACTGCTTTAAAGTATGCAAGAAGTAGGCATAGTACAAGTGATTTTGATAGATCATTAAGACAACAAAAAATCCTATCAGCTATAAAAACTAAATTATTAGAAGAGTGATACTTAAAAAATCCTTTTAAACTGAAAGAATTATACAGTACAATAAGCCCATACTTTAAAACAAATATATGAATAACTTGATTTTTAAAGATAGCAGCAGATTTTAAAAATTTAGAATCAAATAATAATATAATATCTTTAAATCTAAATAATTCTTGCTATTATTGAGTTTCAGTTTGTCAGGTATGAGGTATATTATATACTCCTCCAATGGAGCAGTTTTGATGAGCTTCAGTAGTATTACCAAGATGAGCTACATATTATAGTTTAGAAAAGTATTCTGAAATACAGAGATTTTCAAATATAGTTTTTAATTACCAAAAAGTATTTACAGATAAACAAGAAATTAACATTTTTAATTCTGTATCTGTTGCAAATAAAGCAATGTATTTAGCAAATGATTTACAACAATTTTGATTTTATATTCCAGAAAAAGATTCTATTTGAAATACAGATTGAGTAGTTTATGAAAAAACAACAGTTTATTATAACAATATCTGAGAAGATATTGAAACTCTTAATGCTCTTAAACTTTTTATAAAAGGGGAATATGTTAAAACTGAATTACCAAAGTTTTCAAAAAATCCTAGTACAAAAATAGAAATTATAATTTGAAAAGATTTTAGTCAAATAACTGATTTTGATTGAAATAAAAATTAATATTTAATTAATTATATGAATAACAGAAATAGATATAAATCTACAAATTTTATAAGATATAAAATTAAAAAAGGAAGATTTAATTTAAAAAACAATCTTAAAGATAAAGAAAAAGTAAAAAAATATATAATATTTTGAGTTATGGGATTAGTTTGATTGTTTTTTTTCTTTTTGTTATATGCATACATAGTTTATATCTTGCCTTTACCGGATGTAAAAAACTTAGAAAAATTAAATTTGGCTAAATCATCTATAATCTACGATAGAGATTGAAAAGAGTTATATAAAATATATAAAGAAAACAGAACTTATGTAACCTATGATAATATCTCAAAAAATATGACTAATGCTCTTGTTGCATGAGAAGATAAGACATTTTTAAAGAACTCATGAGTAGATTTTAAGAGAATGATAGGAGCATTTGTATATTATATTTTATGAAAAACAGATAAGGTTGAATGAACATCAACTATTACTCAACAGCTCATAAGAAATACTTTAATTTGAAATGAAAGAAAAATAGAGAGGAAGATAAAAGAAATGTATCTTTCTTATAAAGTAAGTTCTTCTTTATCAAAAGAGAAAATACTTGAGTTATATCTAAATAAGATTGATTTTTGAAGTAACTCATTTTGAATTGAAGAGGCATCAAAAAAATTCTTCTGAAAATCCTCAAAAGATCTATGAATCCTAGAATCAAGTATTTTAGCTTCATTACCAAAATGACCTACATATTATTCTCCATATACTCATCCTGACAGACTTTTAGGATATTTGTCTGCATACAATAAAGAAGATACAAAAACTCAAACAAAGATTTTATCGGATAAAGAAAAGATAGTATTTGCTAATACTGTTAATATATTCCTAAAATATATTGAAGAATTAAAATCTAAGAAAATTTCTGATTCGTCATTAATGATTTGTTGATTAAATAAGTATTATCATAAAAAATGAACTATTAGTATAGATAAAGATTGATGTGCAGTAACGGAGTATTCAAAGTTATTATGATTTCTAAATAGTATAGAAATAGAAGATGATAACAATGTTATAGAATATTATACTTGAAGAAAAGATTTTATACTACAGAGAATGTTAGAAGATTGATATATAAAATTTGATGATTATAAAACAGCTATTGTAAAATCAATATGATTTAAGTTTGAGAAATCAAAAGAAAATATAGTTGCGGCACATTTTGTATTATATATAAAAGAATATTTAGAGAAAAAATACGGTAAAGAATTTTTAGACTCAGGATGATTAAAAATCTATACTACTATAGATTGAAATTTACAAAAAAAAGCAGAAGAACTGATTACTTCATATTGAAACTCAAATGCAAAAAAATTTGATGCAAACAATGAGGCATTAATAAGTATTGATAATAAAAGTTGAGATATAATTGCTATGGTATGATGAAGAGATTATTTTGATGAAGAAATCTGATGAAATGTAAATATGATTACATCAAAATTACAACCATGATCAAGTTTTAAACCAATTGTTTATGCACAAGCAATTGATTATAATAATATTTGATCAAAAACCCCAATTTTTGATTTACAAACTACCTTTCCATGAGATTATACCCCATCAAATTTTGACTGAAAGTTTTATTGACTTATGAATGTTTCAACTGCTTTAAATAATAGTAGAAATATTCCAGCAATTAAAATGGTATACTTATGAGGATGAGAAAAAAGTGTAGTAAAATTCGCAAATAAATTATGATTTAAAAATATAGCTAGTGATTGAAGATATTGAGCATCAATATGATTAGGGACTGTGGAAGTAACTCCTCTTGAAATGGCAAGTGCATATACTGTTTTTGCAAATTTATGAGTAAAAAAAGAAGTAACTCCTATATTAAAAATACTAGATTCAAAAGGAGTTGTTATAGAGGAAAAGAAAGCAACAAAATGAGAACAAGTTATAGATAGTTCAACAGCATATATTGTAAATTCAATTTTAAGTGATACTTCTTCAAGACCTGCATGATGGAATTGATATTTATCTCTTTGAAGTAGAAAAGTTGCAGCAAAAACTTGAACATCAACAAAACAATATACAAAAGATGGAAAGAAAGTTAAATTACCAAGAAATCTTTGGACAGTATGATATACTCCTCAGATAACAACAGTTGTACGGGTTGGTAATACTGATTGAAAAGAGGTTAATATGAGTTGAGATTGATTAAATGCAGCATGACCAATATGGAGAGATTATATGTCATATGCTCATAAGAATCTTGAGTCAGTTGTATGGAAAAGACCATCATGAGTAAAAGAATTAAATATATCAAAATTAACTTGAAATTCAGTAGGTACAGATTTTGTTGAGAAATTAACTACTACATCATTATTTAAAAATGTACCAACTTGAAGTTCATCATGATTAAAAACAGTAAAAGTAGATGCATTGTGTAATTGAAAGGTTAGTGAACTTACCCCAGAAGCATGAATTAAAGATATTTATGTATTAGATATACATTCATTAAGTCCAACAAATAGTTCATGGGAAGCTCCAGTAAAAAAACGGGTTGCAGATTGATATTATAAAGAGGAATTCTGAGAATTAGTAGATTCTTCTGATGTAATAAAAGACACTATTTGTGATAGAACAGAATGAAATTCAGATTGAACAATTCAAATAGCTTCAAAGATAAGTGTATGACAACAATTAGTTAATTGAACAAACTATATTGAATTAGCATATAAATGAAGTTCCCCAATAATTAAAATTGATATCCTTCTTGATAATAAGAAAGTTGATGATATTATACTTCCGTGAAAAACAGAATGATCATATAGATGAAATATAACTATACCAAGTGAATATAAATGAAAATATGATATAACATTAAGAGCTGTAGATAAAAATTATTATTCATGAAAGGAAACAAAAGAGATTGAAGTAATAAGTTCAAATGCTTCTGATAACACTATTACTAATTCTAATACATCTATTTCACCTAAAATTATTATAAAAAATCCTATAGATAAAAGTATAAGTTTATATAATAATTGACAAGAATTTAATTTAAGATGAGATGCTGAATCTACTAGCTGAATAAAGTCAATAAATATATATATTGATTGAACAATTATAAAAGACTGAATAACTGAATCATCTTTTGTTTATCCTGTTTCATGAGATAATTTATCAATTTGATCTCATATAATTAAGGTTGAAGCAATTGATATTTCATGAAATAAGTGATCTGAGAATATAAGTCTTGAAATTATACAAAGATAACTCTTTATTAAAAAAAGATATTGTCAAGCTAATTATAATGAAAAAAACTCTATATTTATAGAGTTTTTTTTGATTTTATGATATTATAAAATAGCAAATTGTATCTTAAATTTATAAAACAATTATTGTGGGCTTAAAAGATATATTAAACAAATGAGTTATAAACAAAGTTTGAATCAATTACAAAAATGTAAATGATTTATTTAATATACCTTCATCTACACCAAGTCCTACTATAAAAAAAAGCAATATAGATTCTGATTTAAATATAAATCCTAACCCAAATAATGTAGATGAAACATATATTATCTGATATATAAATGATATAATACTAAATGCTCTACAATTAGATGCTTCGGATATTCATATTGAACCAACAGAAAATATATTAAAGGTTAGATTTAGAGTTGATTGAAATTTTATAAAATACAAGGAGTTTCCAAAAACTGACAAGGAAAGTTTTATTGCAAGAATCAAAATAATGGCTTATTTAAGAATAGATGAACATAGATTACCTCAAGACTGAAAAATAAATTATAAGTTATATGCTTGAAAAAGTTCTGATTTAAGAGTTTCAATAATACCAACAATTTATTGAGAAAAATGCGTAATCAGAATACTAAAAAAAGATTCAAAACCTCCTGAATTAAAAGAACTTTGAATTCAACCGTATAATATGACAAAAATAAAAAAACATTTAAAAGATAGTTATGGAATGATTCTTGCTGTTTGACCAACATGATCATGAAAATCAACAACGTTGTTTTCATTGCTTTCTCAGTTTAATGCAGAAGAAAACAATATTTCAACTCTAGAAGATCCAGTTGAGTATAGAATTCCTTGAGTTAACCACACACAAATAAATCCAGCAATAAATTTTTCGTTTGCAAACTGATTAAGATCATTATTAAGGCAAGATCCAGATATAATAATGGTATGAGAAATAAGAGATGAAGAAACTGCAAAACTTGCAGTTGAAGCAAGTATAACATGACATATAGTATTTTCTACATTACATACAAATTCTGCAGTTCATACTATACAAAGATTAGTTAATTTATGAATTGATCCATTGCTTATAACTTCATCTTTAAGAATTATCGTTTCACAAAGATTATGAAGAAAATTATGTCCAAATTGCAAGGAAAAATATATGCCAGATGAATGAAAAAAACAATATATTTTATGAAAAATATGAAAATATATAAAAAATAAAGATGACTTTTCTTTATACAAAGCAAATGAAAAATGATGCAATAAATGTAATAATACATGATATAAATGAAGAGTATGATTTTTTGAATTATTAGAAATTACTGATGAAGTAGAAGAATTGATATTAAAACAAGCAAATAAAAATGATATAGAAAAACAAGCAATAAAAGATTGAATGTTTCCAATCCTTGAAGATGCATTGATAAAAGTATTTTTATGAGAAACAAGTATCGAAGAAGTACTATATGTTATTTGAAATTAATTATTCTTTAAAAAAGTAAAAATGATTAGCAAGAAATTAAATAAACATTTTGAGACACATAACGTTCCATTACTTGAACAAAAGATGGAGGATATATTGTTTATGATTGATCCAAAATATGTTGAAGCGTTTTCTGTTTTTAGGAATAATTTGTTAGCCACAATTTGAGATGATGAAGAATATGAAGAATATAAATTTCCAGAAGAATAATTAATTTTATATAAAAAAAGATTAGTATTTATAGTAGTAAATACTAATCTTTTTTTATATAAAAGAATAATTTATTTAATTATAAAATTGATTTTTTAATTAAATAAATTATTATAATAAAAATATTAATTAATAAAAAAATAATGGAAAAATTTTTGAATGAGATAATAGAGTGAGAAAAATTTGAGTTACTAATTGATTGAAGTATCTTTAATAAAGATATAGTAATCAAAGCAGCTTATAATTTTTTAGATAAAGGATATTTTTTCTTTAAGAAAAATTCTGAAGATAACATAATTCTTCAATTTACAAAAAAACAATGAGAAGAAACACTTCCTGAAATCATAATAAATGAGTTTTTTGATGAACTATTAAATGTATATTTAAGAGATAAGTTAGAAAAAGATAATAAAGAAATAAGAGAGAAAATAGTATGAGCTGCAATAGCAAATAGTTTAGATTCAAAAGATTTTATTGAAATAAATACGGATAATTTAGATAATCAAAATCAAATAGATTTTGATAAAGATATTGATGAAATATTAAAAGAAATAGAAAATGATCCTGATTTAAAAATAGATGAGGAGGAAATTGAAAGAATTTTAAAAGAGATAGAAGACGAATCAAAAGAAGAAGAAATAGAAATTACTTTAGATATTAACGCTGTAAAAGATGTCAAAAATAAGTTTAAAGATAGATAACAGTATATATGATTATGATGTTGTATTACAGGCAATAGAGGATTATAAAGATATAGCTTTAATACAAAATGATAATTGATATATTTATTTAGAATCAAAAGATAATAATGAAGAAGAAATTTTAAATGAATTTCTAAATTATGTAATAAATTTACAAAATGAGTCAATTTAATTGATAAACAAAAAATATGCTCGATTTGAAAAAAATAAAAAATTTAAAGAACCAAAATTTATGATTTTTTAGATTTAAAAAATTTGATGATTCTCAATACTTAATAACAAATGAAGTATGACTATATTCTTTTTTAACAGAATCTGAATTTAAAGATTTCATTTCATGAGGATTAGTAAGTTGAGATAAATACAATGAGTTATTAGAAAAAAGATTTATAAAGTGAGATAAATATGAAAAGGATATGGCAATTATGTATGCTCAAAAAAACAGATTTTTAGCACATTGACCTAGTTTACATATAGTTGTTACAACTTTAAGATGTAATCACAAATGTAGATACTGTCATGCTGCAGCAGCTTCAGAAATAGCAAAAAATATGGATATGACTGAAGAAACAGCAAAAAAAGTTGTTGATACTATATTTTATACTTCAAATAATAACATAACAATTGAGTTTCAGTGAGGAGAACCTCTTTTAAACTGGAATGTTATAAAATATATTGTTGAATATGCTAAAGTAAAAGCATCACATTTGATGAAAAATGTGACATTTGCATTAGTTACAAATCTTACTTTGATGGATGAAGAAAAACTTGATTATATAATACAAAACAATATTGATATTTCAACATCTCTTGATTGAGATGAAGAAACTCATAATTTTAATAGAACATTTAATAATTGAAATAGTTTTGAAAAGGTTGTTTATTGGATAAACAAAATTAATGATATATATAAAGAAAAAAATATTGATAAAAGAGTTGGTGCTTTATTGACTGTAACAAGAAAAACTTTAGATAAATATAAAGAAGTAATAGATACATATGTTTGATTATGATTAGATTGAGTGTTTTTAAGAGCATTAAATCCATATTGATTTGCAACAAAAGATATTGAAAAATTATGATATACTACAGATGAATTCATTGATTTCTATAAAAAATCAATGGACTATATAATAGACTTAAATAAAACCTGAGTAATTTTCAGAGAAAAATTATCAACTATATTCTTATATAAGATATTGACATCAAATGATCCAAATTATTTAGATGAGAGAAGTCCTTGTGGAGCTTGTATATGACAAGTTGCATATAATTATGATTGAAAAGTATATAGTTGTGATGAATGAAGAATGTTATGAAGAATGTGAGATGATAATTTTATGATGATTGATTTAAATGATATAGATTTTACTGATTTCCCATGACAGGAAGCTTATAAAAATATGATTGACTCAGAAACAACAAAAGTTATGGTACAAGCAAGTACATTAGATTGATTACCATGATATAATGATAGTGTATATAAAACATACATTTGAGTATGTCCAATATATAGTTATAAAATGACATGAAATATAATTCCTAATTACAGAAAAGATCATAAGAGAAAATTAGATTATGCTGTTCTAGATTACTTGTTTTCAAAATTAAGAGATCAAGAAATAAAAAATATATTCTTAAAATGGATAAATTTAGGTATCCCAATTGAAGCTAATGACCTTTGTTAAAAAAATAAAAATTAATTTTTAATACTTTATAAATATGAATAATAAAAACAAACTATTTCCTAAAATTCAGAAAAAAATAAAATGATTTCTGACAAGTGAAAGCGGGAAAATTAGTAAGAAAGATGCGTTATGACTAGCTGTATGAAGTATGTTGATTGTATGAGTTGATGATGCTTTTGCTGCAGTTACAGGACATATAAATTATGCTTGAAAAGCAAGTCCAAATTGACATGGTAATGTTTCAGTCCCAGCCTGAGATATTACGGTTGCCACAAAAGCATCTTGACGGACAGCAAAACATGCTAGTTGAATTGTGAATGGACATTATAGCAATAGTAATCCATGAGTAAATGTTTGAACTTGTACAGCAGATGCATCAGCAGCCCCATGACATTGAAGTCATGGCTCACACTGAAGTCATTGATCACATGCAAGTCATGGTTCACACTGAAGTCACGGATCACACTGAAGTAGATGGTAAAACATTATAATATAATATTAATTTTATAATTATGAAAAAAAATTTTGAAAATGGTATAATTATTATTTTATTCATTTCATTAGTTGTTAATTTTATATTTATTAATAATATTAATAATATTAATAATATTGATACAAAAAAAACTATAACAAACTCATGAGAAATAATAAAAGATAAATGAATTGAGTGATCATGAAATATAAATCTAGATATTGAAAAAATAGATGATTTATATAAAAAATCAATACCATCTGATTTTGAACTTCCAAATTCAGACCTAAAAAACTATGAACAAATGTTAATGAAAAACGAAAAATATTTTACACAAGAAGATGACAAGGATTTTTTTTATATATGGAGAAATTATTTGTTTTGAGATAATTATAAAAATTGAGAAAATAACTTACTTTTTGATTGTTTAGATTGAAAAACAAATTTTTCAGAGTTACCTGAATGAACTTATAGGCAAATATGCGAATGAAAAGATATTTATAAAGCAGATGACCACATAAACTTTTTTCATATTAAAGATACTTTAATTCAATATAAAAAGATTTTAAATTGAAACAATATCTCATGTGATTATTTTATAACAAAAGAATATAATTATCCAGAAAACATAAAAACTACTATAAAGAGAGAAGATTATATGTTTTGTATGAAATTATCAACAAAAGAAAATTTATCAAATGACGATTATTTAAAAAATGAGTATTTCTATTATGATATTGCCGCATCAGAATGAAAATGTAAAAAATTAAAAGATACAAACTTGCAATCTTTATGTGAAAAAGAGAAACAAACTTTTTCAACAACAAAAAAACAATAAAAAGATAATTTATGAAAAATGGGTATAAAATGAATTGAAATTTTTTTATGATACAGATGTAATTTAAATTGTGTTTTTTGTTTCCAAAAAAATTTAAGAAAAACTGAAAAAAATAATATTGATTATTTAAAAGTAAAAAAAATAATAGATGATTGAAGTGAAAACTGAAAAAAATCTATTATTTTTTCTTGATGAGAACCACTTTTAGATAAAAATATTTTTGATTACATTTCATTCGCAAAACAGAAAGGGTATACAGATATTAGAATACATTCAAATTGATTAATTTTATCCAAAAAAGAAATATTTGAACAATATATTTTATCCTGAGTAAATGCATTTATAGTATCAATTCATTGATATTGAGAAGTTCATGATATAAGTGTAAGATCAAAATGAGCTTTTGATAAAATAAAAATAACATTAATAAATTTTTTAGAATTAAAGAAAAAATATAATTACTTAGTTTTAGATACAAATACAGTATTAACAAAGTATAATTACAATACATTAGATAAGTTGTTTAAATTCTTATCATTTTTTCCTATAACTAGATCTCAATTAGTCCAGTTATATTCTTTATGATTATATGAAAATAAAGAAAAAAAATCATTATATGTTAAATATGAAGATTTTAATTGATATCTTGACAATATCATAAAGATTTATTGAAAAAATATTACACTTGAAAATTTTCCATTTTGTCAAGTTAATGAGTTTGTATACAATAATATAATAAAAAGACAAATTTATAACAATGATGCATTTTGATATTTATGAGAAAATTTAGAAGAAAGTTCTACTATGTATATAGAAAAATGTAAAAAATGTGAATATAAATCTTTTTGTGCTTGAATTCCAAAAGATTATTTACAAATATTTAATATAGGCAATTAGATGGATAAACTATCAGTAATAAAAAAAATTATAAAGAGCATAAATCTAGATTATTATTATTATCATATCTTTGATAATAAGTTATTAAACTTAGATTATAAAAATAATGCTTATAACTCAAATATAATATTTTATTTGTTAGTTTCTTCGTATAAAACTTTTTTATCTTATTATGATAAAATAAATGAGATTTCAATTACAGATTTATTCTTGGAGAGATTAGATTATTCAAAAGAAGAATATTGTAATCTTTTTTGATTAAAGTTTATTAATTTATTTTGGCTTAGATTAAATTTTGTAAATGTTAATAAAACCTTATATAAAAATCTTGTAGACTTTATATTGTTAAATATAGAAGATTTAAACAGAGTTTTTTTAGAAGACTGTTCGTTGGATGAAGATTTTATAATAGAATTAAATAATACAAATGGTTTTAATAAAAATATAATATCATTTATAAATCTAAACAATAATAACTTAAAAGAAAAATGATTTGATTTACTCATAGATTTTATACTAAATAACCATATAAAACTTGAATATTTAAGTTTAGTATCAAACAATATAAATTTTTCTGAAAATTTGGATAAAATATATAAATTAGATAAATTAAGAATATTAGATTTAACTTGAAATTTTTTTGATAAAAAAGGGGAAACAATAATATTAAATTATATAAAAAATAGTAAATCAATAAAAGAACTATATTTATGAAATATTGAATTTAGTGATGATTTTTTTGATGATTTAATTATTATTTTAAAAGAAGAAACCACTAGATTAAATACTATAAAAGTATCAATAAAAGAAAATAAAAAAATTTACAAGGAAAAATTGGAAAATAAAAAAGTATATATAGATTTTGTGGATTTTTCAAAAGATGAAATTTACTCAACAATTTATATAAAATACTTTAATGAAGAAGAAATAAAAGACTTCAAAAAACTTGAAAGTAATTATTTTTATTTAACAGATTCAACAGAAAAGTCATACTCAAAGATATTAAAAAGTAAAAAATATTTACAATATTGAATTAATTTATTTTTATTTGATATAAATGATTATGCTTTTATAGATGAAATTATCTCAAAATATAGTTTTAATTATATATACTTAGAAAATTATAGTATATCAGATCAAGATTTTTTTAGATTTATAGAGATAATTAGACAGAATAAGAACAAAACATATAAGATAAATTTAATATCAATAGAAATTAATTATAAACAGTTAGATTATTTAATTGATAATTTTCCAAAAAATATATTCTACATAGAAATAAATTTAAATAATATAGTAAATAACAGAGAAAAGTATATACTAAAAATGCTTAAGAATAATGCTTTTATATTTGAAAAATATGATTTACTAAAAAAAGTTATATGAATATAGAAATTTTTAAAGAAGAATCAGAAAAATTATTATACAAAATGTTGAATGAACCAGGATGATTTAGTTTTTTCCCATCATCATTTTTTTGGAAAGAAGAATCTATAGATATCAACAATTTATACAAAAAACATTTTTTAGAGAAAAAAGAAAATAACTTATATATTCATATTCCTTTTTGTGACAAAATATGTTTATATTGTAATTGCTTTAAACAAAAGCTATCTACAACTCAAGAAATAGATAAGTATTTACAATATTTAGAGAAAGAAATAGTATTATTATATAAACTAAATAATAATAGTAAGATAAAAATAAAAAATATATTTATATGATGATGAAGCCCAAATATTCTCAACTTAACTCAGCTTTGAATATTATTCTGACATATAAGAACATATTTTGAGTTGGAAAAAAAATGAGAATTTCTAATAGATTGCCATCCAAATTTTTTAAATAGAGAAAAAATAAATCTTCTTTATAGTAATTGAATAAACAGAATAACAATAGCAGTACAAAGTCTAGATAAAAAAGTTTTATTATTAAACAATAGAGATTTTTACAATTTAAAAACATTAAAAGAAAATATTTTTTATATAAAGTTTTTATGAATAAGAATCAATATAGATGTAATTATATGATTGAATTGACAAAAAATAAATGATATAAAAAAAGACTTAGAATTTCTTGAGAATCAAAAAGTAGATAACATTTCAAATCACTATTTAATGGTAAGCAATAATTTCAAATATGAAGTATGAAATGAGTATCAAAGTTTAATAAAAACAGTAAAAAATTTATTTAAAACAAAAAAACTACCAAAAAATAGCCAGAATATTCTTGAAAGTGATAATACAACAACGAAAAAATCTACAATATGAATATGATCATCAAGTGTATCAAATTTATATGAAAAAGTTATATATCAAAATGAAAGTACATTAACAAAGTATTATGATAAAATTGAAAAAAATGATTTACCTTTTCATAGATGACTTAAATTATGATTAAAAGAAGAGATGATTAAATACATATATCTAAATATTTTTTCAGGAATTGATACAAATAATTTTTTTGAAATTTTTTGAAAAAATATATTCAAAGAATTTTATTTAGAATTTGATTTCTTAAATAAAAATAATATTATTAAACTTGAAGATTGAGTGTTGAAAACAAATAAAAACGACTTTGATACACTTATATATTTTTGAATATTTTTTATTAATAAATTTCATAAAATAAAAGAAACGAAAGATATGTATAAATATTATTTTCTAGATGATTGAAGTTTAATTGATAGATAAAATTATGAAAAAAGTGCTAATTATATGACTCTGAAATCAATGAGAAAAATACTTAAACTATTTTTTAAAAAATGGTTATATAGTAAATTGAATTTGTAAGACAATTATAACAAAACAGAAATTTGAAACCAAATATAAAATAAAAGTATTCCAAGAAAATGATAATATAAATTATAGCAATTATGATATTATTATAACTGCTTTACCACCAGAAATACAATGAAAAAAAGCTTTGGAAATATTAAAAAACTGATATGAAAATCAAATGATTATAGAAATACCAATAACATGGGATGAAAAAGAACTTGAAGAACTAAAAAAATACAATAATGTAAATTTTTTTTTAGAAGAGTATTATACTCTTTTAGCCAAGTTTCTAAGAAAAATAGATATAAAAAAAATAAAAAAAATAGACATAGATGTTTATACAAATAAAATTGATTATGAAAACGAAAAAGCAAAGAAAGTAACATTATTGCATATAGAAAGTAATTTTTTATGATTAAATATTATTAAAAATATTATTTCATACGAATTTCATTTTCATGAAAGAGAAGATATTTTTTATGAAATTAGCTTTATTTATGAAAACAAAAAAGTAAAGTATATTTTTTCAAATGAAAAAAAATTAATTATATGAAATAAATACTTTAATGATGATTTTTGTTTTGATAAAGTTTTAAACCTGATAATAAAAGAAAAAGATAATTTTAGTAAATTATATAATTTTAATGCATAAAATACTAATAGAACTAATCCTAACTAATTCATGTAATAAAAGATGTGAGTATTGTGATTTAGATTTTAAAAATAAGGCGTTATCAAAAGATGAATTAGATATAATCATCAAATTTTTATCTGAAAACAAAGCAGATTATATTATAAATTTCTTTGGCTGAGAACCATTGCTTTACTACAACAACATAAAGTACTTTCTAGAAAAAACAAAAAATATAGTTTCAATATTTACAATTTGAACAAACTGAGTATTACTTGATAAAGAAAAATTAGATTTTTTTAAAATAAATAATGTAGAAATAAGTCTTTCAATTGATAATATAAGTGTTTTAAATGATTTAAACCTAGAACAAATTTCAAATTACAAAGAGATAATAAATCTAAATTTTATAATTGATCCAGATTATATAAAAAATTCAAAAGTATTATTTAAAGAAATATTAAAATATGATTTTCAAAAGATAAATATCATGCCAGTTTTTACTACAAAAAATTGGGATAATAACTCTTTTTTAGAATTAAAGAAATTAAAAAAGTATATTGATAGTTTTTGTTTAAATAATATAAACTATTTCTCTTATTATAATTGAATTTCAATAGATAAACAATTCATATTAGATACAGACTTGAATTTATATGCTGATTTAGATTCTCTTTTATGGTTACAAAAACAGTATAAAATCGTTCCAAATAAATTTAAAGAAACTATACATGAGCATACAAAAATTTGAAATGTTAAAGACTTAAATTTGCTTGATTTGATAAATAATTATAATATAGAAAAAATTCTAAAAATAGCTTTAAGTGTACCAAAAGAAATCTGAAAATTAAAACAAAATACAATAATAGATAAAATTTTAAAAGATGGAACCTAAAAAAGAAAATGTATTTGAATGTAGTGCAGTAACAAGATGAATAGAAATAGAAATAACAAATTATTGTTCTATGAATTGTTTAGTTTGTCCAAGAAAAAAAATAAAAAAATTTGAATTTTTATCATTTGAAAACTTTAAAAAAATAGTATCTTTACTTAAAGAATGAAGTTATAAAGAAGTAATGGTTTGTTGACTTTGAGACGCATTTTTACATAAAGAATTAAATGATTTTATGGAATATTTGTTTTCAGAAATTCCTGACATAAATTTATTTTTTATGACAAAATGACAATCTATAAATGAAAATCATCTAGAAAAAATACTTGAACTTAAAAATAAATGATTTAATGTTTCTATAACTTTTTCAGTATTTTCTCTTGATGAAAAAATATACAATTACTTAACTTGATGAAACTTTTACAAAACTTTTATTGAAGTATTAAACAAAGTAAATAAAATAAATATTAATTATTCAATGGAGTTTATGCTTTCAGCTTTAACACTAAATGAACTTGAAAAATTTAAAAAATTTGCAAAGGACTTAAATAAAGATTATTGAATATCTCTTGTTCATAACTGGGCTTGAGAAATTGATAAAAAATTACATGAGAAATTATTTTCTGAAGAAAAATTAGCTTGATACTATATAAAAAGAAAAGATGAAGATATTTGTGAAGTTATGAAATATGATTATTTGTATATAAATTCGCTATGAGAAGTTTTTCAATGTTCACTTAATGAACTTGAAAGAAAATGATATCTCTGAATTTTATGAGAATATAATTTAAAGCAATTTCTAGATAAAAAAAATGGATTAATTTACAAAACTCTTTGTGAAAAGTGTTTTTATTATAATTATAAAACTTTTAATTAAATATGAAATTTTCAATTTGATATAACAATGACATAAAATGATTTCTTGATTTGATAATGAAGTTCAAAGATAATATAAGCTCTGTATATTTTTCTCCACCAAAAAACATAGCATTAACTTTGAGGGAAGAAACTCAAGACGAAAAAAATCATGAAAAAGATATTATAAAATTGATAAAAACATGTAATTATTATGATATAAAATCTATACTTTTATTCAATGCAACTAGTGAATGAATAAAAACATGAAGTATAAAAAATATGCTTCAAAAAATATCATATATAAAAAAAATGCAAAAATTATGATTAACAAGTATAAGTATCTACAATATGCTTCATGTTCCTTTTATAAAAAAGGCAATCCCAGACATAGAAATATATTCATCTGTTAATTGTGAAGTAAAAGAGTTAGAAATGGCTAGATATATGAAAAACCTATGAGTTGATGTTATAACAATTCCTGAATGAAAAAATAGAGATTTTAAATTTATCAATGATTTAAAAAGTAAACTTTGAATAAAAGTTCAAGTTATGCTTAATGAATGATGTATTAGAAATTGTCCATTTAGAGCCGTACATTGTGATATATCATCATTTACCTGAGAATTTGATGAAACAGGTAAAAACTTTAATCCTGATGGCCTTATTCCAACTCATCATTGCGTAGCTATATTTAAAAAAAACAAAAGGCATATATTTCGATCATGTTTTATAAGACCGGAAGATATTTGATTTTATGAAGACAAAGTAGATTATTTTAAAATAGTAACAAGAGATTTTGATTCAAAAAAAATCAAAATAATTTTAAATGCTTATATAAATAAAAAATTTAGTTGAAATTTATTTGATATAGTAGATTTTCCAATAGCCCCAGACTGACTATCAATAAGTTATATAGATAATGATAAACTAACAGAACTTAACTTTTTTGAAAATATACAAAAATGTCCTTGAGATTGTGATACTTGCAATAATTGTGATAAATATTTTTCTGAAAAAATTTATAAATTTAGATAAAACTATGAAATTTTCAATATGATATAATGAAAAAAAATCTTTTTTTGATTTACTAGAAAAATATAAAGCTTATATTTCAACAATTTATTTTGCTGCACCAGAGCAAATTTGACCATCTTGAAGAAGTATTGAACAAGACAAAAATTATGATGAAGAAATCAAAAACCTTATAAAAATATGCAAAAGAGATTGAATACAAACAACTTTAACTTTCAATGCTACTTGTGAAGGTGATTATACTTGAGACAGAGATTATCTATTGAAACTAATAAAATACATAAAAAAATTACAAAAATTATGATTAAACAATATTTCTTTAACAAACTTACTTTATGTAAGATTTATAAAAAAAGCAATTCCAGATATAAAAATTTATTCCTCAGTAAATTGTTACCTAAAAACACTTGAACAAGCTTTATACTTTAAAAAAATTTGAGTTGATGTTTTAACTATAGATAGAGACATAAATAGAGATTTAAAAATCATTGAAAGTATAAAAAACAAAACATGACTAGAAACTCAGATTATGTTAAATGAAGGATGTATCAGAAATTGCCCATATAGAAATACACATTTCAATATTATCTCTCATAGTGTAGAAGATAATCTAAGAAACAAAAAAAAGAGAACATATAATTTAATAGAAAGATTTTCTTGTACTCCTCTTCTTGCAGAAAACAAAAAAATGATTTTTAGAATGCCAATAGTTAGACCTGAAGATTTAATATATTATAAAAACTATATTGATTACTACAAAATAGTAACAAGATGATTACCAACAAAAAAAATAGAAACTATGTTAAAAGCTTATATAGACTGATTTTATCACTGAAATTTACTTGATATAATTGATATGAGTATAATAGATTATCATCTTTATGTTCCATTTATTGATAATGATAAACTTACTGACCTTAACTTTTTTAATGATATAAAAAATTGTCCTTGAGATTGTGAAAACTGTAATAATTGTTTAAAATATTTTTAGTTATGAATTTACTTATATCTACAAACTACAACATAAGTGAAGAAAAATGGAGTATTTTAATAAAATATTGAGATACAATAAAAGCTGTTACACTTGAAAGAATTACAAGATTAAAATATTTTCCATCTTGAGAATTTTTTTGAAGAAAAAATTATTATAAAATATTTTTGAATTGAGTAAAAAAATTAATTAAGTGATTAAATGTTGATGAGATTGGTGAAATCGTGACACTAAATTTTCCGTTTTCATTAGAAACTTTATTTAAAAATAAAGAAATAAAATATATTGAATGTAAAGAACATCATTTATTACATGCTTTTTCAACTTTTTACTCATCTTGATATGAAGAATCAAGTGTACTAGTTATAGATTGAGCATGATATGAAGAAAAATATAAAAAAGAAATTTGTTATTCTATATGGAAATTTGATAAAAAATGATATAAAAATTTATATTTATGAGAAATAAAAAAAGATAAATATAAACTTTGAATTTGATATATATATGCATTACATACTTTACTCTTTAAAATATGAGAATGAGCTATAATGTGATTATCTTCATACTGAGACAAAAAAATACATAAAGAAATTGATTTATTTTGAGAAGATTATTTTTTAAAAGAGAATTACAGAGATATATTTAAAGAAAATGAAAATAGGTGAAACAATTTTCAAGATTTAGAAAAAATAATAAAAGAGATATATTGAATAAAAGATGAAATTATAGACAAAGATTTCATCCATAAAAATTACAAGGATATAGCTGCAAGACTTCAATACTGCACAGAAAATGTAATCTTAAACCTTGCAAAAAAATCCATAGAATTATCAAAATCAAAAAACCTTTGTATAGCTTGATGAGTATGACTTAATATAATTTGAAATACATTAATATATGAAAAAAATATTACAGAAAATATATTTGTTGAGCCAGCTTGTGATGATTCGTGATTGTCATTGGGATGAATTTATTACTTACAACATATAAACAAAGATATAAAAATAAATAACATACAATCTTATTGATTATGAGAGGAATTTGACAATAACGAGATAGAAAAAGACTTAATTAAATATAAAAAATATTTAAAATATGAAAAAAAAGAAGATATTTTCTTATATACAGCAAAATTACTTTCAGAATGAAAAATTATATGATTTTTTCAATGATGATGAGAGTTATGACCTAGAGCTTTGTGATTTAGAAGCATCTTAGCAAGACCTGATAGTGTGAGAATAAGAAATAAAATAAATGAAATAAAAAAAAGAGAATACTGGAGACCATTAGCACCAGTTATATTAGAAGAAGAACTTGAAAAATATTTTAAAACATCTCTTATTTCACCATTTATGCTTTTTAATGCAAAAATAAGAAAAAAAATGTTTAAAAATATGTTATGAGTTTCACATGTTGATTTTACAGCAAGGTATCAGACATTAAACAAGTTTAATAATAAATATTTATACAACTTATTACAGAAATTTTATAAAATTACAGATATCCCAATTTTAATAAATACTTCTTTTAATCAACATAATGAACCTATAGTAGAAACACCAAAAGAAGCTATAGAGATGTTTTTATCAACAAAATTAGATTATTTAGTGCTATGAGATTATCTAGTTTCAAAACAAAAAGTTTTTAAAGAATTTGTATTTTCAAAAGAAAAATCATATGAAAAATTGTTTAATTATAATAAAGTTATACTTGAAAAATTAAACACAATAATATTAAAAGATATAAAACCATACAATAATTACTTTGAAAAATGAAAGATATATTATAAAAACGATAAAGATAAGTTTAGTATTTATTTAACTGAATATAATGTAATTTGAAATAAAAAAAATATTTTAATAAATTTTGAATCAAAATTGGATAAGAAAGAAGAAGAAAAAATTATAGAAAATATAATTAATAATAAAAAACAAATTTCAAAATTATTGGTAATTTATTATAATGATTTTTTAAATGATGAAGATGTATTAAAAATAAACATAAGCTATAATAATTTTAAATTATAAAAATAAGTGATGATAAAAAAAATATTCTATTCATTAGTATTATTCCCAAAAATTACCTATAAAAATAAAATTTTAAATTATAGATTATTTGATATTGTTGAAGTTAGTTTTTGAAAAATAAAAGTAATACTTAACAATCTTGAAACTTATGAAGAAGTTATTTTTTCTCATATAGATATATCTATAGATGAAAAATGAATAAAAACAAAAAATTGGATAATAAGTTCATCTAATAAAAATCTTGAAACAGAAATAGTAAAGCTAGTAAAAGAAAATGAAGTAAACGATTTTAATTTTTTCAAAAACAAAGAGTATTATGATAAAATTCCTTTTTGAACAGTACTCACAATTACTTCAAAATGTAATATGTTTTGTAATTATTGTTTCAATGATTATGATTATTCATTAAAAGAAAGAAATATTAGAAAATGATTAAGTTTAGATCAATATAAACAGATAGTAGATATACTATACAAATCTTGAACAAGAGATATAATTATAACATGATGAGAGCCTTTATTATCACCGTTTATATTTGAATTATTAGAACACATAAAAAATAAATGAATTTTTATAAGACTAAACACAAATGGCACTCTACTATTAGATAAAATATTAGAAAAACTAAACAATAATTTTTCAATAAACATAATGGTTTCAATGCATGAATTCAATAATAAAGATTATTATGAAATAAACAAAGAGTGAGCAAAGAAAATATATTCAATAGAATGATTAAAATGATTTGAAAACAAATATAATAAAAAAGTTGAGCAATTAAAAGAAATAAAAAAATACAAAAATTTATCACTAGATTTTTTAACTATTTTAACTCCAAAAAATATATTATATCTTGAAAAAATATATAATTATATATTATCAAATTTTGATATAGAAAATTGGCATTTTTTTAGACTTTATTCAACAAAAACAACAAAATGAATAAGTAGAGAAATGATTACTTTAGCAATTCATAAGATATATAAATTAAATAAATTATATAAAAAAGATTTTAAGATAGTTGATAGTGTCCCATTTTGTGTAACAAAAAATACAGAAATATCTAGCCAAGTAATAGACGGAGAATTATCAAAGCATCATAACATAAAAACAATTATTACAACAGATTGAAATATACAGATAATGTCTGCATTTGACTCAAATTTATGAAGTATATTTGAAAAAGATTTATTAAAAATTTGGCAATGAGATTTTGTTCAAAAAATGTTAAATAATTGATTTTTACCAAAAGAATGTGATGATTGTAAATATAAAGAAGATTGTAGGTGATGATCTAGAATGGATGCAAATATTTATAATTGAAGTTATTATGCTTTAGATCCTTTAAGTAATTTAGACAATAAAAAAATATAATAATGGATTTAAGAATAGTTAATACTTGTAATAATGATTGCTTATACTGTTTAGAACAAGAATACAGAGATAAAGAGAAGTTTATCTCATTTGAAGTTATATTAAAAAAATTAAAAGAAAACAAAGATAAAAAAATTACATTTTATTGATGAAATCCTTTACTGCACCCTGATATTGAAAAAATTGTTTTATATGCAAAAAATTATTGATATGAGTCGATAGGATTACTTACAAATACGCAATCATTAAATATTAAATTATTAAAGGAACTTATAAATAATTGATTACAAACAATATGATTTTATTTTAATACTTTTGATGAAAAAAAACATGATATTATAGTTAATAATGGTATAAAGTTAGAACAATTATTAAACAATATAGAATTAATGAAAGAAAGTTGAATACTCTATAAATCTATAATTCACATAAATCTACAAAATATTAAAACATTATATAAAGATATAATTATATTAAATAAAAAATATAAAGTAGAAAATTTTGAATTTATAAACTATTTTCCATTTGATAGACCATATGAAAAGTACAAAGATATGCTTAGATACAATATTAAAGACAATCAAATCTATATTAATACTATATTTAAAGTTATAGAAAAGTTAGGACTCAAAGTTAGATTTATTAAGTTTAGTAAAGATTTTTTTGGAAAAAATAAAAAATATTATGATTATGAAAATTGAATTTTATGACAAATATGAGATGAGGATATAGATAGATTAAATATCAAAGAACCTTTTTGCCTAAGGGAAAATAGGTGTGATAGTTGCTTTATAAAAGATTGTTGTGAAGAGTATAAACAAAAAACATAGAAAATAGGTATTATTATATAAATACTAAAGAAAATGGATTTAATAAAAAAAATCAAACAACTACATTATTATTGAAATATAAATTTTCACAAATGATGAAAAGATATGGAAATATGAATTAGGATTATAAAAGTTTGTAATGAGAAATGTATTTTCTGTAGTACAGATTTAGATAATAAGATTATTGATTATAAAGAATTATTATTAATAATAAGTTTTCTAATTAATTATTATAAGGATAAATATAACTTATTTTTTTCTTTTACATGATGAGAGCCAACAATTTATCCAAATTTAGATAAAATTATTTTATACGTAATAAAAAAATGATTTTATGCAAAAATAGAAACCAATGCAGTCAATTTTTCTAATGAATTATATATAGAAAAATATAAAAAATTTAAATGAAAATTATCATTTTTTGTTTCATTTCATTGACATACAAACAAACTTTATAACTTGATTACAAATACAGATTTTTATGATAAATCAGTAGTTTGAATAAAAAAATTATGTAGTTTTTTTTGAAATAATTATGTAGAAATAAATTGTGTAATAAATGATTTGAATATAAAAAGTCTTAAACAATATTTAGATTTTGTAGATAATAATTTTTATTATAATGATAAGATTAAGCTTACTTTTTCTATGATGTTAGCAAATAAAAAAGAGTATGATAAGTATTTAGTTAATTATACTGAGATTATTAATTTCTTAAATAAGGTAAAAGAATTTAATTTAAAATACATTGATTTAATTCTTGATGCATGATGATATTGTCAACTTCCTTTTTGTTTATTTGAAAAAATAAATTTTATAGATAAGAAAGAAATACTAAAATATGCTTCAAAACTAGATAAAAATGTTTGAATAAAAGTTATGCAAAAGTCTAATAAATGTAAAGATTGCATATATTGAGAGTATTGTCTTTGATTATCAGATTGATATTTTAATAAATATTGAGACATTGAGTTGATATGTATAAAATAATAATTTAAATATGATAGATATCAAAAAATCTAAGCATGACATAATTTTAAATACAACTACATTTTGTAATTACAATTGTAGTTATTGTGATGTTGTAAAAGATAAAAAAAATTTAGATTATCAAACTTTAAATAATTTAATAATTTTTCTAAAAAATAACTCAGATAAAATAAATAAAATAAAATTTTTTTGATGAGAACCTTTGTTAGTCTTTGAAAACATAAAATGTATAATAAAAAATTCAAAAGATTTAATTGGTAATAATTATGAAATTGTGACAAATACAAGTATTTTAAATGATGAAATTTGAGAGTATTTTAATAAATATTTTAAAACAATTTTTTTCAGCATTGATTCAGAAAATAAATTTAATTATGAAAAAGTTTATGAATTTATAGAAAAATTTGAATTGCATGATAAAATATATTTTAACTTGGTTATTAATCCATGAACTGAAGATTTTTCTTATTTCCAATATGAGAAAATTTATAAGTATTGATATAAAAAATTCAACATATTACCAGTATATTATACAAAAATATGGACAAAAGAAAATCTACAAAATCTATCATACTTTATGAAAAAAATACTTGATAATTCAATAATCGAGAAAGATATCAAACTTTATTGATTTCAAGATAATTCTTGATATAATAAGTCTTTAATAAACAATAGTATTTTCATTGATTATGACTGAAAAATATATTTAAGTGATATTATATGTACAAATATATGAAAAACTCTAAAAAAAGATTTATATTTATGATCTATTGATAATTACAACATGAATGATACTTTAATCTTAAGTTTAAAACAAAATATACTTAATAATTTTGAAAAACAAATTTCAAAAAATATATGATGACAAGATAAATTACATGAAATTATGGATTATTTTTCTAAATATCTTAACACACAAAAATGAATTATAAAAGATTAGAAATATATGTTTGACATACTTGTAATCAAAAATGTACATATTGTATGGAATACCCAAATATGGAAAGAGACTGGAATAAAAAGATTACAAAATATGAAATATTAAAAAAATTATTAAAATATAAAAAACAAGGATATAATCATGTGACATATTTATGATGAGAACCATTTATCCAAGAAGTTTTTTTAGATGCATTAAAGTTATGAAAAAAACTTTGATATACTATACTTGTGACAACAAACTGTACAACATTACATATAGAAAAACAAGCAGAAAAATTTCTACCATATATAGATGAGTTATTTTTATCAGTAGAGGCGATAGATATTGAAAAACAACAAAAAATTTCTAGAACAAAAAACTATGTTCATTGGGAAAAAGTCTTTGAAAATATATACAAATATTGGAATTGACATTTGATGAAAGCAAATATTGTGATAACTCAAGATAATAAAAATAATCTACTTGAGTTAGTATGATATTTAAAGGAAAAAAAAGTAAATGATATTGCTATAACTTATCCTGATATTGATTTAAGGTATTATTGAAAGGAACATATACTTGAAAAAGTTGCACCATCATATAGTGAAGCAGTTGAAAAAGTACTTAATATAATTGATTATTGTGAGAAAAATAAAATAAATCTAAGATTACCAGATTTTCCTTTTTGTGTATTTTGATGAATATATTTTGAAAAATATTTAAAATTAACTGATGATTGTGACTATTGAGACAGATTAAAAGTATCAGATATAATGTTAGAAGATGATAAAATTTTTTTTAAAGAATTGAAAAGATCTGAAGTTTCTCCAAGATCAAGGATTCATTTTGATAAATGTTCTAATTGTAAATATATTAAGAATTGTTGGGGAATAGCAAGAGATTATAAACAGTTGTATTCATTAAACGAAATTAATCCAATAACATAATAACACTGATGAAAAATAAAAAATACACATATATAAATGAAATAATTAGAATAACATATAAATGCAATTGGAAATGTAAATTTTGTAATGTGTTAAAAACAAATAATTTTTGAAATAAAGATATAGAGAGTAAAGAAGTAATTTATAAAATATTAAGTCTTGTTAAGAGATATTCAAAAATCCAAAGAAAACACTTAACAGTATCTTTATCATGATGAGAACCAACTCTTGATAAAAATCTATGAAATTATATTAAGTTATTAAAAGAAGTTTGAATTTGAAATGTTCAAATTCAAACAAATTGAACAAACTTATTTAAAGATAAAGAGTTAATAAATAAATATATAAAGTACTGACTAGATGAAATATTTTTAGCCCAACATTGAAATATTGATGAGATAAATAAAAAGATGTGAATTTATTATAATCAAGATGATTTTAAAAATTGGATATTATATATTATAACAAATGGTATAAATAAGAAAGTAAAAATTAATCTAAATATTGTTGTAAATAAGATAAACATAATTTATATGTATGATTATATGTCTTATTTAAATAAAATTAGGTTTTTAGAAATACTTACTTTAAAGTTTTGAACAAATCAAAAAGAAATATCTTTTTGATTTGTTCAACCAAATTGATATGCATATTTAAATAAGGAAAATATATTATTAAAATATACAGATGAAGAGATAAAAGAAATAGATAAAGTTGTAAAATTATGTAAAGAAAATAAAATATTATTAGATTTTCATTTTACTGCACCACCTTTATGTGTTTTGAACTATCCAGAATATAATTTAGAATATGAAAAACTTGAAAAGCTTGAACAGAACAAAATAAATTGAGATATTAATGAGGCTAATTTAAAGTCTTATGAATTTTTATGGAAAGAAAAAACAAAGTTTGAAGAATGTAGGGAATGCAAATACAATAATTATTGTCTATGATTTTATAAAAATTGGATAGATTTTGTGTGAAAAATATATGTAAAAGAAAAAATAAATAAATTTATAACGAATAAAAATGTCTAATCAGTCAATCTTACTTTTAAAAGAAAAAACAACAAAACAAAACAGGATATGGGTTAGGATATCATCATCGTGTAATAATAGATGTATTTTTTGTCTTGATTCAAATGCTCACGATGGGACATTCACTCATGAAGAAGAAGTAAAAAAGCAAATAAAAGATTGATATAAAAAATGATATGAAAACAGGGTAATTTTATCTTGATGAGAAGCAAGTATCAATCCAAAAATCGTAGAATACATAAAATACTCAAAAGAACTTTGATACAACAGAGTCCAAACAATTACAAACTGAAATATGTTTGCAAACCAAGATTTTTGTAAAAAAGTTTTTGAAGCATGACTTGATGAAGTTACATTTTCTATACATTGACATAACGAAAAACTACATGATTATCTAGTTGATACTCCTTGAGCATTTAAAAAGACACTTAAGTGACTTATTTTTATTAAAAAAAATTATCCAAAAATAATTTTAAATATAGATATAGTAGTAAATAAAATAAACATAAGATTTTTACCAGATATAGTTAAATTTTTTATGAAATTATGAGTTTATGAATTTGATATACTACAAATAATTCCATTTTGAAGATGATTTCATGAAAATAAAGAAAAACTATTTTATGATTTGGAAGATAATATTGAGTTTTTAAAAAACACTTGGATACTGTCAAAAATTCCATGAATGTATATGTGGACAAACAGGTTTCCAGTTGAAGCTTTTGAATGATATGAAGATTTGATACAAGACCCAAGAAAAATAAAATGAGAAGTAATGGGGGAATGAAGACATCATTTTGAACCATTTATATTATCATGATGAAAAATAAAACAAGATTGCTATGGAGATGCTTGCGACATGTGCTTTTTAAATCAGTATTGTAATGATTTCATAAAAAATCAAACAAAAGAAAAAATAATAAAAAATGATAAAAATGAAATAATAAGATGAGAAGAGTTTCCAAGTCAAGTTTATGAAAAGTATTGAAGTAAAAAAGAAGACTTTTTAAGTTATTTAGAGTCAAAAATAAACTCTTGAAAAAGTCTTATTAATATACCAAAATGTTTAGGTTGAACTTGAACTTATGAAACATACAATGATATAAAAGAAGAAACATCTATAGAAGATTATACTCAAAAATACATAAATAATTTATATAGAAAAAAATCACTAAATTGTAAAAAATGTAAATATTATGACGAATGTGAATGAATTCATATAAATTTTATCAGATCATATGGTTTTGAAATACTTAAATCTATCAAAAATATATAATAAACCAATATAATTATTGTCAATTTAAAGTTAATAAAAAAATTTTGAAAATTCAAAAAATACTAGATAATTAGGGATAATTTATAATTCTTAAAATATTAAAAAACTTTTATAGTACATCATTAATGTACAAAATATAGAATTATAAGCCATTATTACCTAACTAAAATCCATGAAAAAACAAACAAAAGCTTTCACCCTAGTAGAACTAATAGTAGTAATAGTAATACTAGCAATTCTATGAGCAATAGCCTTCATAAGCTTCCAAGGCTACTCTAGAAACTCAAGAGATTGAGTAAGGATAGCAGATATAAACAGTGCAAAAAAGAGTCTAGAGATATTTATCACAAAAGCATGATTTTACCCAACCCCAGATAATGGAACAAATATAACATATAGCTGAGCCATAGTATGGACAGAAGGTACACTATGATCAAATGTAACAAAAAACATACAAAGCTTAAACAAAGTAATAACAGATCCACTAACATCAACAGAATATACATATAGTATAACAAGCAGTAAAACAGAATACCAAATCTGATGAATAAGCGAATGATGATGATTAACTGGAAATATACCAACAGATAGTACATATGCAGCAGATCTAAGTAAAACTAGTGCAGTAGCATATATCGGTTGAAACTACAACGAGAAATTCACAAAAGTAAACTCATGAACTATAAGCTGGATACTAGCAGAGCCGAGTATAATCTCAACAGATAAAACAACAAGCACAGACCTAGCAAATATACTAGCAAATAAAAAACTAGCATACAACAATTATCCAAATATCCCATCATCGTTTAGCACACCATGAACAGAAACAGGATGATTTAATTATTCAAACCCAAATCCAATAATCTATAGCTGAACACTAGAAGATTTACACGATGATAATACAAAAAAACTAGCATTTATAACAAATCTAAAACAAGCATATGCAAGTACAGATTTAGCAACAAATCCAATTTATGAAGATATAATGAGTGTAGATACATCATGAGATCAAACATGAGCAATAAATTTAGCAATAACATTTATAAACTCAAATAAATGAGGTATAAAATTAGAAGAATTAGCATTATTGCCAACAAGTTGAATAACAAGTTGATGATGAACTTGATGATGAACAAGTATTTGATCATCTTCAAGCACTCCATGAGCATCATGTAAAGAAATATATGATAATTGATGAAGCATTTGAGATTGAATATACTGGTTATGAACATGATCAAGTGTTTATAAAAATTATTGTGATATGACAAATAGTTGATGGACTTTAGTTATGAAAATTGCAGACAATACATTTTTTTGATTTACTTGAACTTATTGGACAAATACTACATTATACAATTCTTGAAATTTAGAAGTATCAACAAACATAAATGCAAAATATCAATCATGGAATAATGTATATTGAACACAATTAAGATGATGTAAGGAGTTAAATACAACATGTTTAAGCCAGACATTTTCAACAGAAAAAACTGCTTATGGTATTTTTTCACCAAATACATTTATAAGTGCATGATTAGCAAGAGCAGATTGGTTAAATCTTGTTCCTGTTACAAATCATGAAATTTATTGTAACCAAAACTGAGTTAACAATGTATTAACAGGGAAATCAGTTCGTTTTTGATTAATTTGAAATAACGAAAATGATTGTACAAGTCCTGCTAGTTCATGGTGATTTTGAAATAATACATATGGTACAACTTCACCTTGTTGATTTTGATTCGAATGACATAATGGTACTACTCGGTATTACCAATGTTATCAAGGATCTTTATGGATTAAATAAATTTATCACAACATAAAAAAGCATTAATTTTTTTCTAACAATTAATGCTTTTTTATAAAAACATTTTCATTTTTTTCAAAACAATTATAATAAATCAAATAATTTACGATTAAAAACTAAAATGGCAAATCTTTGATATATCCAGGTAAACAGACACTGTAATAACGCTTGTCACTTTTGTAGTAATCCAAATAATTGACAAAATATTTCATATGAAAAATGAATCGAGTTAATAGATGAATTTGTAAAAAATAATTATGCTTGAGTTATTTTTACTTGATGAGAACCAACACTTTCGCCAGACTTAACAAGATGGATAAAATATGCAAAACAAAAATGATTATGATGTCGTATTATTTCAAATGGTATGATGTGTGCTAATTATAGTTATACCAAAAGATTAGCTGATTCATGACTTGAATTAGCCCATTTTTCTATTTATTCTTGTTATGAAAAAGTTCATGATTTTTTAACTGATACTCCTTGAAGCTGGTTAAAATTGATAAAATCAATTACAAATGCATTAAAATGTGGTATAAGAGTTCAGATAAATACTGTAATTAATCATTATAATGAAGAACATTTAGATAAAACTACACAATTTATAGTAAAACATTTTCCACAAATAAAACACTTTGTATGGAATAATCTTGATCCAGAAATGATGAGAAAAACAGATATAGCGTTGACTACTTTACCAGATTTTGATAATTTTAAATCATCATTAAATAAAGCAATAACATTTCTTGAAGCAACAAATAGAAGTTTTAGAGTAGAAAAAATGCCATTATGCTATATAAGATGATATGAATGGGCATCAACAGAAACAAGAAAAATAATTAAAAACGAAGAAAGAATTATATATTTTTTAGATTTCAGAGAACAGATAAGAGAAACAGATTTTTATCACGAAAAATTAAGTGAGTGTGAAAAATGTGACCTAAACACAATTTGTTCATGAATCTATGAACATAAAAAATTTTTTGATTATGTTAAAGTTTATCCACAAAAAGTTTCAAAAGAAGAGATAGAAAAAATAATTTTAAAAGTAAAATCATAGTATATGTTATTTGTAGATATAAAAATTTGATATCAGTGCAATAATTATTGTTTTTTTTGTATTCAGTGAGAAAAAAGAAAAACGCACAAATCCAAAACATTACAAGAAATAAAAGATATATTATTTCAAGAGTTTTCTAGATGAGTGAGATGAGTTAATTTTACATGATGAGAACCAACTATATTTAAAACACTTATTCCAGCAATAGAATATGCAAAATCTCTGTGATATAAAACAATAAAAATTCAGTCAAACTGACAAACATTTTGAGATTTAAGATATTGCGTAACTTTGATAAAAGCAGGTGCAAATTTATTTGAACCATCAATTCACTGATATAAACCAGAAACTCATGATTATTTAGTCCAAACAAAATGAGCATGGAAAAAAGTAGTAAATTGAATTAATAATTTAAAAAAGTTATGACAAATTGTTTTTATTAACTCAGTTATTACAAAACAAAATTATAAAGAAATTCCATTATTAGCAGAATTATTGTTAAAGTTAGATGTAGATTATTTTCAGTTTGCATTTCCTCACATATGATGAAGTGCAAAAAAATATCATGAAATGATAGTACCGAAAAAAACAGAGATTATGCCATATATTTATAAAGCGATTTCAAAAGCAAAATCTTTAAATAAAGTTGCAAGAACAGAGGCTATTCCTTTCTGTTTTATGAAATGATATGAATATGCAATAGCTGAAAAATATAATCCAGACACTTCAATTTTTGACTGAGAATTTTCAATGTCAAGCTATAAAAATTATAAATTAAATGAATGAAAGGCAAAACACGAGAAATGTGAAACATGTATAAAAAACAGAGTTTGTGAATGACCTTGGAGAGAATACCCAGAACTTTATTGATGGGAAGAGTTTACCCCAATTTTAATCTAATGAAAAAAAGATTTAAAAATATCCCAAAAAAATGAAAAGATAAACTTAAAGATATTATCTTGAAAAAAATAGGTTAGAATAAATCAAGAAAAAATATAAGGAGCAAAAGCAAAAGTTTTCAAAACTTTTATTTTTTTATTTTCTTGAAAAATAGGGGATTTATTATTGGTATGGTAATCATTAACTGTTTTATAAACTTCTATTAATTTTTCACAAGTATCTTTATCAATAGGATTTTCAATCTTTGAAAAAAATAATTTTGGATTTGGCGATAAAATTCAGTCATTTGAATCATATCATAAACAACTCTGTTCAGCAAAAAGTTTTATCAAGTAATCTTTATCAACTATTTCTCACTCTTTTAGGTCTGAAATATCTAAATAATATGTTTCTTTTATATTAAAAGTAAGTTTATAACAATACAATAGTATTTTAGAAATAATAAATAATCAAATATATATAGTAAACAATTTATAAAAAAAGTTTCATATCTCATAAGGGTTTATTATATATTCATAAGTAATAATAAATATTAAGAAAAATGAAAGTATTGATGGGAATAATATTTTTGTTTTATCAGCTTTAATTCAAAACTTTTCAAAAATAAACTTTTTTGCAAACTTAAAGAATCTTATAAAAAAATATCTGAATCACCAAAACATAAAAAACATTAATAATCATAAATAAATATGATAATTTTTTAATAAGTCTCAAAAGTAAGAACTACTATCTTTACTAGATAAAAAAGTATTTATAAAAATTAATCTACTTAATCTTATTCAAACAAAGAAAAACAAAAAAGTTAATAACCGATTAAGTATTATTTTAAAACTACTTTTTAAATTTATATCTCACTCATAATTTGTGATATAAGTCATAAATTTTTCTTTAAGATCATTATAAATATTTTTATAGAGAGACTTTGCATAATTAGGCGTAACTAAGCATTTTCATAAATAAAAATATAAAAAATAAGAAAATAAATAAACAATCACTAAAATACCAATATTTCATATGAAAGGAATTATTCATACATTTTGAATAAAAAGCGATAAAACAAGAAGATATTTTGCATCTCAAGCTCACCAGATTCAAAAGTAATAAAGTAAGAATGTCACAAAAAAACTTAGTATTATTATTAATAGATTTGGATAAAAACCTAGAAAAAAAATAAGGTATAAATAATAAAAAGGCAAGATACAAAGCAAATATATTAAATATTTATTTGGAATGATTTTTGCTTTTATATCTGATATAAGAATTTTTAAGTTAAAATATAAAAACAATAAACTAAATACTAGAAAAAGAAAATATTTCATAAATTAATTAATTAACAAATTTTTTACATTTTAACAATCTTTTTTAAAATACATAATTTATATTATAAAGTAAGTTCTATTTTTGACAAAAATAAGTAAATATGGAATAATAATAGAAAATACTTGTTAATAAATAAAAAAATGAAAAAACTATACATTCTTTTACTATTTGTAATGTCACTTTTATCAATAAATGAGACAAATGCATTATGGTATGGAAAGACAGCAATAGGTTATACAGATTCACCAGTAATTCAAGAATGTCCAAGTGATTGAGATACAACAGGATGATATGCAACATGATATACAAAAGACCGGGCAGTAACAACAAGTGCATGAACAAGTCCAATTACATCAGGAATAGCAGTATCACCAACATGAACAATGTATTGTTTAAAATGGGATGCATCAAATCCAACAGGAAGTATATCATATTCAGATTGATGGACTAATGCTATAAGTAGAACAGTAACAATGTCATTAGCAGATGCATGATGATCAAAACTAAGTAGTTATACTTTACAAGTATCAGAATCAACAAATAATCCAAATTTTACAACATGGTGAGCATGGACAACAGTAAAAACAGTAACATGAATAAATAGTAATACAAAAAATGATACATATGGATATACTCCAGTAAATAATACAGCATATAGATTTAGAGTAATAATTTATGATGTAGCATGAAATACAACAACAATAGTATGAACACAAATAACAAAGATAGATCAAACAGTACCAACAATATCAGATATTACAAATTCAAATCCAACAAATTTATTAGCAACAACAAGTTATAATTATGGGATATCGGTATCAATTAATAGTGGTTCACCAATAGTATCAGTAAGCTGAAGAAAAGAAAATAGTGCAGATAATTTGACAACAGCATATAGTTTAACATCAATTCCATGGACACAGATATGGGATATACATCAAGTAGATAATTACAGAACATGAAATGGATGAAGAGCCTATACATTTAGAATAACGCAAATATGTGATGAAGCTTGAAATTGTTGGAGTTGAACACAAGATTATATTCATTATGTATATGCAAACACTTTGAATATATGAACAAAGTCAGTAACAACAAATCAACTAACAAGTGGTATAGCAGATGGAATATCAAAAAATTTAATAGTAACATTAAATGATATATATTGAAATGATATAATCCAAGCAACATGAATATGAAGGACAATAGATATAAATTGGAATGTAACAAACAGAATGTATTTAAATCAAATAAATAGAAGCTGAGCAAAATCAGTATATGTAAATACAACAACTAATCCAAGCGTATATTCAAACACATCATTAAGTACTACATTATCATCATTTGTATGAGAAACATCAACAGATGGAACATATCCATATACATTTAAGTTTTATACACCAACATCAAATCAAGATAATGGTCCAGTATCAGATCCAAATGCAGAATTTATAATAAATTCAATGAATTTTGATGTAAATGGAAGTTTATGAACAGTATCATGACAGTCAATATGATCAAGTACAATAACCGCTAAAATGTCACCAATGTATTATATTGAGATACAATGAGAAATGAAAACAGATTGAATAATAGAATGAGCAGTACAATCATGAATTATAATGGTAAAAAGAAATGGAACAATAGTACCAACAAATAGAAGCCTATATTTGGAGTTTTGAAGTTGAGATACAAATGTAGTAAATCCAAAATTAAATTTATTGTATTGAACAAGTGATACAAATGTGACAAGTATAGTGTCAGAATGAAAATCAAATGGAACAAACACGATATTTAAAAATCCATTTTCAGTAGCGACATATGATATATATACAAAATTATTAATGCAAACATGAGCAACAATAAATGATATACAAAATAGTTATTTTGCAACACATATATGATATGATATATCAGATCCAAATGGAACAACAATAAACCCATTATATAATAGTGATGTATACTGAAAAGAAAGTTATTTTTGAGCAACATGAATATGAAATACATATGGTTCAGCAGTAAAAATAGTATGAGAAACATATTCACAGAGTTATAATGAAATACTATCATGACAAGAGTGAAGTGATGTAAAATTAATAGAATGAAGTATATCAAAAGTATGAATGAAAACAGATGTAAGAAAAAATGTATTTAACCTAACAAGATGAGTAACTATATCAAACTCTTGAAATTTAGTAGATGATTTTAATTTTACAAATGATGAAGATGGGATAGAATTATTAAGTGGAACTCTATTATACTTTTGAAATGAATGATGAGCAAATATAACAATACAAGCATGAACAGTAAATGGAAATAAGACAATAATAGTAGAATGATGAAATATATATATAACATGAAATATAAACACAACAGGAGTAGATAGTATATTATGATTAGTAGCGTTAAAGGATGAAAATGATGAGGGATGAAATATATATATAGACCCAAACGTAAGATATATAAAGGCAGTGATGTATGCGGATAAATCAGTAATAAGTTATGATGGATTAAATGAATTGTGATGAAATGCAACATTTAGTGATTTAAAGAATCAGTTATATATATATGGGGCATTATTTAGTGAAAATACAGTATGATGATCAAGAGCAAATCTAATAAAGTGTCCATATTATATACCAACATGTACAAGTATAGAAGAAGCACAAAAATATGATTTAAATTATTTAAGAAGATATTATTTGAAAGATACAAATTGAGATTGAGTATGAGATACTCCAGCATGATGATGAGTTTCATCTACACCATTTATTACTTCAACATCACAATATTATCAATATCCAGTAGTTATAGAATACAATCCATTAATACAAACAAATCCTCCAATTGTGTTTAAATAAAAAGTAAATACAATAAAGGATAAGTCAATAAAAAATACTTGTCATTAGGAAAATAATATAGTAAACTTAAATTAAGGGAAACTATATTATTTTTTTATAAATTTTTAATGAGAAACAAAATATTATGAATATTGTTAATATTATTCTTGATATCAAAAGGAAGTGTCTTATATTGTGAAAATATAGAAGAAGAAAACAATGTAGGACAAGAAGCTTTACAAGAAGAAGTATCAACTATAAATATATATAATCCAAAAATATTAGAACAAAAAGATAATAATATAAAATTACATTTTGAAATATCAAATCAAAACTATATTCAACCATGAATTAAGTATTCTGTACAATTACTAAAAATTGATGATGCTTGATTTCAATCATGGGTTGATGAAATAGTTTATCAAGAAAATATAAATTTAAATGAAAATATTACAATATATAAAGATATAAATTATATAGCACCAAATTATCTAACATGAAAATATCAAATATTCATAATGTTAAAAAATAACAATGGGGCAACATTAGCATTAGGTACTCCATGAGATATAATATTGAACTGAGATGATAAATATGTTCAGATAGAAGATGAAACATGTAAATTAAGTGTTGAATGAGAGAAATGATTAAGCTATACAATAAGCCAATGAATTGATATAACAGAAAAAGAAAAACTAATTGCAACCTGTGAAATAATAAATAAAACAGACTCTGATACAATTTTTATTCCACAAATAAAGACTTATTGGAGAAGTAGTTTTTGAGAAAATATAGATACAAAAGAAGTAGAAGAAACAAAATATGAATTAAAGAAATGAGAAAAAAAAGAAATCTCTATATTATTACCACAAATAAAAGTTCCACAGTCATATGATGCACAATTACAACTATTAAATCAAAATAATGAGATAATATCAAATAAAGTATCATTTCATTATGTAGTAAACTGATTAAGTGCAACAATACAAAATCTAAGACTTGATAAAGATTATTATAAAGAAAACGATATTGCAAAAGTCTCATTTTTTTGGAGTTGACCTGCAGACAATTTTTTATGAACAAGGCATAATTCAACAAAAAATAAAGAAATATATCTTAATTTATCAATAAAGAATAAAGACTGAAAAGATTGTATAAAAAAAGAACAAATTTTATTAGATGAAAATTCAAATACAAAAAATTATGAAATTCCAGTTATCAAAGAATGTAAAGATTTCAAAATATCTGTTTCACTAACAGATAAAAATTGAGAAGAATTAGATTCAAAAAAATATGATATAAAAACAACAAGTATAGAAGAAAAAGAAAAAAATAATTGAATTATATTACCAATCTTAATTATGTTATTATTATTTTTAATATTAATATTAACTATAAAGTTCCAAAGAAAACATTGAAAACATTTAAATACACTAATAATCGTCTTATTAATTTGATGAATACTTTTTACAAAACAAGAAAGAGCTTCAGCAGCATATACTTACAATTATTGAGTAAGGCCTCAATATTATAGTTGATTATATAGTGAACATAGTATATTAGCAACTATATGATTAAATAAAACAAAATTTTTACCAGGAGAAAGTATTACATGAAATATGATAATAGCTAATAATTGATGTTTAAACTCCTTCTTAGATTATGATTTAAGTACAACATTGAAATCATGAGCGACAAAAACTATAACAGGTTGAAATTGAACAAAATTAGGAGATCCAAGACTTATATCATACACAACAACAGCACCAAATACTCCATGAAATTATGTTGCAACATTTACTTATAAAGATAATAGATGTTATTCCAGTAGTTTAAACGGTATACAAGCTGCAATTGATAGTTGTTGAAATGCGGCAACATGTAATTATCTTAAAGAAAGTGAACCAAAAAGTCTCTATATAATAAGCAAAACAAGTAAACTTAATGCACAAAACGCTCCTCCATTATGAACATCATGGACAGATTGGGATACATATTTAGCATTAGTAAATTATTGATGAGTTTATAAACATTATAAAACATATCATATCATAGAAAATGTAACGGCAAGTAAAGCTTCTTGTGATTCAAGAGCATATGCAGGAAATACTTGGTCTATCTCATATACTGTAGTAGCACCACCAACTATAAGTGATAACTATGTATATGATAATATATGGATAAAATGAGCTTCAAAGACTATAAATCTTTTTCCTGTAGACTTATATTCATGAATTAAAACAACAAAATGGTGTGAATGAGCATCTTGTGATCCTTCAATATGAACAGTATGAACAAGTATCGTAAAAAATTCAAATTACAACAATACAATTAGATATCAAACTTGGAATAATGATGGATTATCTAGTACAATTTGAACAGTAGTAGTAAAATTAGATAATAATACACCAACAGTCTCAGCAACAAATTCATCAACAACATGGAGAAAAGCAAATACAACAATAACATTATATGCAACAGATACAGGATGATCATGAATTAGCCAAGCAAGATATAGCTGGAGTAATAATCTAAACTCAACATGTACAAGTTGATGAACAACATATGTAAATGGTACAACAATTATAGATTCAACAGAGTGAGATAAGATATTGTATCTATGTTGAGTTGACAATGCTTGAAATGTAAATACATGGAGTTGACCTTATAAGTATGATAAAAGTTCTCCAACAGTCTCAGCAACAAACTCATCATCAACATGGAGAAAAACAAACACTACAATAACATTATATTCAGCAGATACTGGAGGATCATGACTTAGCCAAGCAAGATATAGCTGGAGTAATAATTTAAACTCAACATGTACAAGTTGATGAACAACATACGTAAATGGTACAACAATTATAGATTCAACAGAGTGAGATAAGACACTATATCTATGTTGAATAGATAATGCTTGAAATGTAAGTGTATGGAGTGGAAAATATAAATATGATAAAACACCACCTACTGTTTTTGATATATTAGCTATATCACCAAATGATTGAGCAAATTTACTAGCAACAAACTCACAGAATATAAATATAAATGTTAGTTCAAATTGAGGGGCACCAATAACTTCAATAAGAATATTTTTTGAAGATTATTTAACTATAAATACATATAAAATATCAAGTGATGAGTGTGTATCATGATGTAGTGAAAATATTCAAAATGTAGATAATTCAATATCTTGAAATTGAGCTAGACCTTACTATTTAAGAATATCAAAAATATGTGATGAAGCTCAAAATTGTTTGTGAACAGATATTTTATCATCAAATATAAAAACAATACAATATAATGTGTATTCAAATACTCAAAATTTATGAGAGCATAATGTGACTTTAAATGAATTGGATGATAGTTGAAATTTAGCAGATTGAACAGAAAGAAAATTAACTATTTCTTTAAAAGATAGTTATTGAAATATTATAATTCCTGCATCATGAATAAACAGAAAAATAGAATTTGTTTTTAACACAGATAACAAATTATTTTTAAATCAATACAATAAGACATGAAACAGTGTTTTCTTAAATACAACAACAGATAAAACTAATTATATAAATAGACTTAGTATCTGAAGTTGAATAAATACTGCATTTTCAAATCAAACATCAGTAGATGGAATTTACACATATTGATTTAAATTTTATACACCAACTTCAAACCAAAATAATTGACCTAAATCTGATTCAAGTGCAGAATTTACAATAAATTCTATAAAATTCAACTCTACAGGAGATATATGAGCAACTTCAAATAATACTATTAATTTAAGTAATACATTAACAAAAGCATCACCAATATATTATACAAATATAAAATGAGAAATAGTAGATAATGGATTTTCAGAATGAAGTATACAAACCTGAAGTATAAGTATATCAAAAAACTGATCAAAAATTACTGGTAACAACAAATTATACATAGAATTTTGAAGTTGAACTACAGATGTAAATTTATATAATCCAAAATTAAATCTATTATATTGAACAAACATATCAGACGTAACAAATAATATTTGAGAATGAAATTGAAATAATACATTATTTAAAAGCTTCTCACCACCAATACAATATGATATATATACAAAACTTTTGTTAGAAACCTGAGCAAAAATTAATGATATACAAAATAGTTACTTTTCAACTCACATATCATATGATATAGATTCTCCTAATTGATGAGGATATATTACTCCAATATATAATAGTGATGTATATTGAAAAAATAGTTATTGGGAAGATTTATGATGATTAAATACATATGAATCAGTTACAAAAGTTGTATGAGAAACATATTCTAAGATGTTTAATGAGATTTTAGAATGACAAGAATGAGATGAAGTAAAATTAATTAATTGAACTATATCAAAGTCATGCATAAGAACAGAAGTAATAAAAAATGCATATAATCTTACAAGATGAGCTACTATTAGCAATTGAACAAATAAAGTAAATAATTTTAATTTTACAGATGATGAAGATTGAACAGAATTGCTAAATTGATCATTATTATACTTTTGAAATGAAGTTTGAAATGATGTAACTATAACTGGATGAAGTGTTGTATGAAACAAAACAATAATTGTTAAATGATGAAATATATATATAACTTGAAATATAAATACTACGTGAATAGATAGTATATTATGATTAGTTGCATTAAAAGATGATAATTGAAACGGATGAAATATATATATAAATCCTAGTGTAAGTTATATAAAAGCAGTAATGTATGCAGATAAATCAGTAGTAAGTTATGATGGTGCAAATGAATTATGAACAAGTACTCCTTTCAGTGTATTAAAAAACCAATTATATATATATTGAGCATTATTTACTGAAAATACAGTATGATGATCAAGATCTAATCCTATAAAATGTCCATATTATATAACAACATGTAATAGTATAGAAGAAGCACAAAAATATGATTTAAATTATTTAAGAAGATACTATATTACAGATACAAACAGAGACTGAACTTTAGATGGTCCAGCATGATGATGAAATTCATATTTTTCGTCAACATCACAATACTATAAATATCCAACAATTATAGAATATAACCCTTTAATTCAAACTAATCCTCCAATTGTATTTAAACAAAATAATTTTAATATAGAAAGCTGTTATTCATATAATGAGAGTTCATCAACTTGAACAACATCATTACCTATATATACAGTAACATTTAATTGAAATTGATGAATATGATTCACTCCTACAACAAAAAACATTGTAAGTTGAAGTAGCTTAGGATTATTACCAATCTGAGCAACAAGGACATGATATAGTTTGAATGGGTGGTTTACTCAAGTAAGTTGATGAGTATCAGTAGTTCCATCAATGTTGATAACAAATGATATAACATATTATGCACAATGGATAATAGATAATTATACAGTGACATTTGACTGAAATGGCTGAACATGATTTACCCCAACAACAAAAACAGTAACATATAATACGAGCATATGAACATTACCAAGTGATCCAACAAGAGCATGATATACATTTAATTGATGGTATACAGCTACAAGTGGCTGAACAAAGATAACAACATCAACAATAATAACAAGTGATATAACATTCTATGCTGGGTGGACTGCTATTTTACCATCATATACAGTAACATTTGACTGAAATTGATGAACTTGACATACTCCAACAACAATGTCAGTAGTATCATGAACAGCAATCTGAATATTACCAAGCGATCCGACAAGAGCATGATATACATTTAATTGATGGTATACTCAGTCAAGTGGCTGAACAAAGATAACAACATCAACAACTGTGCTATGAAATGCAACAGTTTATGCTCAATGGACAATAAATAGTTATACAGTAACATTTAATTGAAATGGTTGAACATGATTTTCACCAACAACAAAAACAGTAACATATAATACGAGCATATGAGCATTACCAACGAATCCAACAAGGACATGATATACATTCGCTTGATGGTATACGTCTACTACATGATGAACAAAAATAACAACATCAACAATAGTATTATGAGATGTTACGGTTTATGCTCAATGGACATTGGTTTATATATTACATAATTTAAACACATGTTGAGATTATAATCATGATTGAGAAGAAGAATTAGTATGGTTCGATAGTAATAATATTTATCAAGGGACAGCACAAATATGTGTTGGTACAAAATGAATTAGATGTGGATCATTTTGAGAAAAAGATATTAATCAGACTATAATTAGTTTTTGAGCTCAATGTTGTCCTATTACGGAAGTAGCAATCAATGGTTATTGTGTTCCTTATTCAGATGTATGAGGATATTGTTATGCAGATAATCAGTGTAAAGATTGATTAGAATGTTATAATAATCTTTGCAGAATTAAGTAATATTGCATATTATGAACAATACGCAATATATTGAAGCTGTAATTCTCAAGATATTATAGTATGTAGTTGAATTTAAACATGATGATACTTTATAAGCTTGTAATATATGAAAGATTAGATTAACCTTGAAATTATTATTATCTCTGTTCTTACTGATTTAGTGTAAGATATTTCAAAAATTAACTTTAAACAAACAAAAAAACAATTTCGAAAAGAAATTGTTTTTTTGTTTTAGAAAAATTTAATCTTATCAGCATTAGGATGTTCTTTAAGTTTTTCTAGAGTTTTACTTTCAATCTGTCTTATTCTTTCTCTAGTAACTCAAAATTCTTTTCAGACTTCTTCAAGTGTATGTACATCTCAACCATCTAAACCAAATCTCATAATAATTATCTTTTTTTCTCTTTGAGTTAAGAAATCAAGCATCTCATAAAGATTTTCTTTAAGTAATTTCATATTTGTTTGTTCATCTGGAGATGGATTTTTATCATCTTCTATAAAATCTCATAGAGAAGTATCTTCTTCAGATCATACAGGAGAATCTATACTAAGTATATCTTGACTAATCCTCATTATTTGTCTTACTTTTCTTATATCCATATCAAGTTCTGTTGCTAGTTCTTCCATAAGTGGTTCACGAGTAAGTTCTTGTGTAAGTCTTCTAAAAGTATGAGTAAATTTATTTATAGTTTCTATCATATGTACAGGAACTCTTATAGTTCTTGCTTGATCAGCTATTGATCTTGTAACTCATTGTCTAATCCACCAAGTAGCATAAGTAGAAAACTTAAATCATTTACTAGGATCAAATTTATCAACAGCTCTAAAAAGTCAAACATTTCATTCTTGAATCAAATCTAGAAGTCAAAGCCCTCTTCACATATATTTTTTAGCAATAGATACTACAAGTCTTAAGTTTGCTGCTGCAAGTCTTTTTCTAGCTTCTTGATCTCAGGCAATTACTCTTTTTCATAATTCTATTTCTTCATCTTGTGTTAATAAAGGAACTCTTCAGATTTCATTTAAATACATTCTAATAGAATCATCACTTATTTCAGATAAAGAAATAGCAGATTTATCTAACTTAGGATTTTTCTCTAAATCAAAAAGATTATCTTTATCTAAATTATCAACAATCTCAATTTTTAATTGTAAAAATCTAGTATAGATTTCATCAAGTAAATCTATATCATCTTCTGCATGAGGAATTGCTGACATTATTTCATCTTGAGTTATTTTTCATTCATATTTTCATTTTTTCATTAACTCTTGAATTTCAAGAGGCATTCCATCAAGTAATTTTGGATCAATAGTAACATCAATAAATTTCTGTAATCATTTTCAAATTCTTCTTTTATCTTCATCTCTATCAACTGGAATCTTTTTTCATCACTTATCTTTTTTCTTACTTAAAATGAATTCAAGATCTTCATCATCTTCATCAAAATCAAAAAAAGATTCATTTTCATCTAATTCAGAATCATTTTCTGAGTCATTATAATTAAATTCGTTTTGTTCAACATCAATTGAGTCTAAGTCAACTTCTTCTATTTGATTTCAATTTTTCTTTTTTTCTTTATCTTGTTTTACCATTTTTTATTGTTATAATAAAATAAAAATACTTAAATATAAAAACATTATAACGTATGAATATACATTATAATTACTTATAAATTATTTTTCTATGATTTATTTAAAAGTTAAAAAATTTTTTGTTTGTTACTTTTTATATATGTAAACGCGATTTATTATATAATAAAAATAAGATTTTTCAAATTTATTTAAAAAAATTTGCATTATTAAAAATATTTTATATAATTCACATCACTTAATAAAAATATATAAGAAATATATTGATTTTTTGGGGATGTAGCTCAGTTGGTTTAGAGCGCAGCACTGTCACTGCTGAGGTCGCGGGTTCGAGCCCCGTCATCCCCGCCAGAAAATTAAAATAATAGATATAGAATATAGTGTAGATAGTTAATTAAAGATTCTAAACACTAATAACTAAATTCTAATAACTAATCTATAATTTGGGGTCTTAGCTCAGTTGGCTAGAGCACCTGCCTTGCACGCAGGGGGTCAAGGGTTCGACTCCCTTAGGCTCCACCAAAATAAAAAACAAAAAAGTATTCTTAAATTAATTTGAAATAGTTCAAATAATTTATTTTTTTGTTTTTAGATGTTTTAAATGAATGTTTATCCTTAATTTTAGTCTATGTGATTAAGTAGTAAAAGACCTAGAAGATTAAACTACGCAGTTAATAAAATTGCTGCAAAGAGTTGAGATAAAGTTTCAAATTCAATAAAATCTTACAAGAAATTATTGGAAAGAGTTGAGTTTGAGTGAAAGACTAAGTGGCTTGAAAATGCTTTAAAATTTACTGAAGCAAAATTAAAAAAATACTGAATAAATAAACAAAAAATTTAAAAATTTAATTGTTTACTAATATATTATGCCAAGATTAACTTGAAATGCACATAAAAAACTTAGAAGAGTTTTGAAAAATATAGAAAAGAAAGTAAGAAGAAAAGACTAAAAAGTTTAATTAATTTTTATTTTGTTTTTTAATAAGTTTTAATATAATTTAAATACTTTATTAATTTTATTTTTATAATTATTTTTAATATGGCTTATGATAGATCTAAACCACACTTAAATATAGGTACAATAGGGCATGTAGATCATGGTAAAACTACAACTACTGCTGCTATTTCTGTGGTACTAAATAAAAAATTTGGTTGATGAGAATGAGTTAGAGATTTTGCTTCTATAGATAATGCTCCAGAAGAAAGAGCAAGAGGTATTACAATCAATACTGCTCACGTTGAATATGAAACAGGTACAAGACATTACGCACACGTTGATTGTCCATGACATGCTGATTACGTTAAAAATATGATTACTTGAGCTGCTCAAATGGATGCTGCTATCCTTATAGTTGCAGCAACTGATGGTCCTATGGCACAAACTAGAGAACATATATTATTATCTAGACAAGTATGAGTTCCTTATATAGTTGTATACTTGAATAAATGTGATATGGTTGATGATGCTGAAATGTTGGAATTAGTTGAAATGGAAATCAGAGATTTATTAAATAAATACGAATTCCCAGGAGATACTACTCCGATTATTAGAGGTTCTTGACTAGTTGCTTTAGAAAATCCAGACGATTATGAAAAAGAATATGGTGCTAAAACTATCTTAGAATTATTTGATGCTATTGAACAATGGGTACCAGTTCCAGAAAGACCACTTGATAAACCATTTTTAATGCCAATTGAAGATGTATTTTCAATTAAAGGTAGAGGTACTGTAGTAACATGAAAAATTGAACAATGAATAATCAAAATTTGAGATGAAGTTGAAGTAGTTGGTATTAAAGATACAAGAAAAACTACAGTTACATGAGTAGAAATGTTCCATAAACAATTAGATCAAGGACAAGCTTGAGATAATGCATGATTATTACTAAGAGGTATTGAAAGAGATGATGTTGAAAGAGGACAAGTATTAGCTAAGCCTGGAACAATTACTCCACATACTGAATTTGATGCTCAAGTTTATGTACTTACAAAAGATGAATGAGGAAGACATACTCCATTCTTTAAATGATATAAACCACAATTCTATTTTAGAACTACTGATGTTACTGGTGATATTGAATTACCTGCATGAGTTGAAATGGTTATGCCATGAGATAATATTCAAATGCAAGTTAAATTACAATCTCCAATTGCGATGACTGAATGATTAAGATTTGCGATTAGAGAAGGTGGTAGAACTGTTTGATCAGGAGCTGTTGCAAAAATAATAAAATAATATAAATTGAAATCAGGTCTTTTCTTTAAAAAGGAAAGACTTGAGAATTAATTTATATTAAAAAACTTTAATTTTAATAATATTATAATGACTAAGAAGAATTCTCAAAAGATAAGAATAAGTGTAAAATCTTTTGATCATAAGATTTTAGATGAAGCTGTAAAAAAAATAGTAGTTATAGCAAAAGATTCTTGAGCTATTGTTGTATGACCAATTCCTTTACCAACAAAAATAGAAAAAATAACTGTAAATAGATCTACTTTTGTAAATAAAGATGCTAGAGAACAATTTGAAATAAGAAGACACAAAAGAATAATTGATATACAAGAACCAACACCAAAAACATTGGAAATGTTACAAAATATAAATATTCCTAGTTGAGTAGGAATTGAAATAAAAGCCTAAAATTAGTGACTAACTAATAACTAATAGCGAATAATTAAAAAATCTTAACTATTCACTATTCACTATTAACTAATAATTAAAATTATATGTCTAGAATTTGTGAAATAACTTGAAAAAAAACAAGTGTTTGAAATAATAGAAGTCATTCTATGAGAGCAACAAAAAGAAAATTTTATCCAAATCTTTTCTATAAAAATATAAAAGATGCTGAAACTTGAATAGTTTATAGAATAAAAGTTTCTGCTGCTGGAATAAGAACTTTAAAGAAAAAAGGAATAATTTAGTATTCACATATTATTGAAATGATTAAAAATCATTTCACATATGCCCAGGTGGTGGAATAGGTAGACACGCAGGACTTAAAATCCTGTTCCTTCACTGGAGTGCGGGTTCGATTCCCGCCCTGGGCACCATTTTTTAAAAACAAAATAGAAAAAATTAATAGATAAACTTAGATATTATATCTAAGAAATTGTATTTATAAATAATAGTCTTATAATACAAAATATAAAATACAAAAATAAATTTGAATTTTGCATTTTGTATTATAAAAATAATTTTACATTTAATTCGTATAAATTTTTATGTTAAAAATAAGATTAGCAAGAGCTTGAAAGAGAAATTTACCATTTTTTAGAGTAGTTTTAACTGACCATACAAAACCTGCTAAAAATTGATATAAAGAAATATTAGGATTTTATAATCCTATATCAAAAGAATTTAAAATTAAAGATGTAGAAAAAGTAAAAAAATATATTTCTACTTGAACTCAATTTTCGCCAAGAGTTGAAAAATTAATGAAAGACAATAATATAGCTTTATAATAATATAAGCTATTTATATTTTATTATTTATAAAAAATTAATGAAAGAAGTTGAATTTTTACAATTTTTACTTGAAAATATGGTTTCTAACCCTGATGATATAAAAATTGAAAGAAAAGAGGATGAATTGTGAGTTTTACTTACAATTTCAGCAAATAAAGAAGATATGGGGGTAATTATTTGAAAAGGTGGAAATAATATAAATTCAATTAGATCTATTTTGAGATTAGTTTGAATGAAATTAAATAAAAAGATAAACATTAAAGTTTTAGATTAATAAACTAAAAAATATGTTAGTGGATAGTATATATGCTGCAGATTCGAGTACTTCATCAATTTTTTGAAATACCTTAAATTTATGAGAGTTTTTACTCTTGATAATTTCAGTATTTATATTATTTGCTTCAATAGCTACTATATTGTTTATATTGCGGGGATGAGTTTTAGTTATACTTTCTTGATGAAAAGATGATAAAATTAAACCAGCTATAAATACAATAAGGTATGCTTTTTTTTGATTAGTGGTAATGGTAGCAACTATATTTTTATTCCCAATATTTTGAAGAATTTTGTGAATAGATGTGCAAAGATATGCTGAACCAAAAGCTATATTCTCAAAAATTGAAGAGATTTGAACAAAGATATTTTGAATCAAGTCATCTACAACAACTATAGATAACATCGATTCAATACAAGATGAAGATTTTATAAATTCGTTATAAATATTAATAATATACTAAAAAGAAGATTAAATCTTCTTTTTTTTTACAAAAAAGTTCAAGTATGTTATACTTTAGAAAAATATATAAATATAAAAATTATATAAATGACTAAAGTTAATTACAAAAATAAAGCTTTTACATTAATAGAATTAATAGTAACTATTGTTATATTAGCAATTTTGGGAACAATTGCTTTCATAAGTTTTCAATGATACTCAAGAAATTCAAGAGACAGTGCTAGGATTGCAGATATAAATAATGTAAAAAAAAGTTTAGCAATATATATAACAGATAAAACATATTATCCAATTCCAGATGATTGAGTAAATATAACATACAGTTGATGAACAGTTTGGATAGAATGAACTATCTGAAAAAATGTGATAAGAAATATAGATAAAGTCAGTAAAGTTGTTAATGATCCATTAACAGAAAATCAATACACTTATAGTATAACAAGCTCAATGACGGAATATCAAATATGAGCAATATTTGAATGAGCATGATTAAGTATGAATAATCCTGTGATAAATAATATATATGCAAGAGATTTAAGTCAAACAAAAGCTATGGTAACAGGTACATATAATGATCATATAGCAAAAGTTAGCACTTGAGGAATAGACTATATTTTAGCTATGCCAAGTATAATAGTAACAGATTTAACAAATACAGATATCTGAGAAATAATTGAAAATAAAAAATTAGTATACAATAATTACTCAAATATACCACATTCTTACAATACTCAATGAATCCCAATGACCTGATGATTTGATTATGTAAATACTAATTTAGTCTTATATGCTGGAAATTTTTCAGAACTAAATTGAAGTTGAGTTTTAAGACAAGAATTAATAGAAGATGTTAAAGATATATATAGTTGAAGTATACTTAACTCAAATCCATCATATGAAGAAGTTATGGATTTAGATACAAATGATCAAATTCAAACTAACTTAGTAGCAACAAAATTATTATGAAAACTAAATAGTCAAGCAACTTGACCTATAACAATTACACAAATTGCAGATTGTGATTGACCTCTATGAGCAGATGCTATCTGGAATACAGTTTCAAGTATAACTCAAACGCGGAATTGAATTATTTGGTTACCAAGTAATACCTCTGTTTACAGTGAAACATGAAGTACTCAAGAATGTAGATTTAAATGTGAGGATTGAAAAATATGGAATTCTTGAGCTTGAGAATGCCAATTAGAAACTAACTATTGCAGTTTTGATTGAACTGATTTGTTTGATGGAAATTGTCTATTTAGCCCATAAATATAATTATTAATTATTTTATTTTTTTACATACTTAGTTATGAAAAATTATATTACTTTTATAAAAAAGAATTTAGAATTAGCATTTAAATGGATTCTAATATGAACATCTTTAACAATATGATTATTGTTATGAGTTGTTACAATAAAGGCCTTTGATTGGAGTGGTATTTCTTCAGTGGAAACATCAACACCATTAACAGCAAATCTATGGAATACAACAATGTCAACCATAACATGAAGTATACAAACACTACAAGATACAATGGTTTCTCTTTCTTGAGACCAAACGATAGCATGAACAAAAAGTTTTTCAAGTCCAGTAGTATGACAAGTACCAACAGCAACAGACCATTTATCAACAAAAGCATATGTAGACTGAGTAGTAAGTGCAGCATGAGAATCAAACATAACATTCTCCACTTGTAGTACAACAGATAAAAAACAAATGTTTTATGAATGTGATCCTTCACTTGCTGCATGTTCAACTCCATGAGCATACTGTGGATGATGAAAGGTAGCCTGAACAGTCTCTTGAAGTATAATAGTATCAGCACTAAGTGATGAGTGAAAATTTACTTGGGGAACAGCAGATTATGCTGGTGGCTATCGGGTTTCAAGTAATCATGCTATAACATCATGTGAAAATAAAGAAACCTTTTGATTTGATGGATGGTCTTTACCAAATTCATGAGAATTATATTTATTATATTTAAATAAGGATATAGTTTGAAATTTTATTTTAGCTTATTATTGGGCATCTGATGATAGTTCTACTTATGCAACTTTTATTGGATTTAATAATTGAAATATTTATGATAATAGTCGGCAAAAAATCCAACAAGGTTTAGTTCGTTGTATCCGTAAATACTAATAAATTTGTAATTTTATATAATAATTAAAGTTTTATGAATAAATATGTAGATCAATTATTAAAATGATTATTAACTTGAACTTCATTACCGATATGATTATTGCTATGAGTTGCTACAATAAAGGCCTTTGATTGGAGTTGAATATCATCAGTAGATACTACAACTTCATTGACTGCAAATCTATGGAATACTACAATGTCAACTATAACATGAAGTATCCAAACTCTAGAAGATACAATGGTTTCTCTTTCTTGAGACCAAACGATAGCATGAACAAAAAGTTTTTCAAGTCCAGTAGTATGACAAGTACCAACAGCAACAGATCATCTATCTACAAAAGCATATGTAGACTGAGTGGTAAGTGCAGCATGAGAATCAAACATAACTTTTTCAACTTGTAGTACAACAGATATAAGTCAAATATACTATGAGTGTAATAGAGCTAACTCAGCATGTTCAACAGTATGAGCATATTGTGGTTGATGAAAAGTAGCTTGAACTATATGATGAAGTATAATAGTCTCAGCATTAATTAATGAATGACAATTTACTTGGTCATTAGTTAATTCATATTGAGAGACTAATCATGCAATTACAGCCTGTGAAAATAAAAAAACTTTTTGATTTGATTGATGGAGTTTACCTAATGTAAATGAATTAAATTTACTATATACGAACAAAGAATCAATTTGAAATTTTAATTTAAGTAATTATTATTGGTCATCTGATGATCAATGATCATCAGCTTACTCAATATTATTTTCTAATTGAGTTTGGTCAGCTCAAACAACTACTAATAGCTTTTATGTTCGTTGTGTTCGTAAATACTAAAACTTAATTATTACAATTAACAAAGAATAAATAATGAATAAAAAAATATTTGTTTTAATTATAGTCTTATTTATTTGAATATGATTGATTTTTTCTACAAAATATAAGTCATATTCAAGTATAAACAAATCTTATCAAACAATAGAAATTTCTTGAAATTCTATGTTTCCTCTTTTAGAAAATTGAGATAAAGTTAAGTACTTGACATGATACTACAAAGAAAATAATCCAAAAACTGGAGATATAATAGACTATAATTATGCATGAAAATATAGTTATATAAAACAAATTAAAGCAACTGATAAAGATAACATAGAGATAAAATGAAACAATCTCTATATAAATTGAAAACTTATGAAAAATTCTAACTGAGAAATTTATACTTTTAGTAATAAAGAGATGAATTTATTGTCTCTTTATATAAAAGACTGAAAAATCCCACAAGATAGTTATCTTATATTTTGAGATAATATATGAAATAGCACAGATAGTAGAAAATTTTGAGCAGTATCAAAAAAAGATATTATGTGAAAATTTTTTATAGAATAGATTTATCTAGAATAAAAAGTAAACAAAAAAGTTTACTTTTTATTTTTTTTATATATAATACTATCACCCTAAAAAGGGAGATTTTTTTATTTACAAAAAATCGTTAAAACCTTTATTATTTTAAATATATTTTATGCAAAAAAGAGGTAAAAAATATACAAAAGCTTTAGAGCTTGTAAACAAAGATATAATGTATTCTATAGATGAAGCTATAGAAATGCTTGAAAAAACTAATACTGTTACTTTTGATCCAACAGTTGAAGTTCACTTTAACCTTGCTCTTGATCCAAAATATCAAGATCAAATGATTAGAAGTACTATAACACTTCCAAACTGAACTGGTAAATCAGTAAATATGTGTGTTTTTTCTGATTGAGCAAATGCAGATGAATTAAAAAGATTATGAGCTTCAGTTGTATGATGAGAAGAATTGATAGATGATATAGCATCATGAAAAGTATCACCAAATTTTGATGTTTGTGTTGCTACTCCTGTGATGATGAGACAATTATGAAAAATAGCAAAAATCCTATGACCAAAAGGACTTATGCCAAATCCAAAAACTTGAACTGTATCAGATGATTTAGTTAGTGCTGTAAAAGAAATAGCTGCTTGAAAATTTGAATTCAAAACAGATAAACAATGAAATGTTCACTCTATATTTGGTAAATTATCTTTTGGTAAAGACAAACTAAAAGAAAACTTAAATAAATTCCTTGATACAATTCTAGAGGTTAAACCTAGCTGAGCAAAATGAAGATATATAAATACTATTTATGTATGTAACTGTATGGGACCTGCAATCAGAATTGATATAAACAATAGATAAAAGAAAATGACAAACAACAAAAAAACTGGAATTTATTCCAGTTTTTTTGTTTTCTATACTTCGTCATCATGAACTTGTTTCAGGATCTATAATACAAGCAATTTAAGTTATTACAGATCTTATTCTTCTTACTTTTTACACAAAAAGTAACAAAAGTGCTTAAGGGTTACAAATCTTCGCTTTTGAAACTAGTATGTTTTGTGAGTCGTTTTACGGCGAAGTTGCCCCCTTAAGAATCCCAATTGATACACATCGTGAAATGCTATTTTGTATTGTTCTAAATTGTAATCCTGAGCAAAGCGAAGGATCCCTTAAACACAAAGTAACAACAAAACTTACATTAACTGTCATTCCTGACTTGTTCCGGAATCATAGAAAAAGACAAAAAATCATTATTTTCTAACAAACATTCACATTATCCTTTATAACATCATCAAAAGTATCTTTTTTCCCATCATTTAAGTATTTATGAATTGCATTTCTAGTAGTTAGCAATGCAAGAACTGAAGCTTGTTTTCTTCTATCAGAAATTGGCATTCAAATAAGCTCTTCTATATAGCTGTAATTTAAGGGTAAAATCTCTTTTATATCTTTTCAAATTATACTTTCTCAAAATATAGAAGCACAAGCAGTTGTGATAATAGCAGTATCTCAAGAAAAAGACCAATCTTTAATCTTGTCATCTTCAATTTTTATATAGACTTTCAAATCATCTCAACAAGTTCTGTTTTCTTCCCAAAATTCTACATTGTAATCCTCCAAAACTCACTTATTTGGATGATTTTTACTATAATAAATAATTGTTTCGTTGTACATAAGAAGTTGTAAAAATTTAAAGTATATAATAGTATTAAAAAGGAGATTTGATATTATTTAATTTTGGACTCATAACTTTTGTATAAATCTGTGTTGTTTTTATATTTGCATGTCAAAGCAATTCTTGTATATACCTAACATCAACTCAATTTTCAAGTAAATGAGTTGCAAAACTATGTCTAAGACTATGAAAAGTTGCATTTTTTTTAATTCAAGATTTTTTAATAGCTTCACTAAAAATTTTTTGCAAAGTCCTAGTTGTCAATTTTCATCATCTTTCACTTTCTATAAGTAATTCATTTCAGTTTTTCAATCAAGATAGTTTTATTATATCTTTTTTTAAACATTCTGGAAATATTGTAATCCTATCCTTTTCTCATTTTCATCATTTTATATGAATAGTTAAATTTTCTAAATCAAAATCTCAAACATGCAAATTTATTGTATCACTTACTCTAAGTCAGGATCAATATGAAAGTGCAATTATAAACTTATGTTTTTCATTTTTTATACAATTTAAAATTGTCTTAATTTCATTATTTGTTAAAACTACAGGTAGTTTTTTTGCTTCACGAGAGAGTTTTATATCAATTTCTACCTGATTTTTTAATACATCTCTATAAAAAAATTTAATTGATTCTTTATACAAATTCACAGTTTTTGGAGCTTTATTTTTTGATTGAAGATATAATAAAAAATCTATAATTTGCTCTCTTTTTATATTTTTTAACTGAAATTCTAAACTCGTTTCAGAATCTATCCATTCTAAAAAAAATCTTATACAAGTTATATATGCTTTTATTGTTTTAGGAGAATAATTTCTATACTTCAATTCTCTTTCCAATTTCTGTATATATTCTTGATATTTTCCCATAATGATTATAATAAAAGTATTAATAAAAACCTGAAAAATTGTGTCGCATTTTATCCTTTTTTAGAATAAAAGCAAATTTAATTTCAGATAGAAACTAGTTATGTGTAATTCAAAAAATATTTTAAATAAGGTGTTTTAATAAGCTTTTTTAAAAAGGAAGATAAATTTGATTTTTATTTTTATGAGGGGGGATATGGTATTTTTGCTTCGTTCCTCGCAAAAATGGATTTATAAAAACTTTTTATACTTATTAAATTGAAAAAAATACTAAAATCATTATATTAAAACTAATTTATAATTAATATAAAATTATGAAAAAAATAATACTTTCATTTTTATTAATTTTAACAGTTTCTTTTTTAAGTTGATGTTCTTCTAATAAAGATGAATTATTTGAGAAAAAACAAGAGTGTATGGAATATAAAGATGAAATGGCAAAACAGATTATAGAATTATGAAAATTACATTGAGCAATTAATATTGATGAAATTTTTTACTCAAAAAAAGATAATACTTGCTATTATACTTCTTATTGAACAAATTGATATATTCTTTTTGATTACCTTGGTAATAAGTTTTCTGATAGTGCTAGTATTACTAATCTAGATGATATAAAAAGATTAAAGGAAAAAATCAAAGAACTAAAATGAGAATAAAAACTTTTATTTCCTAATCAAAATTTCATGAAAAATTTACTTGATACAAAAACATCAAATCTAAGTGAAATACTTGGAAATTGAAAAAAATATAAAGTTCCTGAATTTCAAAGGGATTATTCTTGGAGTGAAGAAAATTGGCAAGATTTATGGGAAGATATAATAAATATTGAAATTGAAAATACTGATCATTATATGTGAACTATTGTTTTACAAAACATGCAAGAAAATGATATTTATAGAGTAGTAGATTGACAACAAAGACTTACTACTATGTCAATTATAATACTTGCAATTATATGATTTTTAAAAGAACTTGTAGAAAAAAGTATTGACACAGAAAATAACAAAGAAAGAATAGATTTACTTTTAAAATGATATATTTGAACAAAAGATATAACATCTCTTTTTTACACAACAAAATTAGAATTAAATAAAAATAATAATAATTTTTATAAAACATATCTTTTAGAATATACAAAACCAGCAAATACTTGAAAACTTCGTGATTCTGAAAAATTATTATATGAAGCTTATATTTATTTTAAAAAACAAATTAGTGAGAAATTTCAAAATGATAATTGAGAAAAAGTTAGTGATTTTTTCAAAAACATTATTTCAAGAAGATTTATTTTTATACAAATAATAGTTGATGATGATATAAGTGCTTATACGGTATTTGAAACATTAAATGCTAGATGAGTGGAATTAACAACAACAGATTTACTAAAAAATTACTTATTTTCAATAGTTTCAAGTAATTGATCTAATGTAAATATTGAAATTGAAGAAACTTGGCAACATATAGTTGATTTAGTTTGATTAAAAGATTTTCCAAATTTTTTAAGATATTTTATCAATTCAAGAAATCAACTTGTTAGACATGAAAGACTTTTTAAAGAAGTAAAGAAATTAGTAAATTCTCCTTCAAAAGTTTTAGAATTATTAAGAGAATTAGAAAAAACAGCTTACTTATATGTAGCAATTAAAAATCCAAATGATGATTTTTGGAATTTACATACAAATAAAAAAGAAATTCAAAAGTCTTTAGAGGAATTAAAACTATTTTGAGTAACTCAACCAATACCATTATTATTTGCTGTTTATGATAAATTATGAGATATCTTTAGTGATATATTAAGATATATCTCAATAATTTCATTTCGTTATAATGTTATTTGAAAACTAAATCCTAATGAACTTGAAAAAGTTTATAATAAAATCAGTCAAAAAATTTATTCTTGAGAATTACAAACAAAGCAAGATATAGTAAATATGTTTGCTTCAATTTATGTAAATGATAATGATTTTGAAAATATTTTTGAAAATAAATCTATTTCAACAAAACAATGAAAAAAAATTATAAAATATATTTTAATTAAGATAGAAAATTATTTATCTCAAAATGAATATGATTTTGAAGAAACAAACATTACAATAGAACATATTTTACCAGAAAATTATACTATGGAGTGGAAAGATATTTTTTGAAATGAAATTGATAATTATATTTATAAATTATGAAATTATACTTTATTAAAAGAAAGTGAAAATAGATGAATTTGAAATAAAAACTATGAAGAAAAGATAGAAATTTACAAGAATAGTCCATATAAAATAACTTCTGATAAAATAAATTATGATGAGTGGAATAGCTCAACTTTATCAAAAAGACAAAAAGAATTAGCAAAACTTGCAAAAACAATTTGGAGAATAAGTTTATAGATGCCTTTTAATAAGGTATCTTTTAAAATGGAATTCACCCCTACCCCTCTTCCATTTTAAAAGATGAAAAATCAAATTTATAACAAAATAATAGAAAAAAGCTTATCAAAGAAAGTTTAAATAAAAATATTTTTTGAACTTCTTCGCTTCGCTACGACCCCGTTGCACTCTCGCTTCGTTCCTCGCTCGGGACACATAACAGCTTCTATGAGGTTCGCTCGTTGCACTTCGTTCTCCCATATTTTGCTCGTTCCTCGCAAAACATCTCATAGAAGCAAACGTTGTGCGACATATTTTTCAATATTTTTTCTCAAAAAGGAATTTTGTTGAAGAATTTAAAAAAGGAATGGAATTTTTATTTTTTATTTTAATGAGGGGGATAAGCGGATATTTTTTACTTCGTTCCTCGTAAAAAATGAATTTAAAATTTAAAGTGGAAAAAATAGACGAAATTATTATATTATAAGTATGAAATTTAACTAATTTAATGATGAATTAAAGCCTATGGAAAATTTAACTTTTATTGATTTTTGTGCAGGTATCGGAGGAGGAAGACTTGCATTTGAAAAACTTGGACTTACATGTCTTGGTTTTTCTGAAATTGATAAAAATGCTGAAAAAACATATAGATTATTTCATGGAGAAACAGAAAAAAACTATGGAGATTTAACAAAAATAAATACTGATGAATTACCTGATTTTGATGTAATGGTTGGAGGTTTTCCTTGTCAGACTTTTTCTGTAATTGGACAAAGAAAAGGAATGGAAGATAAAAGAGGAGAAATAATTTTTCACCTCATAAATATAATGAAAAAGAAAAATGTAAAATTTTTTCTTTTAGAAAATGTCAAAGGCTTAGTAAATCATGATAATGGGAGGTCATTAAAAATTATTTTAGAAGCACTTGATGAGGCTGGATACTATGTAGAGTGGAAAGTTTTAAATAGTATAAATTATGGGGTTCCACAAATGAGAGAAAGAATCTATTTTGTAGGAACTAGAAAAGATTTATTAAAAAATGATGTGAAATTTTCTTTCCCAAATAGTGATAAACAAACTGCAAATGTTGAAGATTTTTTGATTGATGATAACGAACTTACTTTTAATGAAAAACAAGAAGCATATAAGACTTTTATAAAATATCTAAATAATAAATACAATCAAAATAAACATTCTATAGAAAAATTATTAGAAAGTGAATATCTTGTTTTAGATACAAGACAGTCTGATTTGAGGTTATATTATAATAAAGTCCCTACACTGAGACTCGGAAGACATGGGATTTTATATGTGAAAGATAAAAAATTTAGAAAACTATCTGGTTACGAGTCTTTGCTTTTACAGGGATTTCCAAAAGAATTAGCACTAAAAGCAAAAAATAGTATTGCTGAGATTTATATTCTAAAACAAGCAGGAAATGCTATGACTGTAAATACTGTTCAAGCAATAGCAGGAAAAATGCTTGAATTTGCAAAAAATTAAAAACTTAATTAACAATTTTATGGATATTAAACAAGCTAAAGGATCTAAAACTGCAAAAGATGGATTTAAAAATGAAGATTTTGTAATTCAATGTTTTAACGATTGGAAAAATAATGAACTTGCTAAAGAATGGTTAAGAGAAATGAATTATAATTTGGATGATATAGAATATGTACAAGCTGCAAAAGTAAAAGGCTCTTTTAAAGCCGATGTACAAGTTGAAATTCGTATTATTATAAAATTAAAATCTTTAACAGATATTCAAAATTTACAAGTAAAACTTGTTTCAAATCCTCAAGGATTTAACCAAATCGATAAAAGGTGGGTTAAAAACTATGAAGAAATGTGGGAAATTCCTGAAAACATTTTAAGGATTTTAAAGCATTTTACAGGAGAAGAAGCTCCTTATATTGATAATCCAAGAGATGAAAGAAGAATGTTTGCAGATGAACTTTCTCCAAAAGATCAAAAAGATATTTTAGAATTTTTACAAAATAATAAAACTTTGATTGTAAGCGATATTTTGAAAGGAAGAGGAAAATTTGCAGCTGAATGGATGTTAGTGATTTTAAAAATTCAAGATAAAGAGATAAAATGGGCTTTGAAACCTATGAATTTTGTTCTTAATCATTTCGGAAATGGAGAAGTGCAAATAACTCCTCGTGGAAGTTTTAAAATTGGAAGAATTACTATGCAAAGAAAAGGTGGAGACGGAGGAAGATCAACTGCTAATATGCTTCAATTTAAAATAAATCCTTGTGAAGTTTTAGATATTTAATTTTTAATTTAAAATTATGAATTTTAAAAATTTAAAAATTTCTGAATGGCAACAGTTTCAAAGTGTTGAAATTAGTTTTCATGATAGATTGACTATTTTAACAGGAGCAAATGGGAGTGGAAAAACTACTATTCTAGGAAATATTTTATCCAAACATTGTGGTTGGAGTTTCCAATCTGGATCAACACCAAAAAAAGATGAAGGCGGAATTTGGAAGTATCTTACTAGATTTTTCAATGGTAACGATAAAAGTCTCGAAAATATTATTGGTGAGTTAATTTATGATAATGATACTAAAGCAAACTTACAAATCCCTAATCAAGATAGTCCTCAATATCAAATACAAATTAGCGGACAACAACAGGTAAATTGCTTATTTATTCCTTCTCATAGATCAATTTTTAGATATCAAGCTGTAGGCAACATCCCAGTTGCTAAAAAAAACGGCAATAATGCCTATGAAGAAATTTCTAATGCGAGTAGAGATAGATATTTTGGTAATAATAATCAATCATCTAGTTTTTTAATGAAGAATATATTGATTGGTTGGGCTATTCAAGGGTATGGAAATGAAATAATGGAAAGAGATGATGAGCAAATACAATATTTCCAAGGTTTTCAAGAGGTGCTAAAAAAAATCCTTCCAAAATCACTAGGTTTTCAGAAGTTTGAAATAAGAAAAATGGAAATTGTTTTTGTTTGTAATGAAAAAAAAGATGAATTTATTTTTGAACAAGCTTCGGGAGGAATAAGTGCCCTTATTGATGTTGCTTGGCAAATTTATATGTATTCAACAAAAGAGAAGGCAGATTTTACTGTAATTATTGATGAAGTTGAAAATCATTTACATCCAACAATGCAAAGACAGATATTGCCTGATTTACTTAATGCTTTTCCGAAAGCTCGTTTTATAGTCTCAACTCACAGTCCGTTAGTGGTGGGGTCTGTTCAGAATTCAAATGTATTTGTATTGAAATATGATGAAAATAGGAAAATTATAAGTACTCAACTTGACCTGGTAAATCAAGCTAAAACAGCAAGTGAAATATTAGATGAAGTTTTAGGAGTTTCTTTTACTATGCCAATCTGGGCAGAAGAAAAATTAAATGCTATTGTGAGTAGTTATTCTAAAAAAGAAATGACTAAAAATGAGTTTAATAATATGAGAAATGAGTTGAAAGAAGTTGGTCTTGAAAAGCTTATGCCAGAGGCAATTTATGATTTAATTGAAAAAGAAAATGAGAAAAATTAATAGACCACCATGTCCAAATCCAACAGCTTTGGCTACTCGCTATAACCATCCTGATAACAAACCATCATTAGGAGCTGCCAGCTTTGGTAAATGTATGTATTGTGAAGAAAAAATATTGTCTTCACAGTTTGGAGATATCGAACATATAAAGCCAAAATCAAGGTTTCCAGAATTAGAGTTTGAATGGAATAATTTAGGTTTGGTTTGCTCAAAATGTAATAATGCAAAATCTAATAAGTATGATGAAGCAACACCATTTATAGATCCATATACTGAAGATCCTGAAGATTACATCTTAGCAGCAGGAACATTTTTAGTTCACAAAAGAGGATCTGAAAGAGGAGAATTAACAATTTCCGAAATTACACTAAATAGATCTGATCTTGTAGAAAAAAGGCATGAAAAAATAAAAAGAATTGGAAAAACAATTGATTCATGCTTTAGAACCAAAAATGAAACATTAAAAAATAATGCTCTTAATGAACTAATAGAAGAGGCAAATGAAGACAAAGAATATTCCTTGTGCGTAAAATATTTATTGAAAAGTCACGAGATACTTTAATAAGGTGTTTTTCTTTTTCCAATTCACCCCTAACCCCTCTTGGAAAAAAGAAAAACGAAAAAAATAAAAATTCCAATAAAATAATAAAATTCTTCAATAAAATAATAAGGAATAAAAAAATATTGAAAAATACGCTTCGGGGTCGTTGCACTTTATTTTTCTTCCATTGCATTACAGAAAAATAACCCTCGCACAACAGCTTCTATGAGGTTCGCTCGTTGCACTTCGCTCTCCCATATTTTGCTCGTTCCTCGCAAAACATCTCATAGAAGCAAACGTTATGTGAAATAAATTATTAGTTTTCTAAGAGCTTACAAAAACGATGAAAAATATTTATTCAAAAATATGGAAATTAGCTAAACCATATTATGAAAAAGGGCGTCCAATGGATATTGATCATATTGAATGGATGATGAAAGATGCTTTGCTTGTTTCCGAGAAAGAAAATCTTGATGATTCTTTAATAATTATCAAAGGTTGCACTTTTTCTTTCACCCAAATTTCGCCTCCTTTATGATAAAATAATAAGGAAGTCGGCGAAACTTCTCATACACGCAAACGTTGTGCGACATATTTTTCAATATTTTTTCTCAAATAAAGAATTTTGTTGAAGAATTTAAAAAGGAACGGAATTTTTATTTTTTTATTTTAATGAGGGGGATAAGCGGATATTTTTTGCTTCGTTCCTCGCAAAAAATGAATTTAAAATTTAAAGTGGAAAAAATAAGCATTTTAATTATATTATAGACAAATTTATAATTTATAAAGATATTTAGTATGGTTACGACAAATTCTAAACAAATGACTACTGGTAAAGCTTTTGAATATGCTTTGCTTACTCAATTTGAAGAAAAATTGAAAGATAAAACAAATATTGAAGTGATTAAAAATTCTTCATTTCATATTGCCAAAGGATGTTTTGAAAATACAAACGAAACAGAACAAAGTGATTATTTACTTACTGCTAGTTTTGCAGTTAATTTTTTAATGGATATTGAGCCTAGATTATCAAATGATGTTGGAATAAAAGATATTCTTCAACTTGAAATATTGTCTGATGATCATGGAAAATCTGGTGATGTTAGAGATGTACTTGCTATCAGATTATTGCAAAAATGGGAAATTGGTGTTTCAGCTAAAAATAATCATAATGCTGTAAAACATTCTCGTTTATCACATTTAATAGATTTCGGTGAAAAATGGTTAGGTGTAAAAGTTTCAAAAGAATATTTTGAAACAATTACTCCTATTTTTCAAAGTTTAGAAAAATTAAGAAAAGAGAGTAATGCGACGAAAAAATGGAGTGAATTAGGAGATTATCATACTACGATATATCTTCCAATTTTAGAAGCATTCATGAAAGAATTAAAAAAACTTGATGAAAATAATGATAACATTTCCTCAAATCTTGTTTCTTATCTGATAGGAAATAAAGACTTTTACAAGGTAATCAAAAGTAAAAATACAGTAGAGATACAAGCATACAATATAAATGGAACTTTGAATTTACCTTTTGAGAAAATTGAGCCAAAATATAAAACACCAAAAGTTCCATTACCAACAGAAATAATCGATATTTCTTTTAAAGAAAATAGTAATACAACTGTCATCATAACAATGAATCATGACTGGACTCTGTCTTTTAGAATACATAATGCGAGTTCAAGAATAGAATCATCTTTAAAATTCGACATAAATCTATTGAAATCTCCAAAAAAATTATTCAAAAATACTTTAAATATTAGCAAAGATTAATTATGAAAATAATATCATTATTTACAGGTGCTGGAGGACTTGATCTTGGTTTTCATAAAGCAGGCTTTGAGACTATTTGGGCAAATGAATACGATAGTACTATTTGGGAAACTTTTGAACACAATTTTCCAAATACTTTTTTAGATAAAAGAAGTATAGTGAATGTTCCTACTTCTGATGTGCCAGAATGTATGGGTATTATCGGAGGTCCTCCGTGTCAAAGCTGGAGCGAAGCATGAGCAGGAAGAGGAATAAACGATAAAAGAGGCCAACTTTTTTTTGAATATATAAGAATTTTAAAAGAAAAAGAACCTTTATTTTTTCTTGCTGAAAATGTTTCAGGTATTTTATTACCAAAACATAAAGAAGCTTTTCAAAATATTTTAAATGAATTTAAATCTCTAAATTACAATGTTTCCTATTTTCTTTTGAATGCGAATAATTATGGAGTTCCACAAGATAGACAAAGGGTCATCATCGTAGGGTATCATAAAAAAATGGGGAAAATGTTTACTCCTCCAAAAGAAATATTACCAAAACCAATTTTAAAAGATGTAATTTGGGATCTGAGACTCGCAAAACCTGCAAAAGATAAAAATTATGCAAATGAAATTTGTGATCTCCAATGCTCAAATCATGAATATATGAATGGAGGTTTTTCAACCATTTACATGTCAAGAAACCGTGTAAGAAGCTGGGATGAGCCAAGTTTTACCATTCAAGCAGGAGGTCGTCATGCTCCACTTCATCCACAAGCCCCGAAAATGCAATTTGTCGAACAAAACAAAAGAATTTTCGTCCCTGGAAAGGAAGACTTATATAGAAGACTTTCCGTTCGTGAATGTGCCAGAATACAAACTTTTCCTGATGATTTTTTGTTTAAATATAAAAATGTTGCTGATGGGTATAAGATGATTGGAAATGCTGTGCCGGTGGAATTTGCAAAACAACTTGCAAGTGTGATTTATAAAGATATTTCTGAATATTTAACTACAAAACAAGTTCAGAAATCTGAGTTTATGAAAGAAAAAAAGGTTTTTGTTTCGAAAGAAGTGGAAAGAGATTTGGTGGGAGTTTAGATTTTTAAAATTTAATGAGAGGGATAAACGGATATTTTTTGCTTCGTTCCTCCGCAAAAAATGATTATTTAACATTTAGAATAAAAAGAATATATTATAAACAGTTTACTTTTATATAAAATATTATGACAACACACAATCCTATACAGGCAATCCAACAACTACAATCGATATTATCAAGTCCATCAAAAAAAATAGGCTTTCTTTTTGGTGCAGGAATTTCTATAAAAGATGCAGATGATAATAACTTGATTTCTGGAGTTGAAAAAATGACAGCAGAAGTTGTCTCTAAATTTCCAACTGCTCCACAAAAAACAGCAATTGAATCTATGAAAACAGAAATTGAATCTGAGAATAAAAAATTTAACATTGAAACATTACTTTCAAAGATTTCAGAAAAGGAAAGAGCCACAGGAAGTGAAAAATTATGTGGTTTAACAAAAGATGAATTAAAAAAGTTAAGAGAAGATATAGAAGAGGAAATTAAAGAACTCGTTTCTATTCATGAAAAAAATGGTATTAAATGTATTAGAAATACAAACCATGAAACCTTTACAAAATGGGTAAGTAATGCTGATAGAGATTATCCAATAGAAATTTTTACAACAAACTATGACTATTTTCTTGAACTTGCTCTTGAAAAACAACAAATTCCATATTTTGATGGTTTTGTAGGAAGTTATGAAGCATTTTTTTGCCCAGAGTGGATTGAAAATGACTCTTCTGTAAAAGATTGGGTAAAATTATGGAAATTACATGGTTCACTGGGGTGGAGCCAAAATGCTGATAAAACAGAAATAATTAGAACTTCTGGAGCAAGTGGAAAAGCAATGATTTATCCTTCATTTCTTAAATATGACCATTCAAAAAAACAGCCGTATTTGAGTTACATGGATAGATTGTCATATTTCTTGAAACAAGAAGATTCTGTTTTATTTGTTTGTGGATATTCCTTTGGAGATGAACATATTAATGAGATAATTTTAACATCACTTACCCGTTCTCGTTCTTCTCATGTTTTTATATTAAAAAGTGGAGAATTAGAAGGAAAAGACTTTCTTTCAAAGGAAATTTCTCAAAAATACTCTAAAGTTTCGGTATATGCAAAGGACAATGCTGTTATTGGTTGTAAGTTTGGAGAATGGAAGTTAGATAGAAAACCAGATAAAAACGAATCTTATAATATTTTAGATTATGGATTTGATGAGGAAGCTACACCAGAAGATGGACAATGGACAGGAAAAGGTAATTTTTCGTTGGGTGACTTTAAAAAATTTACAACATTTCTATCTCTTTTTTACAACAATTCTAAATACCTAAAAAATGAAAAATAATAATGAAACATTAATTGGAAAAGTCAGAAGTGTAACAGGAAGTACACTTGCTATTGAATTGGATGAAAATATTCGTTCAACTTTACCAATTATTGATGGTATTTTATACAGAGTTGGACAAATAGGCTCTTTTATTAGAATCCCTTTTGGATATGTTGATTTATTTGGAGTTATCACTCAGGCAGGTTCAGATGCTATTCCAGAAAAACTAATAGAGCAAGAAGAAATCAAAGGTTCTCGTTGGATAAAAGTAACTCTTATAGGAGAAAGAATTGGAAATAAATTTGAAAGAGGTGTTTTACAATTTCCAATCGCTGATGATGAAGTACATATAGTTACAAAAGATGATTTGGAACTTATTTATGGAGGGCTTGATAAGTTGAAATCAATTTCAGTTGGTCAAGTTAGTGCTTCCGAAAATTTACAAGCAAGGATTGATATTGACCGTTTTATAAATAGGCATTGTGCAATTTTAGGATCTACTGGTAGCGGAAAATCTAATACTGTGTCTGTAATTTTAGAGGCAATTGCAACAAGAAAAGATAAAGATAATAATGATATAAAAAGCACCAGAATTTTATTAATTGATCCTCATGGTGAATATGGTGAAATATTAAAAGAGTATAGCCAAATTTTTAAAGTTAATGCTGATACAGGAAAAGCAGAAAAAGAATTATTAATTCCTTATTGGGCATTACCTTTTCAAGAATTTATAAAAAGTTTTCCTGGAAAACTTAGTGAAAAACAAGAAGAATATGTTCGTGAAGAGGTTTTACAAAGAAAAATAAAGTCATCTAAATATTTAACTGTTATTCCAAGTGAAACGGCTATCACTGCAGATAGCCCAATTCCTTTTAGTATAAATCAATTATGGTTTGACCTAGATGATTTTGAAAGACAAACATTTAGAGAGAGAGGTCAACCAGAAACAAAAACACTAAACACAAGTGAACTAGGCAATCCAAATACTCTTAAATCTAATAAATATACACCAGCTGGGAATGGAGGAGCATCACCATTTATGAATAATTCAGCTCAAGGTATTTTAGGATTTTTGACTTTAATGAGAAATAGACTTTTGGATCAAAGATTCAAATTTTTATATGAGTTAGAAGATTTAAAACCTGATTTAGAGGGTAAGATTACTAGAGATTTAGATACTCTTATTGAAAGCTGGATTGGGACAGAAAAACCTATTACAATTTTAGATTTATCAAGTGTTCCATCTGAAATTATGGGGTCAGTTTCTGGTTCTTTACTCTCAACTATTTATGAGTTCTTATACTGGGGACAAAATAATGATGTTGGTGGAAGACAAACTCCAATTTTATTCGTGTTAGAAGAGGCGCATAATTATTTAAAATCTGGTGAAAACTCAATCGCTTCTCGTACAGTTCAAAAGATAGCGAAAGAAGGTAGAAAATATGGTGCAGGTCTTTTACTAGTTACACAAAGACCATCTGAATTAGATGATACCGTACTAAGTCAATGTGGTTCTGTTATTGCTTTAAGAATGACAAATTCAAATGATAGAGGTCATATAAAAAGTGCTGTAGAAGATTCTTTGAGTGATTTAGTAGATCTATTACCTAGTTTAAGAACAGGAGAAGGTTTAATTATGGGAGAGTGTGTAAAATTACCAATGAGAACAAAATTCAGTAAAGCAAAAGATTCAAAAAGTACAGATCCTCTTGTTTCAGAACAATGGAAAAAAGATTTGCCAGATTCTACAAATTATAAAAAAGTGTTAGAATCATGGAGAAATAATAAATTTTTTTAATTTTTAACTATCTTATATTATGGAAAAAATACCAGTTCAATCATCAAATATGGCTAGTATTGGCTACGATTCAACAACTGAAATTTTACAAGTAGAGTTTCTTAATGGTTCAATTTATGAATACAAAAATGTATCTCAGTCTGTTTATGATGGATTAATGGGTGCATCTTCTCATGGTTCATACTTTAATCATGAAATTAGAAATAGTTATCCTTATGAGAAAATAGGATAATAAGGTGTTTTTCTTTTCCCAATTCACCCCTAACCCCTCTTGGAAAAAAGAAAAACGAAAAATAAAAATTCCAAATAATGATAAAATTCTTCAACAAAATAATAAGGAATGAAAAAATATTGAAAAATACGCTTCGGGGTCGTTGCACTTGATTTTCTTCCGTTAGCACTACAGAAAATCACCCTCGCACAACACAGTATATCTGGCTCGCTCCTGCCGTCGCTCGACCCATATTTGCCTCCGCTATCGCTACGGCAAACATCAGATATACTGAAACGTTGTGCGAAATTTAACCATTATATTAAAAGCTATGAATAAAAAATTTGTCATAGAGGATGAATCGCATGCTGAATGGCAAGGTGAGTATGATTCTTTTGAAGATGCAGTTAAAGAATTGGAAAAAAGAAGAGATATTCCATGGAACGAAAAGCCAAATGTTTGTCCTTGTACATCTTGGAAAACTTGTGGTAGGAGTTATGAAATTATTGAGTTCAATACAGATACTCGTCCATGGAAAGAAATTAATAGGCAATTAGTTTTAGAGGTATCTTCAAAAGAATCAAAGTGGTTTTTAAAATAATGGTTAAACTCAAGGGGGCGTTGCACTTTCTTTTGGGCTCAAATTATTACAATAAGGAAGCCAAAAAGAACCCTCGCACAACACAGTATATCTGGCTCACTCCTGCATATTTACCTCCGCTATCGCTACGGCAAACATCAGATATACTGAAACGTTGTGCGACATATACTTTTTGTATTAAAGTAAATCAGCTTATAATCTGAAAGTAGGCAAAACCAAAAACTTTTTTGCTCTGACGAGCAATTTTTGGGGAGGAAAAGGTAAAAATTATTTGAATTATTGAATAAAATAATTATATTAAAATCATTAATTTAAAATTAATATTTTTTGATGCAAACAACAAAATTAGCTATTTTTGAACAAAAAGAAATTAGAAAGATTATTCATGAAAATGAATTGTATTTTTCAGTTGTTGATATTATAGAAGTATTAACTTGAAGTCCAACACCAAGACAATATTGGGAGAAAATAAAGGATAGAGAATTTATAAAACTTCAACTGTCCCCAATTTGGGTACATTTGAAAATGAAAGCATCAGACTGAAAAATAAGGCTAACAGATTGTGTAAATACAAAAAATGCTTTTAATTAATTCAATCAATTCCAAGTAAAAAAGCCGAACCATTTAAAATGTGGTTAGCTCAAGTTTGAAAAGAAAGAATAGATGAAATAGAAAATCCAGAGTTATCAATGGATAGAATGAAGGAATTATACGAACAAAAATGATATTCAAAAGATTGGATAGATAAAAGATCAAGAAGTATTGCAGTAAGGCAAGATTTAACGGATGAGCTGAAAGATATATGAGTTAAAATTTGAAGAGAATATGCAATTTTAATAGCAGAAATAAGCAAAGCAACTTTTTGAATGAACCAAAGGAATATAAAAATTTTAAGTGATTAAAAAATGAAAATTTAAGAGATCATATGACAGATTTAGAATTAATCTTTAATATGTTAGCAGAAGCCTCTACAACTAAAATAATGAAAAATAAAAATTCTAAATGATTTAATGAATGTAAATAAGTAAGTAGAGAGTGATGAAGTATCGCTTGAAATGCTAGAAAGGAGCTTGGAAATAAATCATGAGAAAAAATAATTACTCAGCAAAATTATTTAGAATGATGAGATCAGAAGAGGTTAAAATAATTTATTTAGAATGAAAATAAAATGAAAAATCTAAACTGATACATATATTTAGTAATATTCTTAATACTAGAATGATTATTTCCGATTTTTTCGTACTTTGCTTTACAAACATTACCAACATTTTGGCTTGTAGCTTTTTCTATCTTAATTTCCATATTATTTTGATTAATAATCTTTATTAAAGAAAAACATTATAAGCAGTATAAAAATAAAGAAATACTATTACCTACTTTTTTCTCAGCATTATTTTTATGATTTTGATGATTATTATATTTCTTTTGAATAAAATATTCATCTCCTTCAATTGCCTCAATTTTACTATTATTACAAAGTTTCTTTGCTTTTATTATATTTAACTTATTTTGAAAAGAAAAATATAATAATAAACAAATTATATGAGCAATACTTATGTTTATCTGATGAGTAATTATTCTATATAAATGAGAAAGTTTTATAAATTTATGAGTTTTAATAATGTTTATAGCTTGAATAATATTTACTATTTGAAATTATTATACTAAACAAGCTAGTTTAAAATGAGCTAATCCATTTTTTCTATTAATAAATAGAAATTTTTTAATGGTAATAATTACAAGTATATTAGCTTTAATATTTGTTTGACCTATTGAAATTGAATTAATAAAACAAAATTTAATATGGATATTTTTAATTTGATTTTTAGTTTTATTTTTATGAAAAGCCTTATGGATTATTGCTCTTTCAAAACTAAATTCATTTGTAGCTATATCAAGTTTTCCAATAATACCATTACTTGTTATTTTGTTTTCATTTTTAATATTAAAAGACCCTCCAAATTATAGAGAAATGGTTGGTTTTTTACCTATATTAATATGAGCAATATTACTAATAAAAAAAGTTTAGTTATTTCCTTTGCCACTATCGTGGTAATCCTCTCCCAAAAAGCTCGTTATCACTCGCAAAAAAGTTTTTGGTTTATTCTGAAAATCGACTATAATACACAAAATCAACAAAAACAAAAAGTAGATGTAAAGGGGCGTTGCACTTTATTTTTCTTCCATTGCATTACAGAAAAATCCCTCTCGCCTAACAGCTTCTATGAGGTTCGCATCAAAGCACTTCGCTCTCCCATATTTTGCTCTGAACGATGCAAAACATCTCATAAAAGCAAACGTTAGTTGAAATATTTCTTTTGGATTTAAAAATGATTTGCATTTTTCATCATCAATTTTGATGAAAAATCATCGGAATAATGAAAATCATCAGAAATTTTAAAAAAGAAGTGGGAAAAGTTTGCTTTGAAAAAGCAATTTCTTTTGAGAAAAGAAACAAAAATTATATTAACAAAGCTATTTATATGAATGAATTATTCAATAATTTTTTTATATCACAAATTCTTATGCTATTTGCAATTGGATTTGATTTTTTAAGTATGCAATTAAAAGAAAGAAAACAAATGTATTTAGCATTAGTTTTTTCTGCAAGTTTAATAAGCATACATCTATTTTTGCTTGGAAAAACAACCACATGATTAATTGTTCTATTATCAGTATTTAGATTTATTGTTTGTATGTTTTCTACTAATAAAAGATACTTACTTATATTTATTTTACTTAATACAATAGCTCTTATATATACTTTCACTGAGATTTATGATTTAATACTTTATACTTGATTAACTATTTTTATCATTGGAAATTTTCAAAAAAATGAAAAAATAATGAGAAAAATAATGATGACTGGAACAACAACAACTATCATGTACTATATTGTAATATTTTCACCAATGGCAATAATAGCTGAAAGTATTTTTTTACTGAGTGCAATAATTGGTTACTATAGATATTATATTAAAAAAGAAGTAGAAAAATTACAGAATTAAATTTTTCAAAAATACATAATAATTACCAGAATTGAATTTTTTCAAAAATAAATACAATAAAATCAAATATTTGAAATAATTTTTTAAAATTATGCAAGATTCTAAACAAAATAAATTTTTACTACTATTCAAAATAAACTACACTTTGCAATATCTTGAAATACAGCAGCTGAAATAATTTATGATAGAATTGATAGTGAAAAAGAAAATATGTGATTAACAAGTTGGAAGGATTCTCCAAAATGAAAAATAATGAAAAGTGATGTAAGTATTACAAAAAATTATTTAGATGAAAAAGAAATAAAAAGTCTCAATTTACTAGTAAATGCTTATCTTGATATTGCTGAAATGCAAGCAATGGATCAACAAATTATGACTATGCAAGATTAGAAAGAAAGAATTGATGATTTTTTAAAATGAGCTAGAAAAAATATTTTAAATGATGCTTGAAAAATAACTGCAAAATTAGCTAAAGAAAAAGCAGAAAAAGAATATGATAAATTTAACCCCAAACAAGATTTATTATACAAAAATGATTTTACAAAATAATTAATCCAAAAGAAATACGGTAAACCCTTGTTACACTCTCGCTCATACTTCGCAAAACATCTCATAGAAGCAAACGTTAGGCTACATATTTTTTTTGGATTTTATAAGGATTTGCATTTTTCATCATTAATTTGTTGAAAAATCATCTTTAAAAAGTATAATTCATCTGAAATTTTAAAAAAGAAGGGGAGAATTTGCTTTGAAAAAGCAAATTCTTTTGAAAAAAGAAACAAAACTACAAAGAAAAATCATTAAAACTTAATTTATTTTATATTTTTATTTTTTATTTATGAAAAAGATAATTTTAATTACTATATTATCAATCATATTTTTTTTTAATAACACTTTTGCTGATTGATGAGTAATTAAAGATATTGTGATAAAATATATTGGTGATAATACTACTATAAACTGAGTATCAATAAATAATAATATAAAATCTATTTCTATTGATGAAACTTGAATTATAAAAAATAAAGTAACCAAAGATGATAATTGATATTATTATCTAAATGGTGAGATGTTAAATGGAGAAGAAGTAATTTTTTTAGATGATGGATGAATTATATTAGACAAAAGTAATGTTAAAGAATGAGAAAAATATTATATTAATTACAATTGAGACAAAGTATTTGAAGGAAATTTAGAAGAGTATAAAAGATTTAAAAAAGATAATTTTGTTATATTAAATAATTGAAAGCCATTAACAGAATCTATTAGTGATAAAAGACCAAATCTTTATGAATATTTTATAGATAAAGATTTTAATTCTCATAAATTTGCATTAAAATTTAATAAATTTAATTTCTTAGGAATTGAAAATGATTTAATATATGATGTTTTATGTAAAGATAACAATTTAGTTTTAAATTATAAATGAAAAGACTTAACAGAGCTTATATGAAGTAAGGAAATTGTTTTTTTTAGATTAAATAATTTATATTGAATTAGACCAAATATATCATTAATTGTTGATTGAGAAAATATACTTCTAGATAAAGAAGATGATATTAATATAAATTGATGTACATTCAATTATAATTGATTCTGAAAAAAATATAACATAGAAGTTAAAAATTCTCATATTAAACTTACCAATTCAAGTGAAAATAATATATGAAAAACTGAATATTCAATTTCAACTAATAATGCAAAAATAAAGATTAAATATTATAGACAATTTATATGAGCCAAAAACAACCTAAAAAAAATATCTAATGATTCAGTAATTAATTGATTAAATCAAAAGTTAGATACTGTAAAAGAAAAGATTAAAAAAGAGGCAACTCAGAAACAAAAAATTATAGTAGAGAAACTATATAAAGGTATTGATAAAATGAATAATAAATATCAAGATAATGAATGAAAAGCTCTTATAGAGTATATAAAATCATATTTTGAACTTCATTTTTATGATTTATAATTTTATCGTTTAAATTCATAATTTATGAAAAAAAAACCAATTTTACTATTTATAATACTAATATTTTTATTTTCTTGTAATAAAGAGAATAATGTTGAAACAAAAGAAATATCTAGTGATAATATAAAGCAAATAGACACTGAAAAATCAATAAAAGAAAGTAAAAATGATATAGAAAATGAGGTAAGATTTAATCAAGATAACTTTGATAAAGATTTAGAAAATTTGTTTAGTGAAGTATTTGAGTAGTTTTTAAATTCCAAGTTTTGTGTAACTCTCTCTGGACTATCGTCCAGCCCCTTCTTTTTTAAAAATTAGAAACAAAATCATCTATGAATATGCTAGCAAAATCATTACAAAAAGGAGACACAATTGGAATAATTGCTCCATCAAAACCTTTTAATCAAGATAGAAAATTTGAACTTGATAATTTTATAGAATACATGGAAAACCAAGGAATCAAAGTAAAAATTTCAAAAAACTTTTACTCTTTTGATAAATATGGTTTTAGTGCAGGTAATCCAGAACAACGTGCTGAAGATATTAATTCAATGTTTTCTGATAGAAATATTAAAGCTATTTGGTGTTTACAAGGTGGAAAAACAGCAAATCAAACTCTTGATTTAATTGATTTTGAAAATGTCAAAAAGAATCCAAAATTATTTATGGGTAAAAGTGATATTGATGTTTTATTGCTTGCACTAAACAAAAAAACTGGTTTGATTACATTTCATTGTTGCGATACTAAAATTGGAAGCAATAAAGAACTTGATTTTGACTATACAAAAAAATGGTTTCAAAAAAGATTGTTTGAAAAATCAAAAATAATTGAACCAAGTGAAGGATGGGTTTGCATAAATAAAGGTCAAGCAGAAGGTAAAATTATTGGTTGCAATCCCATTTCAATATTGAAATTAGCAGGAACTGAATATTTTCCAGAATTTTTAGATTCAATTTTATTTCTTGAAACTTACAAATCAAATCCAACTGAACTTATTATTCAATTAACTCAATTTAAACAACTTGGAGTTTTTGAAAAAATCAAAGGGATTGTTATAGGAAACAATTTTGAATTTCAATCAGATCAATTCAAAGTAGAAAGTATCGTTGATGAATTTCTTGAAAAATACAATTTTCCTATTTTAAAAATAAATGAATTTGGTCATTATCAACCACATGCATTTTTACCAATTGGAGCAAAAGTCAAACTAAATGCTAGCAATAAATCAATTGAAATTATAGATGATTTTCTTAATTAGAGAAGGGGCTTTTTAATTATTGACTCCCTTCGGTCGCAACTTCTCTCATATTCTTAACGTTATGAGAAATAAATCTTAAACCTCTTTTATTTTATGAAATTTAAACACAACTTAATCGATAAAACTAATGCGTTTGTAAAGAAGGCTTTTCAGGATAATCCACACTATAGCTTTAATCATTGGTCAGTGATGTATAATCATAGCGTTAATGTCCAAAAATTGGCTATGGAAATTGCTAATGAAGTTGAGTGCAATCGACTCGTAACCTCGATTGGTGCTCTGCTCCACGATATAGGTAAAACCTACCATGCCAATTCTGAAACGCTTCATAATGCCCACGAAAGTTTTAATTTAATAGTCACGCAAGGATTTCTAGACAATCTTGGCCTAACAAGTACTGAACTGAAACATGTTCGTGAATTGATTTCATATAATAGCGACTCCACTGAAATGAGGGTCATAAAAGATGCGGATGCTCTGGCTATGTGCTTTGATAAAAAACTATATATGCTATGGATAGATTGGGTTATCAAAAACGCACTTACCAACGATATAAAGCGTAAATTAGATAAGTATAGTATGTTACATTTTGATGTCAGTCGACGTTTAGCAGAACCAAAGTTAATCAAAATGAAAAACGATTGGGATGAATATCAAAGAAAAATAAAAGAAGCTTAATATTTACATCGTATAACACGGTATATGCGGTTCTGAAATTTTTCATTAATTAATTTTACACCAAAAAGTAAAAAATTTCTGCCCAAAAAATTGTGCTGACGATAATCAAGAATTGATGGTATAATATACATCAATATATAACTAATATCAAAATCTAAACAAAACAGATAATATACACTAGTTAGTTTTTATTTATAAAAAATTATTATGAAAAATTATATAAAATTAATAATATCAGTTTTAATACCTTTATTTATAGGATTTTTAGGCTCTTTTTTTACTTCAAATTCTATTAGTAGTTGGTATTTAACACTCAATAAACCATCAATAAACCCACCAAATTGGATTTTTGCACCTGTATGGACAATTCTTTATATTATGATATGAATATCATTTTATATAGTATGGAAAGAAAAATTTTGAGATAAAAAAAAGTTAGCTTTGATGATTTATACTTTTCAAATTTTTTTTAATTTTATATGGTCAATCTTATTTTTTTGATTAAGAAATCCATTTTTTTCTTTGATAGAAATAATAATTTTATGGTTTATAATACTTGCAAACATTATAGTCTTTTACAGAATAAAAAAACTTGCATGATTAATATTGATTCCTTATATTTTATGGGTAAGTTTTGCTACAGCATTAAATTATTTAATTTTTTCACTTAATTAGTTAAAAAAAAGTTACTTTTATTAAAAAAATGATTACTAACATAATCATTTTTTTTTTGTAATTTCAAAAAAAATCTATAAAATCTCTTAGTTAATATTTAATAAAAAAACTTATGGACTACAAAGAATGATTTTACAAAGTAGCTGATATGAACTTAGCTGATTTCGGTAGAAAAGAACTTGATATAGCAGAAAAAGAGATGCCTTGACTTATGGCTCTTAGAAAAAAATATAATTGACAAAAACCTTTAGATTGAGCAAGAATAACTTGATCACTTCACATGACAATCCAAACAGCAGTTTTGATAGAAACTCTAGTAGATTTGTGAGCAAGTGTAAGATGGGCAAGTTGTAATATATTTTCAACTCAAGATCATGCTGCAGCAGCAATAGCAAAAGCTTGAATCCCAGTATTTGCATGGAAATGAGAAACCCTAGAAGAGTATTGGTGGTGTACTATGCAAGCTATCGATTTTGGAAACTGATTAGGACCAAACTTGATAGTTGATGATGGTTGAGATGCAACACTTCTAGTTCACAAGTGATTTGAAGCAGAAGAAAATTCTAGCATACTTGATAAAACACCAGAAAACACAGAAGAATGAATTATACTAAATTTATTAAAACAAGTACTAGCAGAAACTCCAAATAAATGGCATAATATAATGAAAGATTTAAAATGAATTTCAGAAGAAACAACAACATGAGTTCATAGACTTTATGAGATGATGAAGGCAGGGAAATTACTTGTACCAGCTATAAATGTAAATGATAGTGTAACAAAATCAAAATTTGATAACTTATATGGTTGTAGAGAATCACTAGCAGATGGTATAAAAAGAGCAACAGATGTGATGATAGCTTGAAAAGTAGTTGTAGTTTGTGGTTATGGTGATGTAGGTAAATGATGTGCTATGTCTATGAGATGATATGGAGCAAGAGTAATTATCACAGAAGTTGATCCAATTTGTGCTTTACAAGCAGCAATGGAATGATACAAAGTTACAACAATGGAAGAAGCATTAAAAGAATGAAACATATATGTTACAACAACTTGAAATCTTGATATAATTACAATTGAGGATATGGCAAATATGAAAGATGAAGCAATAGTATGTAATATAGGACACTTTGATAATGAAATCCAAGTTGATAAATTAAATAACTACCCATGAATAAATAAAATAAACATAAAACCACAAGTTGATAAATATGTGTTCCCAGATGGGCATTGTATATATTTACTTGCTGAATGAAGACTTGTAAATTTAGGTTGTGCTACATGACACCCAAGTTTCGTAATGAGTAATAGTTTTACAAACCAAACTCTAGCTCAAATCGATTTATGGCAAAAAAACTATGAAGTATGAGTTTACAGACTTCCAAAATACCTTGATGAAGAAGTTGCAAGACTACACTTAGAACAAATTTGAGTAAAACTGTCAAAATTAACACAAAAACAAGCAGATTATCTTGGTATTTCAGTTGATTGACCTTACAAACCAGAACATTATAGATACTAGTAAATTAAACAAAATAACTTAAGTAAGTCAATTCAAATTTACTAAAAAAATTTTGAAATATAAAATATTAAAAGATAATAACATTTGTTATTATCTTTTTTAGTATAAAAAAATTAAATACAAAAATACAAAAAATTACATCAAACATACTTAGACTGTCATTCCGGACCTGTTCCGGAATCATTAAAACAAATTATTGCTTATTAGAAAACTTTACTTCTTAACTTAGTAACCTATGAAAAGTAAGAATATAGAATATAGAATGCAGAATATAGGACTTAAACAAAAACTTCTAAGTCCTAAATTCTACCAACTAAATTCTAGTAAAACCGTAGGTTTTACTCTAGTAGAGCTAATTGTAGTAATAGTAATCCTAGCAATCCTATGAACTATAGCATTCATAAGCTTCCAATGATACTCAAGAAACTCAAGAGATTCTGTAAGGATAGCAGATATAAACAGTACAAAAAAAAGCCTAGAAATATTTATAACAAAAGCATGATTTTACCCAAATCCAGACTGAGCTACAAACATAACATATAGCTGAGCCATAGTATGGACAGAGGGGACACTATGAGAGAATGTAATAAAAAACATAGAAAGTATAAGTAAAGTGATAACAGATCCACTAACAGCAAATGAATACACATACAGTATAACAAGTAGTAAAACTGAATACCAAATCTGAAGCATAAGTGAATGATGATGATTATCACAAATTCATACAACAGATAATACATATGCATCAGACTTAAGTAAAACTAGTGCAGTTGCATACATAAGTTGAAACTACAACGAGAAATTTATAAAAGTAAACACATGAACTACAAACTGGATTCTAGCCCAACCAAGTATAATAGCAACGGATATATGAAATCCAGATTTAGCAAACATATTATCAACCAAAAAACTATCATATAATAGTTATTGAAATTATCCACATTCATACAATACTCAATGAATCCAAAGTGGATGATTTAACTACACAAACGGAAATCCAATAATCTTTACTTGAACTTTAGAAGAACTACATGAAGATAATCAAAGAAAACTAGATTTCTTAACAAACTTAAAACAAGCTTATACAAGTACTGACCTAGCAACAAATCCAATGTATGAAGACATAATGAGTCAAGATACAACAGCGGATTCAACATGAGCAATAAACTTAATAATAAGTTATATAAATTCAAATAAGTGAGGTATAAAATTAGAACAGTTAGCTTTACTTTGAAGTAATACAATTTCAACTTGATGAGAATCATGATGATGAGAAATAAATGAATATGAATGATGTACTTGAACATGACAATTTTTAACGTGATCAACTACATACTGAATATGCAATTCACAAGATATAATTATTTGTGGCTGAAATTGAATTTGATTTACTATTGCAGCATGTAATGTATGAACAAATATATCATGAACATGAGTTAGTTCATATTGATATTATTTTCAATGGTGAAATAATTATTGATCAGTTTCATGATGAGCTACAACCTCAACATTTGTTGATACAACATGATATGGTCCTTGAAATTATTATTCTTCAACTATGTTTATTTATAATAACTTAAGTGATCCATTTGATTGGAGTACAATTCAAAATGATAATCTATGGTGAGATACAACAAACACGAATGAAGCTAGGCAATGACCATGTCTAAGTTGATACCATGTACCAACTCAATGAGAATTATCTGGGGTTATCGCAGCATGATGATGGTGAACAAGTTGAAATAATATAATGAATACATTAAAATTACCAAAAGCATGATATCGTGCAGTTTGAAACTGATCAATGCAAGATGTAAGTAATTATTGACGGTACTGGTCTTCATCACCTACAAATACAAATTCATTTTTACTACAATTTTGAAATACAGTTATTAATAATACAACTTATTATCGTACACAATGACAAAGTATAAGATGTTTTAAAAATTAACAAAAAACTTTCTAGATTATATCTAGAAAGTTTTTTGTTTTGCAAATAAAAAAAAATTAATTAAAATCAACATAAATATCTTAAATAAAGTAAAAACGATAAACTGATTATGAATGAAAATAAATTGATATCAAAAAACAAAAAAGCGTATTTTGATTATGATATACTTGATTCACGGGAAGCTTGAATTGAGTTAAAATGATATGAAGTAAAGTCTATAAGAAAATGAAATGTAAACTTAAAATGAGCATATGTAAGTTTACAGACTTGAGATGCTGTAGTTAGATGAATGCATATTTCTACCTTAGAAAATTCTATGAATAAAAATCTAGTAGAACCTGCAAGAGACAGAAAACTTTTTTTACACAAAAAAACTATAAATCTATTAAGAGAAAAATCAAAAGAACCCTGAAAAACTGTAATTCCACTAGAAATATATACTTCATGAAATTTGATAAAAATCAAGGTATGACTTGTTATGTGAAGAAAAGAATATAATAAAAAACAATTACTAAAAGAAAGAACTCTAGACAAAGAAGCAAAAATCATGATGAAAAAACATTATTAAAAGAAAGAATATAGAATACAGAATTTAGTTTTTAGTCTTTAATCTTTAATCTTTAGTTTTTAATCTTTAGTCTTTACTCTTTTATCTTTAATCTAACTTATGTTTACCCACAAAATTATAAATCCACCAGATTTTAAACTAGATGAAAAAATTATAAAAAATATATTTAAAACAATAGAAGAAACTCAAGAAAAAACTCAAGCTTGATATTTAAATTTGGTTTTTGTGTCACCAGAAGATATAAAAAATCTAAATTCAACTTATAGAAAAAAAGATGAAGTTACAGATGTGCTTAGTTTCAATTATATCTTTGATTTTGAAGGAGTAAAAAAAAGTGATATAGTTTGAGAATTGGTTTTTTGTATAGATAGGATTATAGAACAATGACAAGAAGATAATCTAGGTTCAGAAAAAGAATTTTATATGTTATTAATACATTCAGTGTTACATATTTTATGATATGACCATATAGAAGAAAAAGATTATATTATGATGAAAAGTGAAGAAGATAGAATTTGGAAAGAAATATTTTAAAAAACACCCATAAAACTTGAATTTTTTTGAAAAATATGAGAAAATTTAAGGGACAACGAAATAATTCTTTCGTAATATGTTATTATCTAAATTGCTATCTCTATGCAATATAAAATTCCAGTACAAATTGAAAACGAAGATCCAATAATGCTTTGATTAAGTTTAAGACAACTTATGATAATAATGGTTGGTTTTTGAATTGCATATGGATTATTTAAAAGATTAGAAGTAAGTATATGATGAAGTGTTGCACTACTTCCATCAATTTTTATTATTATATTAACTCTTGTTATAGCATTGTTTAAAAATTCGGAAATGACTTTCGTTCCATTTGTATTATCATTTATAAGATATAAAGTTAATTTAAGTGAAAGGGTCTGGAAATCTTGAGTTGATAGTTTTAATCCTATAGATATTTGATACGTATTTGAAACAGATGCAGAAAGAAAAGATAATCTAGATATCCAAGAAAAAAAGGATAAAATAAAAGAAATGGATGAAAAGCTTAAAAAAATATAATAGAAAAAGAATAATGATAAAAATAAATTTTTTATCTTTCTTCTTTAATCTTTAATCTTAATATTATGCCAGTAAAAACAAAAAGCACATTGACAAATGACGCAACTACACAAAGATATTTGCCATTTTCACAAATAAGAGAAAATGTTATTATATTGAAAGATGATTCTTGAAGAATGGTTTTAGAATGTTCAACTATCAATTTTTTGTTAAAAAGTGTAGAAGAGCAAAATGCAATAATCCTAAGTTTTCAAAGATTTATAAACTCCTTAGATTTTCCAATTCAGATAATAGTAAGATCAAAGAAATTAGATATAGATTGATATATAGATGATTTAGATGAAAAAGCAAAAAATCAAAAAAATCCATTATTAAAAGAACAAACAGAAGAATATATTGCATACCTAAAAAAGCTTATAGAAGTTGCTCAAATAATGAAAAAAGAGTTTTATATAGTTGTTCCTTTTGATATGGAAGAAGGGAAAAGTGTAAGAGATAATTCTATAATTTGATTATTTAAAAATTTTTGGCTAGCAATAAATAATTCAAATAATTTAATGAAAATAAAAATGCAAATAAGAAATCATTGAAAGATAAAAAAGTGATTAGTAAATAGAATAAATACCATAAAAACTTCTTTAGAAAGCATATGAATTAAAGCAAAAGAACTTGAAAAAGAAGATTTGGTAAAATTTCTTACAGATTATTATAATCCAAACTTAGAAAGTCATTCTGAAGTCCAAAATCCAATTGAAACTTATAATGTAATTCAAAATTAATATGAAAAAAATATATTTAATGATTATAACATTTTTGTTAACTTCCTATAACTATACTTTTGCTGCTGATACTGGTATATTTTGAACTTGTGTAATAAAAGCAGATATAAGAAATTGAGATATTCATACAGATGATATTCCTTGTATTATCCAAAATGCTATTAATGTATTTATGTGAATTGCTTGAACTGTATCAGTCGTATTTATAATAATTGGAGCATATCAGATTTTGTTTTGAAGTTTATCAAAAGATACAACAAAGTGAAAAACTACAATTACATATGCTATAGCTTGATTTGTCTTAGCTGCATCAAGTTGGTTAATTATAAAATTTATTCTAGGTACTTTTAGTTAATAATATATTATATATGGAAATATTATACAATTGGGAATATAAAGATAAAAAAGATAGATCTTCAACTTGGTATATAGTTGCATTAGCAATTATAATTTGATTAGTTACATGGTGAATTCTTTCAAAACAATATTGAATGAGTTTAATTATATTATTAGTTTCAGGAATATTTTATTTTATTGAAAATAATTCTGAAGAAGATGTTAAAGTTACTATAACAGATCTTTGAATTCAAATAGGGCAAAATTTTTATGATTATTCAAAAATAAATAGTTTTAATTATATATATGAATGAAGTAATCCAGTTTTTCTTAGGCTTTCAATAAACAAAACTTGATTAAAATTTATAGATTTAGATGTAAATGAAAAAAATGTTATTGACACAAGAGAAATTTTGGGTAACTTTATCAACGAAGATTCTAAATGAGAATTAAATATTATTGAAAAACTAATAAATAAGTTAAAATTATAAAATCTATGAAAACAATATTTTTAATATTACTTAATGCTATTATATTATACGTAATAGTAATTTTGTTGTGAGAATGAGAGATAGGCGTTAGTCTATGATGTTGAGAAACTTGTACTGCAAATTCCATTGATGCATGGAAAACATTTATTGTATGATGATTAATTTTATGAATAATCAATAAAACTATAAAACCATTATTAAAAATACTTAGTATACCTTTTTTCTTGTTATCATTTTGATTAGTATCTCTTGTTATTAATGCGATTACATTGGGATTATTATGATATATTATTAATAATATTTTACAAATTTCAGGAATTTGATATACTATAAACTGATGGATTAATTTTGTAATAGCAGTTGCAATTTTTACCATTTTGAATATGGTTTATTCGTTATTATTTCTTAAAAAATAAAAAATGACAGAGTACTTAAAAATATTTGAGGTAATAGTATCTTTATTATTAATCTTAATTATATTAATACAAAATAAAAGCGTAACATTGAACTTAACTAGTATGTCTTGATGAATGAATCAAGTTAAAAAAAGATGACCAGAAAAAGTTCTTCATATAGCAACTATTGTAATTTGAGTTATTTTTGTTTTAAACTCAATAATTTTATTTATGGTTTGATAATAAATAAAATACTTATAAAATAACGTTTAATTCTTCTTTTTACATAAAGGAATAACTTAATTATGATTAAAAAAAATCTAATAAAATTAAAAAAATATTTGTTTTTAATTAGTTTGTTTGTCTTTTTGATAACTTTTATGCATATTTTTTATAGATATATCTATTCAGATGCAAAAAGTATCCCAATAAAATGATGAGCAGTTTCAGAGTGAATAGTTTGAGATGTTTCTCATCTAAATCCACTTATATCTACAAATGACTATAACAAATATATAATAAGTATATTATATAGGTCATTATTGAAATATGATATAAAAAACAAAAAACTAATTTCAGATTTAGCAAACTGTGATATAAGCAATTTATCTTATATTGAATGTTTTTTAGAAAATAATGTTTATTGGTCAGATAAAAGTCCAATAACAATTAAAGATGTTGTTGCTACATATAACATATTAAAAACAACAAATGTAAATCCATTAATGAAATCACTTTTGTCAGATACAACAATTGAAGAAAAAAGCTGATCAATAGTTTTTAAAAACAACAAAAAAAATATAAATTTTTTAAACATATTTTTTCAGCCAATCTTAAGTGAAAAATTAATTAATGAATTATGAGTTGAAGAATTAAATAAGCCATTTTCACCAAATAAAGATTCTCTTTATTCATGAAAATATAAAGTATCATCAATAAAAGAGGATAAAAATCTTTGAGTAGTTGAATTAGTATTAGAAAAAAACGAAAATTATTTTAATAATGATGTTTATTTATGAAAATTATCATTTAAGTTTTTCCCAAATAATAACTCATTAGTTAAAAATAAAGATTTGATAAATATATTTAATGATGATGAAAACTTATTATGAGAGTCTGTTCCAAGATTAGAAGCACACTATTATAGCTTACCAAAATATACCACATTGTTTTTGAATAATGAAAGAGTTTCTTCAAAAAGCTTAAGAAACTTTATATTAAATAAAATTGATAGAGATAAACTTATAAAAGTTCTATGAAATGAAAAATATAAACAAGTAATAAATCCATATTTAACGGATTATGTTATTGATAAAGGCTTAGAAAATAAAAATATAGAATCAACAATGGAATGACTTTGATACTATAAAAAATCAAAATTAGCAAAACTTATACTCTGAGAAACAGCTACAACAAATACAACTACAGTACCTACAATCACAGAAAATAAAAAAACACCAACAACTGAAGAATTAGAAAAACAAGAAAATAAACCATTATCATATATAATATCATGATTAGATAAAAAGTATAGTTTCATAAATCAAGATGATATATTATTGAAATGAGATTTAAAATGAGAAACTCCAGATGCAGTTTATATAAATGACTATCCACTAAAAGCTTATGATAAATGAGATGAAAACTTCTTTTATAGATTGAAAGAATTCGATTATGAAACCATAAAAGAATGAAAAAATGATTATAAGATATATTTTGAAAAAAATTGAAAAAAACAATTAAAAGAAGAGCTTATAGTGTTTTTTTATAAAGACACAAATAAATTATCTCAGGAAAAAGAAAAGTTTTATAAAACTTTTATAAAAACAGAAGTAGCAAAGGCTCCAGAAACAAATACATGAAAAGAATCAAATGTAAATCAAACTCTTAAGGAAAAAATTGACTCTATTGATGATAGATATTACTACAACAAGAAAATAGAAAAATATACATTAAAATTGATGTATATATGATGAGAAAACAATATTGAACAAACAGCTAATTTTATAAAAGAGATTCTTAGAGATAATTGAATTGAATTAGAAATAGAAGCTATAAATTTATCTGATTTATCTAAATTTGTAAGTCAAGAAAACTCATCTCAAACGTATGATATGGTTCTAGCTTGAATAAATTTAGGGTATTTTGATTTCAATATATATCCATATTTCCATAGTAGCCAAGCAAAACTTTGATATAATTTTTCTAATATAAAGAAATTAGCACTTGACTTAATCCTTGAGGATATAAATTCAAATAAGATTTACCAAGATTGATTTAAAGAAAAAGAAAAAAAGGTATTAGATATAATAAAAGATGAACAAGTAATAAAAACACTTTACACCCCAATAATTGATTTATTGATAGATAAAAATATAAAAAATGTTAATATAGATAAGTATTCATCGTGACAAATAAACAGAGTAAATTATTTATCAACAATTTACATAAATGAGAAAAAAGAGATAAACTATGCAAATAAATGAGTTGGAGATTTCTTTAAATTTTTATTTCATATAATAACGTGATAAAATGGCTTGAGAAGTTGATTTTAAAAGAGATATTGTAATTCCAGCTCGGGAAGTAATTAGAAGTGATTTAAAAATAAAGAGATTTTACTTTATTCCATGACTTGTGTCAATAATAGCATTAACTACAATATTGTTATACCAATCTATTTATACTTATGTTGTTATTTTTCATAAAAAAGAACAAGCATTTGAATTAATATTAAATTTCTTTCATTCGGACTATATAGTTGAAATAATAATAGGAGTTGCAATATTTCTTATTATATATATCTTTATGATTCCGATTTTTGAATGATGATTAATAAAATACCTTGATGAAAAAAATAAATGAAATGAAATTAACTCTTTAGATGCTATATGATTCTGACTTTGTAGGTTTTTACCTATTTTTGAATACAACAATTTATTTTCAGAATTTAAGTATATAAGTGTATTAAATATATATTTATTTCTGATTAGATTTGTTTGAATAGAATATATAAAATATATAACTTATGCTGTCTTTGTTCTTTTTTTCTTATCAACTTTTATAAACATATTTTTTACATACTCAAAGTATGAGATAATTTTAAAAAACAAGGGTGTTTTTAAGTCAATTGCTGTATCAACTAAGATATCAATACTTAACTTAAAAAACACTATAAAACTTTATTTTTTAATGTTTTTAATAAATATAAGAGTATTAATAAACTTTTTGGTATTTTTATTTTTTCCAATATTGATGGCAGTAACAGTATCATATTTCACAACAAAAATATTTTTAACAATAGCAATAATACTTATAGTTATTTTATTTATAGTTTTTCTATTAGTTATATGATATCTTACAGCAGTACTTGATGTATTTAAAACTTCTATTTGGTACTATGCATATATTAACTGAAGAAGAATTGCTGAGCAAGAAATAGATGATGAATAAACTTTTTACTTAAAATTTAAATAATATTTGTTATAATAAAGCTTAATTTTCTCAAGATTTTTCAATATTAATTCTTCGTTTCAAATTCATAATTCAGAAGGACTAATTTTTAATGTTATAAATCAATTATAAGAATTTGATTTTAGTTGCATCAAAAAGCTTTCTATAGGTAAATTTGAGATTCATGATTTTTCCTGTCAAGGTAACAATCAATAAATATCTCATTTTTTATCACTTAGGAAAACATTTTTCAAACTGATTCATAATATTTTAATTGCTTTAATTATATCTATAGAAGAATCATTATCTATGTTTGCAATATCTAAACTTGTATATCAAGTTATATTTTTTATATCGGTTAAAGTCATATTTTTATACTTTGGAATAATAAAAAATATATACTTACTTTCAACATTTTGTATAGATATATTAAAATCAAAATCATTTTTTATTTCTTGGATATACTTAGTAAACCAAGTTTTATCTCTATCTTCTATACGAGGAGGAGAAAAAGTTACAACTTGTACCTTCAAAGCTTTTGCTAAATCAAAAATCTGATTTACTTTAGTTTTGTTTAATCATTCTCATGGAGAAGTTATTGAAAGAATTTCAATTCAAAATAAATTTTTTATTTTTTTCATATATTCTATATCCCATAAGTCATATTCTTCTTTATCCATATACAAATCTAGTCAATCATAATTAGACTTTTTTAGGATATCACAAATTCTATGAATTCAATGTCATTTTAAGCTAGATGTAGACAAAAGTAACATAAAAGAAAAATTTATAAGGTAATAATCTTTTTTATTATAACATTTAAGTAAAAAATATGCAATTATTTAAAAAAGTTAATTTTACAATAATAAGAACAAGAAACAAGCGAATTAAAAAAGTTAATTTTGAATAAGAAAAAATAAAAATATAATAATTAAGTATAATTTATTTTCTATTTTATATAACTATGAAAAAACTTTCTATAATTTTAATTGTTATGTTGTGAATATCTACTGCATATGCCACAACAACAGCCACAAGTGATTATTCAAATTGATACAATAGCCCAATTATGGATGAAGCTTTAGAATTTTGAGCTATTTTAGATTGATGAAAAGTTTATACTACTTGGACAACTTTTAGTAAGGAAGAATGATTTGTATACTATAAAGTGATTAGATCACAAACAAATGAAAATCCGGTTTATCCTGATGATTGATATATAAGTTATTTTACAGATATAAATAAAACAGAGTATGTAGATACAAAACCTTTGGTATGAGTTAGTTATTATAGAGTATGTGCTATTACAACTGAAAAAAATAGATATTGTAGTAATGTAATAAAAATAAAGAAAGAAGAAACTACAACAAATGAAACAAAAGTATGTAGTGATGAATATAATTTAGTATGTTGAAAAAAAGAATGAATTCTAAAAACATATTGAAATACTTGCTTATTATCTAAGGCTTGAGCTACTTTCGTAAATAAAGGGGAGTGTACTACTACATCCACAAATACATGAGTAACACAAAAAATTGCAGATACTTATACACTAAGAGCAAAAGCAGATAAATTAGTTTCAAATTTTATTCAAAAAGTTGAGAAATTATACTCAGCAAATGAAAAAAGAATATCTGTTTTAAATACTGTAATTGAAAAATTAAAAACTCTTGCAAACAATAAATCAGAACAAAAAGAGTTAATAAATTATATTGTTGAAAAATTACAAAAGAAATTAGAATCATATAAGTGAAGTAATCTAGATGATATAGAGAGTATTTTTAATTCAATAAATTAAAAGTAATAAAAAAAATAAACAATCTTTCAAGATTGTTTATTTTTTTATTATTACATTCAAGGTAATCATCAATTTGGTAAATTTATTCACATTTGTCACATTACTCATTGCATTTTGCTTGCAGCTACTTCTTGAGATTTTTTAACTCATTTATTTATAGCTTCTTGAATAGCTTTTTCTAAAGCTGCTTTTTGAGAATCACTTAATCATGGTATTAAATCCATTGTCTCAAAATCTACTTTCTCAGCTTTCATTTCTCAGTTAAAAGTTACAACAAGTCAGTTTATCTCAGACTCAATTAGAGTGTTTTCTAATTCTTTTTTAATTTTCATAGCTTCCTGTTGAAGTTTCAATAGTTCTCATGCTTTAGAAAAATCCATAATATAAAATAATTAACAAATAAAAACAATTAATAATAAAATTATTAATTTCTAAAAAAAGCTATAACATTTTAATTTATTTTCTTTTTTTTGCAAATAAATTAAAAATATGTTAATATAAAAACATATTAATATTTTATTAAGAACTTTATATGGCAACAGCACAAACTCAAGATGAAGATTTAATAATATTATCAGATAGTATTCCTACAACATTTGATGAAAATCCAATAATAGAGACAGAATCACAATCAGAAACAAATAATAGTATAATATCTTTTGATTGATCAGATATATTATGATTAAATTCAATTAGTCAAGAAAACACTAATTGAATACAAACTGAAAATCAAGAAAAAAACTCAGATTGATTTAATAATACATTGATATTTTCAGATGATTTATTTTCTTGAGTAACTCAACAAAAAAAAGAAGAAGAAAACAATATTTTAAATATAAATGAGAATGAAAATACATCTATATGAGATATTTTTTGACAAAATATTGAGAAAAAAGAAGACCCAAAAATTATTGAAAACAATTTAATTGATACAACTCAAGAATCAAGCAATGAAATATTTGATCTAACTCAAAATAATGACAAAATTGTTGATACGAAAACAGAAGAAAAAACAGTTAATAGTTTTTTTGATTTAAATGTAGAAGAAAAAAAACAAGATACACAAGAAAATAAAACTGCTATTAATAATATGTTAGATTCACAGATAGAATCAAAAAGTATTCTTTGAGATATGGATGATATTTTAATGACTGCAATTGATGGAATGAAAACAAGACAAACAGTAATAAATTCTGAAAAAGCAAAAAAAATAATGAATGTACAAGAAAAAGAAAATTATATAGAAAAATTGAAAGAAGAAGTGAATCTTTTATACTCTGAGATAAATGGTTTAGATGTTGAGAATGATAAAATAAGTATGAATATATTAAACTTAGAAGATATGAAACTTTGAAAGAGTATACAAATGTTAAAAACAAGAACTCATAACACAAAAAAAGTAATAAAAAACATTAAAGAATAACTATAATCCGTTAAGGCCTTAAAAAACAAAAAAATAAACAAGTTTTACTTGTTTATTTTTTTGTTTTTTAAAATACTATTTTTTAGCAAAATCTACAACTTTTGAAAAAACTTGAGGATTTGATATAGCTAAATTAGATAAAACTTTTCTATTCAATTTTACATTAGCTTTATAAAGCATATTAATAAATGTAGAATAATTTAATCATAATTCTTTAACAGCATTAGATATTCTAATAGTCCATAATCTTCTAAAATCTCTTTTCTTTAATCTTCTACTTTTGTAAGCATTTGTTCATGCTTTCATTAATGCATTTTTTACTCTAGAGAAAACATTTCAATTCATCATTCTGTATCATTTTGCAGAGTGAATCATTTTTTTATGTCTTTTCTTAGTCATTAATCATCTTTTAACTCTAACCATATTTTGATTACTTAAATATTAAACTTATATAATTGTATAAATAAACTAACTTGAAAAAGGTAATTGAATTTTAATTTTCTTTTTTTCAACTCAATTTACTTCTAATCAATATTTATCTCTCCCTTTTGCTTTTTTTGCTTTATTTGACAAAAGGTGTTTTTTTCAAGTATGTTCAAGTATTATTTTACCTGTTCATGTAACTTTTGTTCTTTTTTTTACTCAACTTCTAGTTTTTAACATAAATTTTTATTTAAAAAATAATTATTACTTTATAGGTTTTAAATTAGCAGATAGCATATTTCAAACTCTTGATACATTATTATCTAACTTATAATATTCTTCAAGAGAAGTTATAAAATTAAGTATCTTAGTTCTTGCTATTTCTCAATATTGATTCTCTCTTCATTTCAAAACTAAAACCAGCTTTATAGGATTTCAATCTTTTGCAAAACTAAAAGCTTGTTTTCTTTTAACATTTAAATCATTTTCACTTATATTAAATGTAATTCTTATAGTTTTTAACTCAGGAGTCTTTGATTTCTGTTTATTTTTTTGATCTAATTTTTTTAATCTATATAAATATTTTCAATAATCTATAAGTTTTGCAATTACTAAATCATCCTTTTTTGACATTTCCATCAAATCTAATCAAATTTCACTAGCCTTCTCTAAAGCTTCTTTTAAAGGCATAATTCATAAATTTTCTCAATCGTCAGTAATTAACTGAACATTTTTTGCTTTTATCTCATCATTAATATTTTTTTTAGGCTCTTTCATTAAAAAAATTAATAAATAAACTATTTCTTGCTTACTTCAAGAGTTTTTAACATTTTAGAAAATTTAGATTTTCTTCTTGATGCAGTATTTAAATGAATAATGTTCTTCTTTACTAATTTATCAATTATAGATTGAAGTCAAGCTTTTGATGTTTTTCAATCTTCTTTCTTCTCATTGTAAAAGTATTTTTTTGCTAACTCTACATCAGATGATTTTATAGCTTTTTCAAAAGCAACTCTTGCTTCTCTATATAAAGCTTTAAAATAATCATTTCTAGATTTTTTCTTAACATTCTGTCTGTTAGCTTTCTTTGCTGAGCTTGTTATAGGCATCTTTATTTTCTTAATAAACTAAAACTTTTTTAAACAAAGTTATTAAACTTAAAAAATTATATAACTAAATTTAAAATAGTCAAAATTTTTTAAAATTATAACTTATCACTTTTATATTTTATTTTTCTGGTCTGGTCGGAGACGTGAGACTCGAACTCACAACCCCACGCTCCCAAAGCGTGTGCGCTAGCCAATTGCGCCAGTCTCCGAAAAAATAATTAATAACTAATAGCGAATTATGAATGATTATCATAGCCAATGCTAATAATCTACAAATAAACTATTATTTATTACTATTCATTATTTATTAATTTCTGGTGGGTATAGGTGGACTTGAACCACCGACCTCACGATTATCAGTCGTGCGCTCTAACCAGCTGAGCTATACACCCTAAAAATCTAGGGCTTAGTCATTAAAACTTAGGTTTTAGATAAACTAGTTCCCAAGTACTAAATACTAACCCCTAAAACAAAATGGAGCGGGTGATGGGGCTCGAACCCACAACCCTCTGCTTGGAAGGCAGATGCTCTAGCCAATTGAGCTACACCCGCAAAAAAAACCTTTTTTAGTGAGACTTATATTATAAAAAATCTAATAAAAGTCAAAATTTTTTTTAAAAAAAGTAAAAAATAAAAAAGCTATAAAAACTTTTTTATTTTTTATCTCAATTTTTATTTAGCCAATCAGGAATATCCATTCAATCATCCCATAGTTCATCTCAATTTTTATTTTTTGGTTTATCATCAGTAGTTTGGGGCTTTTTTATTATTTTTTCTTTTTTAGTTACATTATTACTGATATTTCAAATATTTATTGATGAATCAAGTTTTATTTCTTCAAAATCATCATCAATTTTACTTTTTGTTTTCTTTGTGCTTTTTTTCTTGATTTTCTTTTCTTTTGAAGAATCAACTTCATTGTTACTTAATCAGAAAGATGAGTCATCAAAAGAAAATACCTTATCTCAATCATTAGATTTTAATAACTCAGGTGTATTAATTTCAGATTTAGTAGAATCATCTATCCCTTTAATAGATGGTATATTTGTATTATTAGAAGTAGGAGATTCATTAAGAGAAGATTTTAACCAGTCAGGGATATTTTGGTCAATTGAAGTTTTTATATTAGATGACTTATCATCACTTAGAGAATTATCATTTTCATCAAGAGAAGATTTCAACCAATCAGGAATATTAGTTTCATCTAAAGAATTATCATCTGTATCATCAGAAGAAGTTTCTTCAGTAGGGGGAATAATCTCAGTTTTAGGAGAATCTTCAACAACAGCAGTAGAATCAGAAGTATTTTCTCAAGAAGAAGAGCTATCATCAAAAGAAGATTTCAACCAATCAGGAATATCAGTTTCATCTAAAGAATTATCATCTGTATAATCAGAAGAAGTTTTTTCAGTAGGGGGAATAATCTCAGTTTTAGGAGAATTTTCGATAACAGCAGTAGAATCAGAAGTATTTTCTCAAGAAGAAGAACTATCATCAAAAGAAGATTTCAACCAATCAGGAATATCAGTTTCATCATTTTTTGTTGTAACATCATTTATTGTATTGTCAGAAGTTGAAGCACTTTGTTGTTCTATATTACTATCTGTTTTAGTTATGTTTTGAGTTATATTAACCTCATTATTTATTATTGTTTTATCTTCATTAGAACTGTTATCTATATCAAAGCTTGCTTTTAACCAATCAGGAACTTTCTCTTTGCTAGCTGTTGAAATATTGGTATTAGTAACTTCTTTGGTAGTAATATCTTCTTTGAAAGAAAAAGGGTCATCTACATCAACAAAATCTTTATTATTTTCAGTTATTTTATTTTCTTCAAGTCAGTTTCATGTACTATTTTCTTTTTTTAATTTAGTTTTTTCAAGGATGAATTCCTCAAATCACTTAGTATTATCTTTATTAAAAAACTTGAAATACAAATAAAATCACAAAATAATTAATCAGATTATTAATACAATAAGTAATATAAAATAGGCAATTTTTTTAATAATACCTAATATAGTATCAAAAAATGAAGTAGAAGTTGCTTGAGTATCAGTAGTCTCAGTTGCTGTTGTTACATCTTCTCAGTATATTAATATCTTAAGAATTTCTTTAAAATCTTCTTTTTCTTTTTGTGTCATATTTTGATCACTAACAATAGCTGTTAGAATAATTTTTCATAATTCTTTGTTTTTCTCTATATCACTTGAATCTTTTATTTGAGTTAATAAATCTTCTAAATATTCTTCACATGTTTTGTATTTTTCAGTATCAAAAGCACATACTATATCACTAGTTATTAAGTTTTTTAATGCATTATATGCAACATTTTTTTGACTTTGATCAGAATCAGTTCATAAAAGAAGTGATTCTAAAAGATTTATTATTTCAGTAGAATTAGGAATTTCTGGATTATCAACAAATCATTCAAATTCTAAAATAACTTTAGTTTTTTCAGTTTCATCAAACCATTCTGATTTAAGTCTTTCAAGATATTTTAATCCATCATCTTTATATGAATCAGGAAATTTTGAAATATAATTTTTTAGTGATTGAATTTTTTCTTGTTCACTCTTAGTAATTCATGTAAAAACTACATCATCTAAAGTTTTTTGTTCTTCTATATAATTTTTTGTAATAGTTATATCTTTTGTTTCAATAATTTTATCTTCAGAATCCATTAGTATTATTCTAATAGTTTGATTCTTTGACTCATTTAAAGGAATTTCTAAAGGATATCAATTTTTATAACAATCACTCTCTTTATTGTCTTCATCATCATCTTTTCATCAATTTAAATCAGAATCATAATTTATATCATAATCTACTACATACTTTTTTATATCTCATTTACTTTCTCAAAGATAAATAAAAACTTTTTCTTTTGAAGTAGTTAATACTATTTTTCCATCAGAATCAACAGAAGGAATAGAAAATAAGTTTAATCATTTTTGATTAGCTTTAATTAAATTTTTTGTACTTTTTACTATATCTATACTTTTTTCCTTATATTTTGTTCATTCAGAAATTCTTAAAGTTACCTTATGAGTTTCTAATCAATCATAATAAGTATGTATAAAATTTTCTCATCATTCTTTTTTATTTCAATCTCATAAATCCCAAGTTATATTATCATATTTTCAAATACTCTTATTAAAAAAGACAAATTTATTATAAATAGATATATAATCAAAATCAGGAATTAAATTATTTGTAACATTAATTGTAACTGTTTTTACATTACTTATTCATTTGTATTTTGCTTTAACTTTTACATGATAAGTTCAAGAGTCTTCAAAAATATATGTAGTATTTCAATTTCAACTTACTTCTTTATCATAAAATCAATCTCAATTAAAATCCCAAGAAAAAATACTTTTATCTGTTAAATCTTGTCATAATATATTTTTTACTTTAGTACTAAATGTAACATTATCTCAAACAGATACAGAAGAATCATCTACAGATAAATCAACTAATGGAGTATTTATATTATCTCATGCAAGAGTAATATAAAATTTTGTTGATAAATTCTCTGAACTAAAACTTTCTTCATTGTTATCTTTTAGCACTAAAACAAAATAATAAGTTCAAGATATTTTTGGTAAAACAAAAGTAGTTTCAGCTTTAGAAGTAAGTCTATAATCTTGAGGTTCGTTATCTGTATCTGTATAATAATACCATAAATATGAAAGAATAACTCAGTCACTATCCTTATAGCCTATAGCTTTTAGATTAATTATAACAGGATCTGCAGAAGAATCTACAGCTTGAACATTTAAAGAAGATATAGTAGGTAAAATGTTTTTTACTTGAACATATGTCTCAGTTGAGTCTATTTTGTTATTTTTTCAACTTTTAACACTTAGTTTTACTGGAAAACATCAGATTTCACCAAACTTTGTAGTTAAAGAATAATTTGAAGAAATATATCCTTGCCCTATTTTCCATGAGTAAGTAAGTCAAGATTTATTTCAATCTATATTGATACTATTTTCTCAAGAGATTTTTATATTGTTTATTCTATCTGTTACATATGCTCATTTTCAATCACATCAATTTTCGTCAAAAGGAATATTAAATCAGTTTTCATAAGTTACATCAATTAATGCAAGTGGATAATCAGAATTAGAAACATATACTTTTTTTGTATATGTATTAGTATTTCAGTCTTTATCATTTACCTCAAGTTTTACTGAAAAAATTCAACTTTTTTTAAAATAATGTGTTACTGTACTATCAGTTAATCATTCAATATTTCAATCTCAAAAATCCCATTTAAAAAATTTTGCTTCACTTGAGGTTCATATAAATTTTATATAAGAATCCTTAACAATTGCTAATGGATAAACATCAAATTCAACAGATAGAATTGATGTAACTCAAACTTTGGATTTTTTAGCTGATTTGATTCAATCCGGATCCGTAACCTCTAAAACTACACTATGATCTCAAATTGAATCAAATGTATAATATCATATAGCTCAATTATATGTTGGATTTTCAAGTTCAACTTTTTGTCAATCTATTTCCCAAGAATATTCAAGTTTTCAATCATCTGTATAATCCTCATCATAACTTTTTGTTCCATCAAAAAACACTCTATTAGGTTTACTTTTTTTAGGTATATTATAAATAAAATTTGCTACAGGAGCTCTTGAATTTATATATATGATTTTATTATCATCATCGGTTTCTCAAGAAGGGCTAGTTACTCTGAGTTTTACATTGAATTTTCATTTTCTTATAAATCCATAAGTTAATAATACTCAAGATTTTTCTAAAATAGTTTCATTGTTATCTATATCTACTATTTGCCAATTATAACTTGCATTTTTATCAAATATAGATGAATTTGCAGAAAAAGTAAATCTGTTTCAAATATATCATTGTTCTTGAGATGCCTTTATCTTAGCAACAGGAGTATTTATAGAAATAGTAAATTTTCTCTCAATTTCATATCATTCATTTGTTTTCAATTTTAATGATACTCAATAACTTCATTTTGTAGCATATTTAACTCTTTCCATTTTTGGTGATCAATCATAAGATTTTTTAACTCAATTTCAAAAATCCCAAGTAGTTTTTAAAAATTTAGTTCCAGCTGTTGGAATTGATGATGTAGCATCAAAAATAAGTCAGTAACTTCATTCATCAGGACTAAACTTTAGTAAATCATCACTTCATAGCGTTTTATCGTTTACTTTTATGTTAACAATAGCAATTTTTTGTTTTACTTCTATATCAGCTCTTGATCTAAATGGTAGAACATCAATATATTGAGAGTTATTTCTGTGATCTGATAAGACATCTAAGAAAACACTAAATTTTCCTTCATTTGATAGTGTATAATTTATAGACAATCATTTTCATATGATTTTTTTTGTTCAAGAATCATCAACCCGCCAAATGTAATTATTTTTAGGGATTATAGTTCAAGAAGGATCAATTACACTAGCTCTTAGTGTAACATTTAAAGGTGCATTTCAAGATTTAGGATTTGCTTCAATGTTTCATTTGATTTTTTGGATTGATGTTGAATATAAAAAATTTTCTATGGCATTAACTAAGTCCATATAAACCAATTCATTATTTGTTTTTAATCACTTTTGAATAGCTGATTGTAAATCTGTTAAATATTTTTTATTACTTAAATTATCAGGTAAATACTTATATCAAGTAACCGCATACTTATCTATATTGTTTAAAATTGATGAACTTAGTGTTCAATTAACTTCAAAATCTTGTTTCAAAATTAAATATTGTTCAGAAATTTTATATCAAAATTCATTAAAAGTTCAAATATTTATATCTCTTAACTCATTATAATCATCTGCTCTACTTTTATCTAGAGCAAAGGTATTATAATTAAAGAAAATACTTGATATAAAAATTATAAACAAAAAATATATAAATTTCTTAAACATAAGGTGTATTAAATATTATTTCTAAATAAATATACCATATATTTGAAATTTAAGCAAAAATTGGAGCCATTTTTTACATACAATAATTACAGTCTTTATATTTTTCTTTAAAATCTTTTACAAGTGACCAAAAAATATTTTCAACATATTCAGGCATAAGTTTCTCATTCGCCCGAACAATATCTTTTTTTATTTTATTTCTCATTGTATTTTCTCATACAGGACATGAACAAGGGGAATAAGGGATTTTTTTATTTATAACAAAATTTAAAATATCTTTTTCTCTAATATATGATAAAGGTCTTATAAAAGTTATATCTCATTTAGACATTTTATTTACAGGAGGCATAATTTTTAATTTTCTTCAAGTAATCATATTCATCATAGTTGTGACTACTATATCATCCATATGATGTCAAAGAGCTATTTTTGTTGCATTGTATTTTTTGCATAATTTCATCATAGCTATCCTTCTTGCATAAGCACACCGTTGGCAACTTTGTCAAATTCAATCATTTAATTTTGAATCTTGGGGTAAATTTATATTGATTTTTTCAAGGCTTATTCATAAAGTATCTTCAAAATACTTTCTTTTTTCTTCAAATTCAATATCACAATTTATCAAAAATTCTTTAAAAATATAAACTCACTTTATTGTGAATTTATTTTTTAATGTTTTTCTTATTTCATTTAATATATATCATAAAAACATACTATCTTTTCATCAAGATATTCATACCAAAACAGTATCTCAATCTCAAAGCATCTCAAAATCATAAATAGCTCTTCTAACTAATCTTTTTAGCCTCTCTTCCAAATTATAAGTGTTATAAAAATAAAATTATCATTTTAAATTAAGCTTTTTAATTTCTTCTTCAACCTCATTTTCTATATCTTTTTGAATAATTATTTGATTTAATAATTTTTTTCTATTATTAGATTCTTTATTATCTTTTTTTACTTTAAAATAGACCTGTAACATAGGTAATATATAAAATATAAGGATAAAAACAAGTATAGAAAAAATTACTAATGATCCAATAAGTAAATATGAATTATTAATCAATTTTAACTTTAAAATGATTTCATTAAAAGATAATATTTTTGTATATAGCATAAGTAAAAATTTAAGTAAATTTAAAAATTTTAAATATTATATAAAATAAAGTAAAAAGTTCAATAATTATTTTGATTTTAGTATATTATGATTATAATAAAAAATGTCTGTTTTAAGGTGGCATGGGGCTTAAATTTTTCCTTACACCAAAATTTTGTAAAGAAATTCTTAGTAGTTATTTGGCGGTAGAACTTCATACAAATATGATTTTTTCGAACCATTTAGCAGGTTTCTTTAATTCCTACTTTATTGAAGGAATACAAAATTAGCTTTCTGACCTTAAAATGGATACTTTAAAACAATAATAAGAAATAAAATGCTACTTACAGAAGAACAAATAAATATCTTAAAATGAAAATGAATAAAAGTTCCATATGTTAACGACACTTGCATATGATGTAGTGCTTGTGTTGCTATATCTCCAGATGTATTTACTTTAAATGAAGAAGGAAAATCAGTAGTTTTGTCTAGAGATTCATATGAATGATTATCAGTAGAGGATTCAATTATGGCTTGTCCAGTTGATTGTATTAGTTGGGGTGAATAATAAAATATTGTTAATAAATATATAAAAGAACTTTTTTGAATTTAAAAAAAAAGATAATAAAGAAATTTATTATCTTTTTTAGTCTAAATAAAACTAATCTGTAATCTTTATAGTCATGCTATCTTCAAGAATATTATGATTACTAAATTCAATTTTTAATTTTACTCAATAAGTTCATGCTTTTTCAAAATAATGAGTAGGATTTGCTTCTGTAGAAGTTTCTCAATCTCAAAAATCCCAAAAATAAGATATAATTTGTCATTCTGAATTAGCTGAGGAAAAATCAATTCATTGACTTATAGGAGCAACTTTCATACTTGCTTCTATTTTTGCTAATTGTGGTTTTGATTTCAAAACTAAGTTTTTTGTTATACTATAATTATTTCAAGAACTAGTTATAGCAGTTAATTTAATTGTGTATGTTCATGGTACAGTATACTTATGTCATTGATTTACTGCATCTCTTTCCTCAGGAGTAGTTCAATCTCAATAATCATAAATAAATTTAACAATATTCTCATTTTTTATTTGACTTTTTGATGCATCAAACTTTATTACTACTGGAACATAATTCTCTTCTGAAGGATTTATTTCTAAGTCAAGTAAAACGTCTTTTTTTATTGGATCAATATATATAGTGTCAATTAATTCTTTTAAACTAGAATCTTTTAAGTTTTTAAATGTATATTTAGCTGTTATTTTTATTTTTCATTCATAATTAATTTTATAATTAAAAATATCTCAAGATATCTCTTCTCCATTATCATTTACATCCCATGTTACTTTTTGTAAAGAATCAAAAACATTATCAGTTTTTACTAGTCTTGCGTCAAAACTAACTGTTGTAGGAATAGGTAAATCTTGTATATAATATATATTGTTTTCATATCTTGGGTTAAGTTTTATTTCTCAATTATAAATACTTAATGTGTTTTTTATTTTAGTTTCTTTTTGTAAAGTAATAATTTTTTTAATTTCTTTAGTTTTCCCATAACTATCAACAATAACAACTTTTATTTCTTTGGTTCAATAAGAATTAAAAGAATATTTTATTTTTGAAGAATCTTCTTCTTTTCATATTTCATTTGTTAAAGTTCTTTCATATCAACCTATTGACCATTTAAATTTTTCAATAAATCAGTCTCATTGTCAAGAAGTTATATCAGATACAGAAAATACATAAGTTAAGTCGTTTCAAACCATAGTTTCTTTTATTTCTCATGAAATTCATCATTCATCTTCTCAAATTATTAAAAATATTTTATCTAAATTTGTATTAGTTTTTCAATCTTTTCTTATATATAATCAAATCAAAGTATCTTTAAATATAATCTTTGATGGAATAAATTTACTTCAAACTAATATTGGTAACGTTAAGTCATCTCACATATACCATTCAGGTTTTCATAATTCTTCTAAATCAGAGGCATCAAATTCAACTTTTTTTCATCAACTATTTGTTATAGATTCAGTCACTTTTACAAGATTTTTTATTCATATTGAAGGAATATTTTGAATATTTTCAGTTATAATTTTTCAATCAACTTGTTTTTTCTCAACAGTAACTTTTATTATGTAACTTCATTTTTTATTAAAACTTACAATTGTTGTTGGAGTAATTTCTTCTGCTTTACGTCAGTCTCAAAAAAACCATGTATATTTTAAAATTTGATATCCATTTGCTTCTTGATTCTTCTGATAATAAGTTAAATCAAATTTTATATCAATAGGTCAAATTAAATTTCAATAATCATTACTTTTTATTAGAGAATCACTCTTAGAGTATATATCAGTTAATAAAAGTTTTGTGTTATCATAAAGTTGTATTTCTCAATAAGACATTTCCTCCCAATTTGGAAGTGTTCATATTTTTTTACTTACAGCAAGCCATAATGTTAAAGAAAAAAACATTAAAAATAAAAGTATAAATGATATTATTCATAATATAATTCTCTTTTTCTTTATTCATTTCTTTGTTATTAAAAATTTAGTTCAGACAAATATAAATAATATTATCTCAATTATCATAACTAATGAAAAAACCACTCTTACAATAGTTCATATAAAAGAGTTTATATTGTTTAAACTGATTCATAATGAATTAAAAAAAGTTACATCTTGTACACTTTTAGCATTTATAACAACAAAAGTAATTCAAGCAGCTCATAATATAAAAAGTATTATGCTTATAGCTCAAATAAATGTCATAAGATTACCAACAGAAGGATTACTTCATGTTTTTGGTAATATTTTCATTGTAATTTTTTCTCATAAATTTTCAGGAATTGTTGTTATGTTTAAATTATAATCTTTATTATCAAATTTATATTTTCAAGTTCATTCTTGAGGTTTTTTAAAATCAGAATCAATTTTTACTATTGATTTAATTTGAATTAAAATATTTGAATATAAAGGATAAGTTATTAGTTTTTCATCAACTTCTATATCTCATTTTTTAAAAACAACTTTGACATTATCAGCTTCAGGTGAAATTGTTACAGACTCATATTCATTATTTAGATAAATTTTTATGATATCATCAAAAGAATTTATATTTATACTAAAAATTTCTTTTTTTGGAGGTTCAGAAGGGGAGTTTAATATACTTTCAAGAATATTATCATTATTAATATTTTGCGGTTCTTTATTTGAAGAAGTTTCATTAATTGTATCTCAATTTATAAGATTAGGACTTTCATTTGTCTGTGAATTAGCTTTTTGTTCACTATAATTTCAGTCTAAAATTTTATCTAATACTTCTTCGTTGTTTTGTCATGAATTTGTATTGTTTTCATTCATAATTGAATAATTTATTTAATTTAAAATAATTTTAAATAATTATAACATAAAAATATAAAAAATTCCAAGAAAAGATATATTTTTTATTAATACATATATCAAAATTAATAATTTATTACTTGTCAATTCAAATTTACTAAAAACTTTTTGAAATATATAAAAATAAAAGATAATTACAAAGAATTTAGAATTTAGAATTTAGAATTTAGAATTTAGAATTTAGAATTTAGAATTTAGAATTTAGAATTTAGAATTTAGAATTTAGAATTTAGAATTTAGAATTTAGAAGATTATCATCATCCTGAATTTATTTCAAGATTATAAAATCCTTGTCATCCTCGTGCTTGACACGAGTATCCAGTGAAATAAACACTGCTAATACACTAGATTATCTAGTCAAGCTAGATAATGACAACTATAAAACAACAAAACATACAACATCCATCATTCCTGCAGTAGGCTCGAGAATCTATAAAAATAGTAAAATCCATTAAAAAACCAAAAATTTATATTTTTAACAAAAAATTATGAAGAAACTACAAACAAAAGCCTTTACCCTTGTAGAGCTAATAGTAGTGATAGTAATCCTAGCAATTCTATGAACCATAGCATTCATAAGCTTCCAAGGCTACTCTAGAAACTCAAGAGATAGTGTAAGGATAGCAGATGTAAATACAATAAAAAAGAACCTATGAATATTTGTAGTAGAAACATGATTCTACCCAAATCCAGATAATAGTGTAAGTATATTATATAGTGGAGCAATACTATGGAACCAATGAACAGTATGAGATACAGTGATAAGAAATATAAAAAATATAAACAAGAAACCAACAGACCCATTAACACAAACAGAATACACATATAGTGTAGCCAATAATAGAGTAGAATACCAAATCTGAACAATCCAAGAAAACGGATGATGATGAGTAGCTATAATTACACCAAAGACATATGCACTATGAGACAGTAATACAGTAGCAAAAATATCATGAAACTACAATGAAAGGATACTAAAAGTAAATACATGATGATTAAGCTATATACTAGCAATCCCAAGTATAATAACAACAGAGATAATCACACAAGAAGTACAAAATATACTAGATAATGATAGCCTAGTATATGATGGCTACAAAAATATCCCATGATCATACGCTAACTTATGATATACAAATACATGATGATTTGATTATAATCCAACAAATATAGTAGTGTATAGTGGAACAACAATAAACTTTGATGACAATGCAAGCAAAATAGTGTTTATGACAAACCTAAAAAATGCATATAGTGGAACAATAATCGGGTCAGAAGAAGTATATAAAGATATACTAAATATGAATCCACAAACAGAACAAGACAAAGCAGTAAACCTAGTAAACAACTACATAACAACAAATGTATGATGAATCTCATGAAAGATAACAACAGTAGTATTTAAAACATGTACACTAAACTGACAAATCCTAAATCATAATCAAACAATCACAACATATAACGAAAGTAGTATAGTATGGAATGCATGATATAACTGTACAGACAGAGATCAAGAAAGAACATGTAATGACTGAATACTAAGTTGAGATGAAGCATACAGCTACACAACTTGTATAAAATGAGAACCAACAAATTGTAGTGCAAATACAAGCTATACATATAACTGACACACTTACTCAATCGCAAGCATCAACCACTGACAAACAGCAACAAATATAGATTCACAAGTGATAAATATCTCAAACTGAACACAAGTATACAAACTAACAAGTATATGATGTAATGATTGAGTACTAGTAAACGAAACAGAAGAAACAAATCCAACAGTAACATGTGATAGTTGATATATACAAAGTTGAAATAACTGTATGTTAGATGTATGTGGTTGAAATATCCCAACAAATGCTACATCAAATGCAACAAGTATCTGATATTGAGCTAGCCGGTCATATAATGCAACAGCATGAAAATGTACATATGTATGTAATTTATGATATACTCAAAATTGAACAAATTGTACAGATCAAACAGCTCCAACATGATGAAATTTTACAATTCCATCATCAGCAAGTACAACAGCATTAACTTTGACAATAACTTGTCCAACAGATGCATTATGAAGTACTCCAATTCAGATGTATATAAGTTGAGCTTGATTAGCAAGTTGATGAAATACATGGGAGACTTGTTCAAGTAGTAAAAATATTACAATGACTACTTGAGACTGAACAAAAACAATAACAGTAAAATGGAGGGATAGTGCATTAAATGAAACAAGTACAGTTTCAAAAACAACAACTTTAACAACAACAGCAAGTACTTGTGCAGGTTCTCGGTTAACTTGGGGAACTAGTGTTACATCAATTCCAAGTGGTAAATGGGTTTATTTTAAAACAAACACATCATGAGTATCTCAATTTGCTATAAAAACAAGTGCTGGTACAACATATAGTTTTCCTCAAGCTTCAGGGAACCACATTTATTCTGTAGATTCTATCATGATTAGTAAAGATAATTGAAGTACTTGGTGATATTTTAATACATCAACATACCCAGGATGTGTAGAGACAAATAACAAAATAATGCAACGGGGAAATTGATATAATTATATGGCATTATCGTGAAATACACAAGGAAAACCAGATATTTGGACAGATCATATTCAAAGTCATATATGAAGTAGTTGTTATCCATACTGATGAACAATAGTATATTATTGTTATTAAAATTAAGTATTAATAAAAAACTTACTTTCTAACTAAAATCCATGAAAAAACAAACAAAAGCCTTCACCCTAGTAGAACTAATAGTAGTAATAGTAATATTAGCAATATTGTGAACCATAGCTTTCATAAGCTTCCAAGGCTACTCTAGAAATTCAAGAGATTGAGTAAGAATAGCAGATATAAATAGTGCAAAAAAGAGCTTAGAAATATTTATAACAAAAGCATGATTTTACCCAACACCAGATAATGGTGTAAATATAACATATAGCTGAGCCATAGTATGGACAGAAGGTACTCTATGATCAAATGTAACAAAAAACATACAAAGCTTAAACAAAGTAATAACAGATCCACTAACAGCAAACGAATATACATATAGTATAACAAGCAGTAAAACAGAATACCAAATCTGATGAATAAGTGAATGATGATGATTAACTGGAAATATACCAACAGATAATACATATGCAGCAGATCTAAGTAAAACTAGTGCAGTAGCATATATCGGTTGAAACTACAACGAGAAATTCACAAAAGTAAACTCATGAACTATAAGCTGGATACTAGCCCAACCTAGCATAATCTCAACAGATAAGATAACAAGTACAGATCTAGCAAATATATTAGCAAATAAAAAACTAGCATACAACAATTATACAAATATCCCATCATCGTTTAGCACACCATGAACAGAAACAGGATGATTTAATTATTCAAACCCAAATCCAATAATATATAGTTGAACACTAGAAGATTTACACGATGATAATACAAAAAAACTAGCATTTATAACAAACTTAAAACAAGCATATGCAAGTACAGATTTAGCAACAAATCCAATCTATGAAGATATAATGAGTGTAGATACAACAACAGATTCAACATGAGCAATAAATTTAGCAATAACATTTATAAACTCAAATAAATGAGGTATAAAATTAGAAGAATTAGCATTATTGCCAACAAGTTGATGATGAACAATTACATACTCATGTGCAACACAACCAACATACACACATGCAAGTTATGCAGCTTGAACTGCAACACAAGCAAACCAAACACGGCAAAATACAAACTCTTGAAATCCATGTTATTATACTTGTACAGATTGATATAGTTGAAGCGATTGTAGTACTGCTCCGATTCCAACATCAATAGCAGATTGTACATGACAAAATACTCCAACACCATTTTCGTCAACAACAACATATTGAGAATGAACCGCAAATGAATGTAGTTTACCTGATATAATAGTATGTAAATGAGCTTGAACATGATATACAATATCTGCATGTAATGTATGAGCAACAACAGCAAGTACAGATTGGACAGTATCAAGATGAAAATATTTTCAATGGTGAAGAAACAAGGGGTTTGTATATGGTGATACAAGTCAACAAAAAACAACTATCCCATGAACTGTTTGATTAAATTCATGAACAGATACATATTGATTTGTCTGGAGTGGTAGTTTAGCTATACCATATACATGGGCTAATAGTGATATAACAAACAATTGGGGAGAAACAACAAATACAAGTATAGCAAGACAATGACCTTGTGCTACTTGATATCACGTTCCATCAAAAGTTGAATGGGCTAGTATTTTTAGTGCATGACAATGGTTGACAAGTAGCTGAGCAGATTTACATACAACACTTAAAATGCCATGTTCAGGGTTTCGTGATTTATCTACAGGTAATTTCACTAATACATGAATAAATTGATGATTTTGGTCTAGTTCCACAGAATGAGTAGAATGATGAGGTTTTTCTTTACTTTGATGTAGCACTGTTATTCCTAATAATTCCAGTCATCGTGCATATGGATTATCTGTTAGATGTATCAAAAACTAAAAATAAATTTTTTATAAAATACTTTCTAACTAAAATCCATGAAAAAACAAACAAAAGCCTTCACCCTAGTAGAATTAATAGTAGTAATAGTAATATTAGCAATATTGTGAACCATAGCTTTCATAAGCTTCCAAGGCTACTCAAGGAACTCAAGAGACTCAGTAAGAATAGCAGATATAAATAGTACAAAAAAAAGTCTAGAAATATTTATAACAAAAGCATGATTTTACCCAACCCCAGACAATGGAACAAATATAACATATAGCTGAGCCATAGTATGGACAGAGGGGACACTATGAACAAATGTAACAAAAAATATAGAAAGTGTAAGTAAAGTAATAACAGATCCACTAACTTCAAATGAATACACATATAGTATAACAAGTAGTAAAACAGAATATCAAATATGAGCCATAAGTGAATGATGATGATTAACGAATAATCAAACAATAAATAAAACATATGCAACAGACCTAAGTAAAACATCTGCAGTAGCATACATAAGTTGAAACTACAACGAGAAATTTACAAAAGTGAATACTTGAACTACAAGCTGGATACTAGCACAACCAAGCATAATCTCAACAGACAAGACAACAAGTACAGACTTAGCAAACATACTATCAAACAAAAAACTAGCATACAATAATTACTGAAACTATCCATCATCATACAATATCTCATGAACACAAAGTGGATGATTTAATTACACAAACTGAAATACAGTAATATATTCTTGAACAACAGAGTCATTATTAAATTACTCAAATAAAGTAACATTTCTGACAAACCTTAAAAATACATATAGTGGAACAGTATTACAAACAGAACCATTATACCAAGAAGTAATGAAAATAGACACAAATATAAATCCAGATCAAGCAGTAGACTTAGTAAGTGACTATATGATAAATAATGTATGATGAATAAAATACTGAAATACAACAAAACTAGATAAAAAATGGAGAGAATTAGATCCAAATTGCCAAATAGATGATATAATAGTTTGAAATCAAGTATGGGCTTGATGTAACTCTACACTATGAAACTGAGTAGAACGGTGAAAAAAAGATGATTGAACAGATTGAGTTATAGCAACATGAACATGATGTTATAATTATGATTGATTACTTAATTCATCAAGTTGTACTATATGATCACCTAATATGGCAAGTAATACAAGTGCAAAAGTATATTTTGATGCTATGCAACCAGATTGAACAAATCAATATGGTGATAGTGAATTTGATACAATATGGTGAAAGTTTTATACTTGGGTAAATGCAGGTTGAGCATGTCCTACTTGATGGCATTTACCAAGTGATAAAGAATGGGAAAATTTAGAAACAATATTAAATTGATGAGTTAATTGTAGAAATCTAACAGATTGACGGTATTGTGATGGGCTTTGATGGAAAACAAATGTATCATATAATCCAGATAAAAAACTTGCTGAATTATTAAAAATTCCGTTATCAGGTTATTGTGATTATGACAGGAGTACTTTTTTTTACCGTGGGCATAATGCTAATTTATGGTCTAGTACTTCTAATATTAATAATGCTTATAGAAGGTATTTACGTTATACTTATTCAAGTATAAATCGTAATAATCTTGACAAATTATATGGATTTAGTGTTCGTTGTATAAAAGATTAACAGAATATAAAACAAAAATAAAAAACCTCCAAAAAATTAATTTTTTGGAGGTTTTTTATAATACCAACCTAAACCCTAATCTTAGTACTAGGATTATTTCAAGAACCTGGTCACATAAATAGTGGATTTCAAGCAGTAGAATTTAAATCTATATTATTATCTTTTGCAAAATTATTCAAAGCTTTCTCTATATCTTCACCATTTAAAACTATATCTCACTCATCAATATTCATTTGTTCAATTCTGATATTGTTTTTTACGCTATATATAGCTTTAACTATCTTAAACTCTAAGTTATTTATAAGAGTATCAAACTTCTCAAAAGCTTTCTCTTTATAAACAACAAGAGGATTTCTTTGAGCAAATCATTCAAAAGCAACTTCTTCTCTTAGACGACTCATAGAATCTATATGATTCATCCATAACTCATCTATACTTTGTAAAACGATTTTTCTTTCAATATCATAAAATTGTTCTTCTTCAAAGTTTTCGGTCTTTATCTTATCAAGTTCTAGAGAAGCCATATTACTTACATATGATTTCATTTCTTCTTTGTTGCTTATTCAGTTTATATCATCAATCTCAACAGTATCATTTATCAAATCTATTCAAACAAACTCATTAACTTCATTTTTTAATTTTTCTCTATCCCAAGTATCAACACTATCAGGTAGTACACTTTCGATAACCTTAGCTAATTGATTTGAAATAGATGTCTTTATATAGTCATCTATATTTTCAGATTCTAAAATCTTGTTTCTTCTTCCATAAATTATTTCTCTATGTTTATTTATAACATCATCATACTCAAGTACATGTTTTCTTATATCAAAATTATGTCATTCAACTTGCTTTTGAACAGATGTAACTTTTTTTGTAAGCATAGAACTTTGAGTCAATGGTTCTTCATCTGGTAGGGAAGCAAACATAGGTGAGTTAAAAATTCAAAATAATTTATCTCAACCAAAGATTCTCATTATATCATCATTTGGAGAAATTAAAAATTGAGTAATTCAAGGATCTCATTGTCTTCAAGCTCTTCATCTTAACTGATTATCAATTCTTCTAGTTTCATGTTTCTCAGTTCATATGATACAAAGTCAACCAAGATCTACAACTCATTCACCAAGCTTGATATCAGTTCATCTTCAAGCCATATTTGTAGCTATTGTAACTGATCATTTTTCTCAAGCTTTTGCAATTATTTCAGCTTCTTTTTCATGATGCTTAGCATTTAGTACATTATGAGGTATATTTTCATCTTTCAATCTTTGACTTAGGTATTCTGATTTATCAACAGATACAGTTCAAACAAGCATAGGTTGTCATTTTTCATTTAATTCTTTTATCATTTTTACAACAAAATCAAATTTTCATTTTTCATTTTTGAAAAGTAAATCTGGTCTATCTTCTCTTATAACAGGTCTATTTGTAGGAATTACAAGTGTTTCAAGAGCATAAACTTTATAAAATTCTTCCTCTTCAGTTTTAGCAGTTCAAGTCATACCTGATAATTTCCAATACATCCTAAAATAATTTTGAAATGTAATAGAAGCCAAAGTTTTACTCTCTCTTTGAATCTCAACTTTTTCTTTTGCTTCTAAAGCTTGATGTAATCAGTCACTATATCTTCTTCATGGTAATACTCTTCAAGTATGTTCATCAACTATCATAACCTCATCGTTCATCACTATATAGTCTTTATCTTTTTTATAAACAGCATGAGCTCTCAAAGCATTTTCAATATGATGTATATCGTTGAAATGTGCTCAGATATATATATTTTCTATTTTTAACATCTCTTCAATTTTCTTGATTCAATCTTCTGTCAATGTTGCTGATTTTTGTTTTTCATCTATTTTATAATGAGTCTTATCTTCAAGAAGTTTAGCAAGTTCTGCAAATCTTAAATATTTACTTGTAGGCTCATTATCTGGCATAGAAATTATAAGAGGAGTTCTAGCTTCATCAATCAAAATCGAATCAACTTCATCTATGATAGCAAAGAAAAGTGGTCAAATAGCCTGATTTTCTTTAGTTGCAACCATATTATCTCTAAGATAATCAAAACCAAGTTCATTATTTGTTGCATAAACTATATCACTATTATAAGCTTCTTTTTTATCTCTTTTTCATTGATTATGAGTTATAACTCATACTTTTAATCACAAAGCATTATAAAGAACTCACATTTCTTCACTATCTCTTCTAGCAAGATAATCATTTACAGTAACTATATGAACAGGATTTCAAGTTAGAGCATTTAAGTAAGCAGGAATTGTAGCAACAAGAGTTTTTCATTCTCATGTTTTCATTTCTGCTATATTTCATTCATGAATTGCAAGTCAACCTATGATTTGTACATCATAAGGAATCATATTCCAAGTTAAACTTTTTCAACTAGGAAGCTCAAAAGTCTGTCAGTTAATAAGTTTTGTAGCCTGTTTAACTAAAGCAATAGCTTCAACTTTGATATCATCTAAGATTTGTCTTATTTTTTTACTATCTTCTTCTTTTTTAAAGTCAAGTCATTCAAACTTTTTCTTAAACTCTTCTGTTTTAGACTTTAAATCATCCAAAGTCAGATGTTTAAATTTCTTTTCTTTTTCTTTTACTTGTTCAAGTATTTTTTTGTATCTATTTATTTTCTTCTCATCAGGATCTCAAAAAACAGATTTAATTAAATTTTCTAACATAATTGTAATTTTTAAAATATATCATATAAACTTCAAGATTATATTCAAAAAAACAAGTTTTTCAAAATAATTATTTAGAAAATAATAAAAAAATTACCTAAATTTGGTTTAGGTAATTTTAAAATATACTTTAATCTTTCTTCTTTAGTATTTTATCTATTTTCTATATTATTTATTTCAAGTTCACTAACTCTATTTTTTAATTCTTCAATTTGTTTTTGTTGTTCTTTTACAGCTTCAATAAGTGGGGCAACTAAATTACTATATTTAACTGCTTTATAAGTTTCTCATTTTGCATTTGTATTCTCAGAAACAAGTTCAGGGAATACTTTTTCAACCTCTTGTGCAATAACTCATACATCATGCTTTCAATCCTTTTTCCAGTCAAAAGTATATCAGTTTAATTGTTTTATTTTTTCAATAGGATTTTGTATCTTTGAGATGTTTGTTTTTAATTTTTCATCAGAAGAAGTTACATATCAATTCACAGCATACACCGTTCATCAAAAAATTGCATCATTATTTTCAAGATTTAGGTATAAAGGCCAGTATCAGTTATATTGATCCCAATTTATACTATCAGGTCAAGTTCAACGAAGAAAGTACAATAAGTTACTGTTATTGTAAATCATGGCAGATCTTGTATCTGTATCTCTAAGAAAAATAATAGGTCAAGTATTTCTTAGTGTTAGGTTTCAAGAAACTCTTGTTTCTCAATTTACATCTAATTTAAAGTTAGGGGAAGTAGTTCATATTCAAACATTTCAACTTTGTTGTATCATCATTAAATTAGTTCAAGAATTACTATTATAAAATTGAAATCAATCTGTTGAAGCAGATGTTGAATTATCAAAACGAAGAGTTCTAGCATTTCAATTTACATTTACATCGGGTATGATAGAATTTGTATTAGATCAAATATGAATAGTTCAAGCTACATCAAGTTTAGCAGAAGGATTGCTAGTTCAAATTCATACATTTCATCAACTACCATAGATATTACTTATTTTAGATTTCAAATCATTAAACCAAGTTACACTTAAGGTATCTCAAGTACCATATGTAGAAGAAATAGATGTTAAATTAGCTGCATAAGTGATAAAAAATCATGCTCAAAGAAATAATCACATAGATAAGGCTAAAGCTAATTTTTTTGTAATATGTTTGTTCATAAAAGTATAATTAAAGATATAAATAATATATTATAAAGATTATTGTATTTCACATCAAACTCAGATTCCTCAAACTGAACAATAAGCAACGGTAGAACAAGTTGTATTTATTCATCAATTACTTCAATTACAAGTCCATGTCCGTGGTCAAATTCAAGTAACTTCAGAAGGTGTTCAAGAAGAACAAAGTTCAGTCGTTGGAATTTCACTTAGATTTTGTCAATTAGAAGATCAACAAACTCAATTTATTATTTGTACACACATATATCAACTCTCCACATATCAACTATCACAAGTAACGGAAGGATTTACATTTTCATCTATATTTGCATATACTCAGTCATTACATCATATACTCGATAATGTATATATTTGGATTCAGTTTAATATTATAATAGGAATAGATTCTATATTTGTAGCTGTAGCACCATGATTTACAGAAGGAATTGAATAAGTATGATTATTATAAACATAACTTCAACTAGCTTCACAATTATTAGGAGTTCATTTTACACAAGATTTGTATTGATAACCATCATCTCAACTCAGTACTCAGTTATTACAAGTTCTTTCTTGACTTCTATCAAGGCACTCATAACTAGCTCAAAAAAGTATACTATTTTCAGAATAAGCAGTAACTGTCTGATTATGATTGATACTTTGTCAATCTAAAGTACAAGAATTATAAGTCACAGTAGTAATTTTTCAAGAGATTCATCAAACATTGTTTGTTATATAATTGTTAACTAAATTAACAGCTTTATCTTGTTGAGTAGCAGTGTCAACACTGACAATATCTTTGTAAGCATCTTGAGTTCAAATAATAGTTCAACTATAAGCATCTTGTAAATTAGTAATGAAATTAATCTTATTAGTATTGTCAGTGAAATCAATCTCAGCTCAACTATAAACTTCTAATCTGTTAGTTTCATAATTAAATCATCAAGATAAAGTAGAAGAAACAGAATTGTATGAGTGAGGAAGATTAGAATAACTGGTATAAACAAGTTTTTTCTGAGTAAGAAGATTTTCAACAGAAGGATTATTAGTTATATCAGTAACAATAATAGTAGGAATAGCTAAGATATAATTAATTCATCAAGTAGAAACTTTGATAATTTTTTCATTATAATTTCATTTTATATTAGCAACAGAATTATTTAAATTAGCAGCATAAGAATTAGAAACAATAGAATTATTATAAGAGACTAGAGATCATTCAGAAATAGTTCAAATTTCATATTCTTTTTTAGAAGTAGTGATACTGTATGTGTATTCATTTGAAATTAAAGGATCAATAGGTTTTTTACTAACAGTATCAATATTTTTCATAACAGTATCTCAGATAGTTCACTCAATCCAAGCAGTTCATCAAGCATAAGTAATCTCAGCACTATTATCAGGAATAGGATAAAATCAAGTTTTGACAACAAAGATTCCAAGACTTTTTTCAAGATTATTTAAATCAGCAATTCTTACACTATCTCTAGAGTTTCTAGAATATCACCCGAAACTAATAAAAGCAATAGTTCAAAGTATAGCAAGTATTACTATAACAACTATTAATTCAACTAGAGTAAAACCTATTTTTTTAGAATTAAGGTGTGATAAGTTATTATCTAGACAGCCATGTATATATACAATATTATTTTTAATATATTTCATATGCTTTTTTTTTTAGTAATATTATTTTATACTATATTAATAATATACTATATATAATATAATAACAAAAAATATGTATTTACAAACAGAAATTAATAATTATAAATAAAATTTGCAAAAAAAATTATATTTATAAACTATAAATATATTAATTGTTAATAAATTAAATATGATATCTTATTTATCTTGAAAAGTTATTGATTTAGATTCTTGAAAATGTACATTGTTGTTAAATACATGAATTTGATATGAAATAAATATTAATGACTTAACATACTCAAAATTATTACTATGAGAAAATAATAGTTTATATATATTTCATAATATAACTGAAAATTCGCAAAGTCTATATGGCTTTTTGACAAAAGAAGAAAAAAATATGTTTTTAGAATTTACAAAGGTTTCTTGAGTATGATGAAGATCTGCATTAAATCTATTAGATTTATGAATATGAAATATAATCAATGCAGTGATAAATGATGATGTGGCTTTTTTTGCTCAAGCAAAATGAATTTGAAAAAAAACAGCAGAAAAGATATTTTTAGAAATAAAAGATAAAGATTTTATAAATAATTCAACTAAAAATAATCTAGTTACTGAAGTAAATACTAAAATACAAAAAGACAATAAAGAAAAACAAATAAAAGCAAGCTTAGTGAGTATATGATATGATTCATTTATTATTGATGATATACTAAAAAATTTACCAAATGATTTAAATGAAATATGAGAAATAATACAATACGTTGTAAAAAACATAAAATAAAAAGCTAAATCAATTGATTTAGCTTTTTATTTTATGTTTTTCTAATTATTCACCAGTTGTAGTAGTTTCAGTAGTATCACCACCAATAGTATCAGCTGTAGTGTCAGTAGTAGTAGTATCAGTAGTACTAGTTCCCATATCAGCAGGAGCATCAGCAGGAGTATCAGTAGTAGTATCAGCTGGTACATCAGCAGGAGCATCAGTAGTAGGTACATCAGTAACTGGAGTTTCTTCAGTAGGAGTTTCTTTGTTACAAGAAGCTAAAGATAAAGCTAAAATTAAAGCTAAACTTAAACTTAATAATTTTTTCATATTTTTATTTCGTTAATAATAAATAAATTCAAGTAACCTAATTATAACAAAAAAAAATGAATTACAAATTTTTTTATAAAACAGATTTGACATAATTGATAAATATTTTATTATTAATTAAAATAATTGAATTGAATAATATGTAAAGATTAATAATTATGGCTTGATTACAGACAAATTGAGAATTTATAGATTTAAATTGATTAATATTAAGAAAAGATGATAGAGATAAGATACTTGATACCATATGAGAATTACCTATAAATGGATATATAAAAGAAATACAAGAATCAGTAGCACAGTCAACAATTACAATTATTTCAGCTGAAACAGGATCATGAAAAACTACACAAGTTCCTAAAATGATTATGAATATGTGAAATATAGTTGTAGTAGAACCAAGAGTTATAGCTGCAATATGAGCAGCAACAAGAGTGTCAAATGAACTATTGACAACAACATTAGATCAACAACACTCAATATGACATAATGTATGATACCAAACTTGAAGGGAAGTTTTATTTAATGAATCTTCAAATATCATATATTGAACAGATTGATATCAATTATTAAATCAATTTGTAGGATGAAAAAATCCTGATGTACTTATTATAGATGAAGTTCATGTTTTTAGTGTAGCAACAGAGTTTTTGATAGCCCAAGTGAAAAAACTTATATATGAAACAAATCAAAATATAAAATTAATTCTTATGTCTGCAACAATTGATACAAAACTTGTATCAAATTTTTTTAGTGATATAGAAAAAAATATTCCTATACTTAATATCCCATGAAGAACATTTCCTGTTGAAAAAAAATTCATGAAAACAGATGATTTTATTCCAAGTATTTTAGAATTTGCAAAAGATAAAAAAAATATATTAGTTTTTGTTGAATGAAAAAAACAAATCCAAAGTGTAATAAAAGAAATATCAGAGAATTTAAAAGATTATGATATTTTTCCTTTACATAGTGAGTTACCAGTAGAAGAACAAACAAAATTACTAAAATACTCGTGAAAACCTACGATAATAATAGCAACAAATATAGCTCAGGAGAGTATAACAATAGATTATATAAATGCAGTAGTAGATAACTGATATTGTAAAGTATTAAAAGTAAATAAACTTGGAGTTCCAGAATTATTTAGAGAACCTATATCAAAAGCCGATTGTTTACAAAGAGCATGAAGATCATGAAGAGTAATGCCTTGAAATTATGTGAGAGCAAATGATATTGCTTTTGAAGAATTAGATGATTATCCCACATGAGAGATTGAAAATACAACATTAGAAAGATACATTTTGATATCACTTTCATCATGATTTGATCCATTAAGAGAAATAAAAACTTGAGAAAAGATATTTATACATAATCCAGATAAACATTTACTTGAATTAACATATAAAAATTTAAAAAAGTTATGAGCAATTGATGAAAATAAACAAGTTACAGAAATTTGAAGTACCTTACTAACATATCCTATTGCCCCTAAGTATTGAATAATATTATTAAATTCAATAAAAAGAAATTGTTCTTGAAATATAATTGATATGGTTTCTATTATGAATCATAATTGATTTACAAGTAAAGTTGAAAGATGGAAAGATTTTATTCCAAATAATAAAAAAGAACATTCAGATTTAATAGCATTAAGTGAATTATTAAAATTTATTTCTTCAACACATCCATTAAATAGAAATCAATTATCAAAATTTAAAAAACATAATATTAACGAATTAGAATTAAGTGTATATCAATGAATTAGTAAAATATGAATAATTATTGATAGATTACTAGAAAAAATTAATTCACAATGACAAAAAGAGATTAATGTATTTGATTTATATGAGTTAGTAAAAATTAAAAAACTTGCAAAAATTTTAGATACAAAAATAAAAGAAAATCCAACTATAAGTATAAAAATAGAACAAGAAATAAAAGAGATTATAAAAATATCTTGAAAACTAGTTATACAAATAAAAAATAATAAATTGAGTATTATTGACGATAAATTTTTAAAAGTTATATGATCTATGAAAAAAGAACATAAACTTTTTGAAATTATAGATGTATCATGATTATGAATAAAAACTAGAAGAGTTTATGAGATATTAAATACTATAGAAACTTTAAAAGATAGATTAGATGAACAATGATTAGATGTTGTTCATAGTGATAATATAGATGATATTATAATATCATTATTAACTTGATTATCTGATGGTATTTATATATGGGATCAAAAGACAAGTATGTTTTATGACAAAAAGAAATGATGATTTCAATTACCAAAAAGTTCAGTTATAAGAAATCTTGGTTTAAAAAATTATTATATAGGATCTCCATTTATAATATGATCTTCAAATTATGATATCATACCATTACTTTTTTATATAACAAAAGTAGAAGATTTTCATATAAAAGAAGCATTAACCGAAAATGAAAAACTATTTGAATGAATAAAATTTACAGAAAATAGCTCAAATATGAAAGATGAAGCTATAAAATATATGAAAAAAGATTTAAATAAAGTTGATTTATCAAATTTAGTTTCAGAAATTATATCACAATGAAGTATTGAAGATATATTATCGTTTTATTGGTTACCAGATTTCTTGATAGAAAATAATAAAACAATAAAAAAATTTATAAGAATAAATAGCAAATGAGAATTTAATATAAATATTTTTAAGAAAATAATTGCATTTTTTACTCCGATGTTAGTATGATCTTTTGATATAAATAAAATACAAAAAACCTTAAATGATTACATACATGATGAATCTGTTTTAGAAAAATTACTTGAATCAGATGATGTAAGAATAAAAGAATTTTTAGAAAATCCATATAAAAAAGAATATAGTTTTGATTTAAATAACTTCGATGATAATTTATCTATTAAACAACAAGAGTTATTATCTGAATTAAAAAAATTAAAAGTAAGAAATATAAAATCAAGGGGGAATAATTTTCATTATATGAGAAATTGAGATAATTTACAAGAAATAGAAAAAATATGAAAATGAACTAGTGAAAAGAAACAAAAAAATTTAGAGAAAAGATTAAAAAAACAAGAATTTTATGAGAAAGTTAGAGAATTAAAAGATCAAATAAGAACTAAAACAATAAATGAAGAAGAGTTTTTTCTGAAAATAGAGCAATTAGAAACAGATTATAAAATGTATGTAAAAAATATTGAAGATATTTTTGTGAATATACAAATTCAAAATAAAACTGAAGAAGAAAATAAAGATTGAAAGACTTTATCTCAATTTCGTTATAAGAAGAAAGTTTTAAGAAAATTGGCTAGGTTAAGAAGATGGGATTCTGAAACTTATAATAAAAAATTAAAAGAATTATATAAAGAATTTTGAATTCAATCACTTGATGAAAAGAGAGAAGAAAGAACAAAAAGACAATTATTAACTAAACTAAAAAAAGCTAGAAATGATATAAGAAAATTACTTTCTCAAGCATGAAAAGAGAATATAAATGCAAAATCACTTGATAGTCGTAAGAAAATAATACTAAGTTTATATTGACTGACTATAGAAGAATATGAGAATTATATGAAAGAAGAAAAAGATAAAAAATCATTAAATGCAGAAGTTAATAAGGAGATAAAAAAATTACTTGAAACAAAATGAAAAGATAATTTGTCAGAAGAAGAAATAATTAGATTAAAAAATCAAATAAGGGAAAGATATTGATTACCACCTTTATTGAAGAAAAAAAAGATAATAAAAGAAGAAGTTAGTGTATGACCTTTGAAACCAAAAGACAAAACTTGAAAATTGTCTAGAAAAAGAAAAAAGAAATTAAAAAACTAATACTTTATAATTTAAAAATTTTATGATAACAAGTTGAAAATGATATGTTGATATGTTTGATTTCAAAGATGATAAAGTTATAAAACCAATCATTTTAGAAAAGGAAAATGATGTAATGTTAAATTTTGCCTACTTATCATTGGTTGATTTAATATGTATGGTCTATAATAATTACATTGAAGAATCTTTAAAAGGTATTTCTAAAATAATTGAGAAAAAATGAGATGTGCTTTGGATAGATACAGAAAACACTAATAAGAAAATTATTGAAATAAGAGATTTTAAAGATGATTTGATAATGAAATTTAAGGATACAGTAGATGTTAGTGTAGAATCTATAATAGAAACTATAAAAATAATGGAAAGGTCATTAGAGAAATATCATTTAGTAAAAATATGAAATAAATTATTATCAAATCATTTTAATAAAACATCAATAAATGAATATATAAAATTATTTGAAATGCATATATTGTGATATGAAAATACTTTTATAAATTGAGATTTAAAAACTACAATAGGTGTTGTTAAATTTCTTATAGATAATATAATATATTCAGAATATAGTGCAGTTAAGATACATAATATTATACGAGAAGTTGAAGAAGAAAACCTAAATAAAGAAAAAAAGATTAAGGAATTACAAAAAGAAATAGATGATTTGAAAAAACAGATAAAATCAACAAATAGAGAAAAATGAAGAATGTGAGAATTAGTTACAGAAAAGGAAAGTACTATAAAAAGGTTAGAAGCAAGAATAGCATTATTAGAAAGAGAATTAAAAAGTGTTAAAAAAGAACTTGAAGAAACTAATAATTCATTGATTGAAAATACAAGAGAAAATAATACAGATTTATGAGATGTAGAAGCTGCTGAAATATTATTAACAGAATTAGAACAAAAAAATAGAGTATTAAAAGAAGAAAATGAATGATTAAATAATGAATTATTAGCAGAAAGAATTAAAAACAATAGTTTAGAGCAAGCTTTAAATGGATTTTCCCAAACACAAAATTTCTTATACAGTTGTGAATTAAAGAAAGAAAAATGTTCTCTATGAGATATGTTAAAATATCTAACAATAAAAGATATCCCAAATATTTATAAACAAAAGCTGGTTTGAATAATTCTTGATTTTTTAGATGATTTACTTATGAATTCATCAAAAACAGCATCATCTGCAAAAAATTGAAACCCTTGAGCTGGTTCTGGAACATATGCAAATTTATTTTTAAATCCACTTATAAATTTTATCAAAGAAAAGTGAAAAAATCAATTAAGTTCTCAGATGTTTTTAGAATATATCTGATCAATAAATTGGGAAAATATATATAATGAACTTCCAGAAGCAAATTATTCAGATAAAAAGTGAGTGATACATGAAAGAGTATTTGATAAATTAGAAAAAGGTACTTATAAAAATATATTTGAAGCTTTATACGAATTATCTTCTAGTCTAATGGAAATCAAAAAATGATGAGTTTATTTAGTTGCTTTAAGTAGTAATATAAAAAGTTTTATTGATTGAAGAAAAGATGTTTTAGAAAGAAGATTTAGAGAAATATTCATAGAAGTAATTGATAAATAATTATACTCATAACTTCTCTACAAGCTTGTCTGTTATAAAAATTTCAATAGAATAAATGAAATTTGATTTACTTTTTCAGTATCTTTCTTTATTAAAGAATAATACTTTTATTTTTTCTCAGTCATAAACTAAATGTAAATTGTTTATTTTGATTTCTTGATATTTTCAAGTTTCTCATTTTTTATATATTTCTTTTATAAAAATCATAGCTTTACTGATTGTACTAGGTAAACTGAATCAAATTTTTTTTAATTCCTTTTGTATTTTTTGTTCTAAATATACAGATGGTCATCAAGCAGGAAATCAAGATTCTTGCCATTTTTTAAAAGCAATTAATAATATATTATTGTTATGTGTTTGTCTACTTGTTTCAGAATTTATTATCATAAAAACAGGAGCATCTACAATGTATTTTGATGACATATGTTTTTCTTGATTTTTAAGCCATAACAAATCGTTTATATTATTTCTTAGATTGTAAATATCATTTCTTTTTTCGTTTATACTAGATCATTCAGATAATGTAAGTTGAATTCATAATTTTAAATTTTCATAACAATTTAGCACAAAATCTACTTTTTTTCACTCTAAATCACTAGGTCATTTTTCAACTTGTACTTTACTATTGTTATATAACCTAGATATAGAGTCTATTAAAAAATACTCAAGAGCAATTCATGGAATAGTCATGTTATGTAGTAATTTACTTTTTTCTCAATTATTTATTTTTGATTTTCTATGAGTTCACAAAGAATCTATAAATCTAAGCATTTTTATTCATATTTTTTTGATTTCTTTTTTTAATATAGGTTCAATTTCTTCCGCTTGTAAATCTAGCTTACTATCTTCATAATAATATAATAGTTTTAATAAATTTTCTTTATCTTCTTTATTGAGAATTCACCATACAGACAGATTTGTAGTATCAACAATATTGTCTGTACTCACTGGTAAGTTATCGATAATCATATCAAGAGTTTCAGTCTTCTCTAAAATATTTTTTATGTTTTCTTTGCTGCTCATTTTATTTGTATTATGATTTATCAAATCCTTTTTATTTTAACATTTAATCTTTTTTTAATCAAAAATTTATATTTTTATATTAAAAAAAACACATAATTTATTTAAAATTATGTGTTTTTTAATATTTCCCTTATTAATTACCAATATCTGTAGTATCTTCTCAAGAATTGTCTTCAACCTGAGTATCTTTCTTTTTAGCTAATTCATTATCAAAAAGTCAGAAATCAACTTGAGAAAAGATATTTTTTATAGCATCAGCTTTTGATAATGGATAAAAATAATATTCTCAAGAGTTATCAAGTTCATTGTATTTTGTTTTTAATTCACTATATTTTTTATCATACTCTTTATTACAATTTGTGTAATCCAAAAAAGATTTTTTATCATAACAGTTATAGTTTTTTGCAAGATTATCAAATTCTATCTCTTTTTTTGTTTCTTTTGATGAAAAAGAAATTTTATCATTACTTGTCTTATCAATAAGTTTTAATATTTTTATGTTAGGATAATAAACAAGTGTTTTTTGTGTATAAAACAATGTGGAATAATCATTATAAAAATCAGATAACAAAATCTTTTTATTTCAATAAATTTTGTTAAAAAAATCATCAATTTTTGTTTTTGAATTTACAAACTTCATCTCATCAATATTATTTTCAAAATTATCTAAATTACTATAAGTATAATTTCAAATATCATCAATTCATGCAAGTTTATAATTTAATACTTTGTCAAAAGTATTTTTTTGATCCTCATACATATATTCTTGACTATAATAATTCATTAAGTTATTAATAAATTCATTGTTTCAATATGTAAATACATTGATTTTAGAAGCATCTATATAATCGTTATAGTTATCTACTCATAAATCTTTAAAAATTGTATCTAAAGAAATTTCTTTTCAATTAATATCTAATTTATAATTACTAAACTTACATAAATAATCATTATTTTTACAATTGTCATTATTAGTATTATAATTATAAATCCACTTTACATACATATCTAGATATTGCCCCCATGTTATTGGAGTATTTCACTCAAATTTTTCTTTATTTTCAATCATATTATACCTTATAAGTAAAGAAAGAAATTTTTTATAAGCTGTTGATTGTTTGTTTATATCACTAAATTTTAATCAAGTTGCATTTTTAAAAATGTTTGTTATAGAAACTTTGTTTAAGTTAGTGTATACATTTATATTATTAGTAATAAAACTTATAACACTATCAAGATTTTTTTCTCTATTATTTTTTAAAGTATTTAAAGAAATAGATATATAACTTTGTCTGTTTAAGTCTTTGTTTAAAGGGAAAAATATATCTATATCACAACTGTCAATATCAATAGAATTTCAGTTTTCATCAACTTGTTTATAGCCTGAATCATAATAATTGTAATAGTTGTAATATGAACTAATACTTGAATATCAAGAACAGTTTATAAATCAATCAAGTCATTTAAAATTTATCATAGATTTTTCTGAAATATCTACATCCTTAAGTTGTACATCATAAATCTCTTTTGCTGTTTTTCATTTTCAGTTATATTCTTGAAGTTCATTTAGGTAAATATCAAAATATTCATATAAGTTTTCTCATAAATATAACCTATATCTTCAAGTATCTTGAAGTGATTTAGTATAATTAGTAATATCTATTTTTGGTTCATTTGTAGAAAAAGAAGTTTGAATTTTTGTTAAGTTTTTTGTATCTATTTTTATAGAATTCAAAACATTATCAATTTCCTTTTTTACTTCTTTATTTCTTTTTTCATCATATAAAGGAGCTTGTAAATCTATACTTATTATATAATTATTTACATAAGCTTTATAACTATTTCACCAGTTACTATCTCAAGCAGATAAATCAGTTTTATCAACAGGATAATAAAAATCAATTCAAGATATATTTTTCTTTAGAAGTTTTTGCCAACTTTTACTATAAAATCAATTTTTTTCAAAATAATAAAACAATTTTTTATCAGTATCAAGAGTTGGAACTTTTTCAATATATAATCACAAATAACTAACTCACGTATCTTTTTGTTTTTTCAACTCTATATTTAAAGTAGTATTTTTTATATAATTTGAAACTTGGTAATCAGGAAGTAACTTTATATCAAAAATATCGTCTTTTAAAAACAAAGAAGAATTTATATCCTCAATATTCTTTCTATATGAATTGAAATCAATCATAGATGTTATTGGATTCTTTACAGCTTGTTTAATTTTATTTGATTCTATAAAATCATATGCTTCTTTTATAGAAAGAGCATATCACATAGAACTATCAATTCATCATCAAATTCAAAAAGTAGGAATTCAAATAAGTTTTCAGTTTCTAATAAATGCTCATCAACTATTTCATCAAGCAATCAAAGTATCAGTTTTTATATATTTGTAACCATTATAAGTGCTTACTCAACTCACAATTCATTTTGTTTCGCTTATTGTATCAGCTCAAACCCAGGGATATCAAATAGCAATTGTTTCATCTTGATTTTGAGGTTCATAATCATAGTCTATATCTATAGTTTTAAATTTAGTATAATCAACTTTGTTTCAATAAATATCAATTTGATCAATTCTCAAAATTGATATATCAAGTTTATCATCACGAGAAATTAAACTGGCAGTATAATCACAAGCTGGTTTATCACTTGTTTTTTTTGTAACACAAATAGAAAAAGCAGAGGCCAAAGCTCATTTTCAATCATCAACTACATGATCATTACTAATTATTACTCAGTCTTTTGTTATTATAGATGCTGATCACCATCACATCATCATAGGATATTTTCAATAAATATCATAGTATGATATGATTTGCACAACAGGAGAAATATTTATAGTTGTTTCAGTTGCAGCATTTACTTTTAGTAAATTAAATGAAACTAAAAACAAAATAAATAAAGACATAATTTTGTTTTTTTGCATAAATTTTTGTTAGTAAATAAAACAAAATAATTATATGCTTTTTTATATAATGTAAAATATTAATCAGGATTTTTACAAAATTCTGTTTCAACAGTATAAGCTTTTTTTTGAGAATAATCTTCAACTGTAAACCTTTCTTGATGAAACTTAAAAGCAAGATTAAAAATTTTTTCTATATTTTTTATATCTCATTCAATTATTGCTGCTGGTTCATAATATATTGATTGAGTTGTTGGCTTTGTATAAGATCAAGAAAGAATTTCTCATCTTTGAATCTTAAAATCATCTCATAATTCTAATAATACCTCTTCGATAGAATGCATGTTATAAATCATATCATATCACTCAAGTAATCATAAAACCACTCTAAAATTATATTTTTTTTCATTTACTAAATTATCTAATCACGACCTAGCTTTATTTATTAAAGTATTTCAACTTTTTAATAAATTTTTCATATAAGAAAATCTTTTTTCTTCTACAATTTTTTTTAATATATCAGTTGATTTTTTTATCTCTTCAATAGTTAGAATTCAGTATTTTTTTCTTGGATACCTAGTTCTTGTATATTCATTAGTTTCTTTATTTATAAATCATAAAATATTTTCTCAAGAAATTTTCATTGTCTTATATAAAGCTTCAGAAAGATCATTATTTTGTAATCAATCAATTGAAAAACTATCTTCCCGAAAATCTATAGCCTCTCATAATTTGAAGTTTCTTTTATAATTTAAATTAATCTTTCAATCTAATAAATGTCATTTATAAGCATTAGTAAAATCTTCAATTTGTTTATTATCTAAATTTGGATTTTGCTCTCAAAAATCTCAATGCCTTTCATCACTATGTCATATTTTATGATTGTCACTTCAAAATGTAACAAACAATCAATATTTATCTTTTGCTTTAAGTATTGCTTCTACCCAATCTCTCGTTGCTTTAGAATTAATTTCAATTGCATTTATTCAACATTGATTTATATATTGGGGTAAATTAGTATAAAATTCATGTATTCATCATTTAAAAGTGACATTTGGATGAGCTATTGAAAGTATTCAATTACATTCACTTTTTATTTGTTTACATATTTCTAAATCAGGTTCATACTCCTCAATTTCATAACCATACTCACTATACATATCTCATTCTCTTTTTAAAAATCTTTTGTAAAAATCATTTACACTTAATTCTATTCAAGAATTTAGATATTTAATAAAATTTTTATTATGCTCACTTAGGTACACATATCTAGCAATATCAAATTTATTTAATGCATCAACTTTTTTTCATTTTTTAAAACTATACTTCAAAAAATCATCATAATCTATTATAAATCATTTTTGATTTAAAAATTCTATTTGTTTTTGTATTAAAATAATTTTATTATCAATAGTATTTGAAAGTATTCCTCTTGTTTTATCTGAAATTTTTTCTGCATACAATGTTAAATGTAAACTTTTGTTTATTTGAGTATTTCTTGCAGAAATTTCAACAGAATCACAAGTGTCTATTCAATTTTTTTTACATTCTTCTTTAAAAGAAGTAGGAACTACTTTATCATGATCAGTTAAAGTAAGAAAACTTATTTGTTTTTCTTTAGCAATTTTTATGTGTTCATCTGTTGAATTTTTTCAATCAGATATATTTGAGTGGAAATGCATATCTATATTCATAATATATTTATTAATAATAAAAATGTAATCCTATAATATAATAATAAATAATATGTAATAATAATTAACATAAGTATGTAAAATAATATAAAAATAGTTTTGATTAATATTTAAAAATAGCTAATATATAAACATATAAAAAGTGTAATAATAATTTACAAAATATGAAACATATAGAAATATTATCAAAAATTGGCTTAACAAAAGAAGAGTCAATGATATATTTAGATTTACTAGAAAATCATGAGTCAAATATAGTTACTATATCAGATAGAACATGAATCAATAGACCAGCATTATATAGACTTATCCCAAATTTGGTTGAAACTGGGCTTATTTCAAAAGTAATAAAATGAAAAAGAAATGTATTTAAAGCTGAATCTCCAAAAAATCTTACAAAACTTTTTAATGCTTTATCAAATAATTTTAATTTCATACTTCCAGATTTAGAAGAAGTTTATGAATCAAATGATAATAAACCTCTTATAAAGTTTTATAACTGAATAAAATGAATAAAAAATATATTTGAAGATGTTATAAATACTTTATGAAAATGAGATACATACTATAGATACAGTTCAAGAAATGTATTTTGACAAAAATATTACCCTACAACTTACTCTAAATTTATAGAAGAAAATAAAATAACTAGATATGTAATAACAAGTGAAAAAATATCACAAACAAAAATACAAAAAGTAAGAAGGGAAATGGTTGTTATCCCCAAAAAAATGGATCTATTTGAAGATAATTTTGCTAAAATAATTTATAAAAATAAAGTTGCAGTTATAGATTATAACTCATTAACTTGATTTATTATAGAAAATCAATTATTTGCAAAATTTGAAGAAAAATTATTTAAATTACTTTTTAAATTAATTAAAAGTATTCATTAATATCTACTAAAATACATATTTGTATTTTCACTTGTTTTTTTTGATTTTTTTCATATTATTTTTAATAGTTATATTTTATTTTTTATCATATTATTTTATGAATAATAGTAGATACACATATAATAACAGAAGAAACAAAGTTAAAAAAACTCTAAAAGATTATATGATTCCAGTTTGATGAATTGTAATTATCCTTATCATAATTATAAGTATATTTTTCTCATGATGAGATTCTACTGATGATACTTCATGAACTCAAAATCAAACTACTTCTTCAGCAGGTTTATCTGTATCACTTGATGATTGAGACACTGAAGCTTATATTATGAATGAAAAATGAGATAAACAGGCAATAAGTTGAAGTACAAAATTATTACCAAATCAAGAACTTATAGTAAAACAATGAACAACTTCAATAGAAAGTGATTCATTTGGGTCACTGAAGTTAAATAAAATGTGAGAGATGGAGTTAGATGAAAATTCTGTGCTAAAATTAATCTCATCAGATTTGTGGATAAATGCAAAAAAATGATTTTCAGTAAATACAACATTTGCTAAAATCAAAATTTCAGAATGAAGTACAGTTTCTGTTTCTCAAAATGAAGCATTAAGTACAATTTATGTTATATCATGATCAGCAGAAGTATCAAATCTAGTTTGAAAAAAGATCTTGTTATGAAATGCACAAAAGGTAACTATATCTAATCAAGATGCATCAAATAAAAGTCTGGATTTAACGCTATCAAAAGATAATATTGATGAATTTTTTAAAAGTAGTGAATGGTATACAAAAAATAATTGAGATTCATTTGGTGCAAGTCAGACAGAAACATCTACAGGTTCAACATGAAGTTTATCTATGTCTTGAGATTGAAATTCTTTAATTGAATTAGATTGAGTAAGTGATGAAGCCGTTGTATCATCAAGTAAAATAAATATATCTTGAAAATATTTTAATGATTTTGTTGCTTCTATTTGATGTAACTGATTAAAAGCTAAAGTTGATCCTGATACAAAAACTTTTTCATTAGGCTCAATTACTTTAACAAAAAAAGAAAATGATTTAGTTTTTAAATTATATGATTCTTGAGATACTGTTATTTGAAAAGTTGTTTATACATTGTATTATAATTGAGCAATTACACAAAATACAGATACTACTACATCAAATAATACAACAACATCAACTACCTCATGAGAGTATTGAATAAAAAATTATCCAATTGATACATCTGAATTTAAATTTACAGCACCTTGAGCAAGTCCATATACTACATCTGAAACATTTGTTACTGTTAGGTGACAAACTCCATCTGGAGTATCAAAAGTAATAGTAAATTGACATACGCTTAGTAGTTTTAATTGAACTACTTGGAGATATCATGCAGATGAATCAAATTGAAATATGAAAGATTGAGTAAATATATATGAAGTTAAATATTATTGAAAATGATGAGAATTATTACATACTAATTCATTTATAATTAATAAAACTGCAAAAACTATCTCATCTTGAGAAACTGGTACTACTACAAATGAGTAATAAATTATACAAATAAAAAAGTACTATTTTTATAAGAGAATAGTACTTTTTTATTTGTATAAATTTAGATTTTATCAACAACTACTACATCAAGAAGAACATTTTAATGGAGAGCAAGATTGTTCAGCTCCTCAAATTATACTTACAAACATAGATTTTATTTCCTCTTCTTCAGGAACAATTCATTCAAAAATCATATCTTTAAATTCAATTGATTCTTCTTCTATAATTAATGCAGGTTCTTTTTTTATATCTAATTCTTTTTTTAATTCTTCTGAATTATCTTCAGAAACTTCAATGAATTCATTTAATCATAAATCAACTAAAGAATTATTTACTAACTCTTTAAGTTTATTATATTCATCTCATTTTCAATAAAGGGTAATTTTCATTTTATTATATTTGGAATTATTTAGTTTCTTCAGAAGCTGGAGTTACTTCATCAACAACATTATCAACAGTTGCTACAGCACGAACAACAACTTCATCTGACTTAGTAATTAAATCATATTTAGTATTATCAAGTGATAAATCAGAAACTCTTATTGTATCTTCAACTTCTTTTAAAAGAGTTAAATCAACATCAAAGCTATCAACTAAATCTTCACTTAGACATTTAACTTCAATATCCCTCAATACTTCTTCAATCATAGCTCATGATTTTTTAGCTTCACTTTCTCATACAAAATTTAATGGGATAGTTACAGTTAATTTTTCTCATTCAGTAATAGCATAAAAATCAATATGTACAAATTTTCAGTTAACAGGATTTTTTTGTATTTCTTGAATCATTGCTGAAACTTTTTTCTTTCAAATTGTTAATCAAATTACATGAGTTTTACCATATTTATTTAATATAACCAATAAATCAGAGTTATTGATTTTTAAAGTAATAGGTTCTTGATTATGTCAATATAAAACTCAAGGTACTTGTTTGTTATTTCTTATATCACTTAGTTTTTCGCTTGTTTCTCTAAGTTCAGCTTTTAGTTCTATTTTTTTCATAATTAGGTGAAATTATAAATATTAAAGTGAGCAAATTTTATATAAAAATAAAAAATTAGCAAAAGTTTTTTTACTTTTTTCTAAAAAATGTTTTAATTAATTAAAAAATTATTTTCAGTAAATATTTTAATTCAATTCTGTTCCAATAATTCAGTAGTAATTCAATTTCAATCAATTAAATTTCATTTGAAAGTTCAATCATAAACTTTTTTATATCAACAAGAAGGACTTTTAGATTTTAAAATAGCATATTTTACATCAAAAATCTTACAAATATTTAATGTTTCATAAGCTCATTTTAAAAATTCCTTTGTTACATCTTCTCAAGCACTATTAATAATTTTTCAATTTCATAAAATTACATCTTTTGCAGTTTTTCAAACTTCTATTTCTGCAGGTTTTCTTGGTGTTGCTAATCATCATCATTGCTCAGGACAAAAAAACAATATATCTTTCTTTTTTATTAGATCTATTAAACTTTTTTGTGTTTTTCAATCATACCTAGTTTTTAGCCCAAGTAAACAGGAACTTACAAGAATCTTTCAATTTAAATTATTAATAAAATCATTCATATTTATATAAAATGTCTTTTAATTTATCCACCTAGAATTATACTTATTAGAAGTAATTATCCAAATTTTATTTTAATATTTACTAATTGCTATATTTCCTTATAATAAATCAATAATAATAATTATATTTTCCACATTTTTTATGTACTACATAGTGAATTTATCACAAGATAAAAGTAAACTTAATAACTACATTTCAAATACTTTGATAACAAAGATAAAAGAAACATTAAATAATAATAAGAAAGTTATTGTTTACTTAAATCGTAGATGAGAATATAGTTTATTTACTTGTATAGATTGCTGACATATCTACAAATGTAAAAATTGCGATATAACTATGTCGGTTCATAAAAATCCAGAAATACTAGTTTGTCATATGTGTTGATATAAAAAAGAATTATGACTAAATTGTGAAAATTGCGGGTGAACAAATCTAAAAAAATTATGAGTATGAACAGAACAAATAGAAAAAAGTTTGAGAAAGGAATTTCCACAAAACAAGATTTTTAGATTAGATACAGATAGTGTAAGAACAAAAATAGATAAAGAACAAGTTTTAACAAGACTAAAAGATGCAGATATCATAATATGAACTAAAATGATTACAACTTGATTTGATTTTGAAAATATTGCGTTAATTTGAGTTATATTGCTAGAACAAGAGATAAATATACCAAAATATGACATAGAAGAAATAACATACAATAATATAAAACAATTAATATGAAGATGATGAAGACAATGAGAAGATAAAGAAGTTGTAATTCAGACATTTATATCTAGAAATGAAACTATAAAAAGTATTACAGAGGATAATTATAAAGATTTCGTTACAAAAACACTTGAAGAAAGAAAACTTTTTTCATATCCTCCATACAAGGAATTAGTAATACTAGAAATTTATGATAAAAATGAGCAAAAAGCTAAAGACTTTTGTAATATAATAAAGAACAAACTTGAATTATCTAAAGAATGAAAAGATATAGATCTAATAGCGACAGAAAAATGAATAAGAAAAAACAATAATTATTACTATAAAATTATTATAAAATGAGAAAAATTAAGAGATTTTTTGGAATTAATTAGATATGAAATTATAAAAAATCCAAAAATAACCTTGACTTTTTGATAGTTTTTAACAAAAAATAATTAAAAATGTTGAAAAACTAATAAAAATAATAAAATATATGTAATATTAAATTTATAATTTAAATCAAAGTATCTATGAAGTTTAAAATTAAAGCAAGCACTCTAAAAGAATGATTAAGTATAGTTAACCATGCAGTTGCAAATATAACAACAACACCAATTCTTGAAACAATATTATTAAGAGTAAATTTTTGAAATATAGTATTGATTTCAAATAATTTAGAAATGGCTATAGAGTATGTTATAAAAGAAAATGTTGAAATATTTTCAGAATGAAGTTTTGCTATACCAAGTAAATTATTTACAAGTTTAGTATCTCTTATTGATGATGATGAAATAGAACTTGAGTTACTATGACAAAATAATTTACAAATCAAAACTGAGAACTGAAAAACAAAAATTAAATGAATAGAAGCAACAGAATTTCCAGTTATTCCAACAATAAAAGAAGAAATGAGTATTTCTGTAAAATGAAGTATACTAAAAGAATCTATAGAAAAAACAATTTTTTCAAGTGCAGAGTGAAATATAAGACCAACATTAGCTTGACTTTATGTAAATATAAAAGATTGAGAAATCATATTTGCATCTACTGATAGTTTTAGATTATCAGAATACAAAACAAAAGTTGAAAAACCTACAGATATAGATTTTGCTCAAATAATCCCAAATAAAACAGCATATGAAGTAAAATCAATTATAAAAGAAAACGAAGAAATAAAGATTATATCATGACATAACCAAATTTGATTTTTCTTTTGAAACACAAAGATATATTCTAGACTACTTAATTGAAAATTTCCAGATTATACTAACTTTTTTCCAACAACTCATTCAACAAGAGTTGAAGTAAATAGGGTAGACTTAATACAAGCACTAAAAAGAGTTAATCTTATAAGTAAAGAAAATAATTATAGTATAAGAATAAGTTTTAGTTCTCAAACTATGACTCTTGAAACTTGAGAATCTCAAATCTGAGAATGAGATGTAAGAGTAACAGCTTCTTTAGAATGAGAAGAAAATATAATAGGTATAAATTCAGTTTATTTTCTTGAAGTACTTTGAGTAATAGATTCAACACATATAGCAATAAGCTTTGAAAGTGCATTATCTCCAGTTTTTATAAGACCAGTAAAAGAGAAAGATAAAGATAAACAAGGAGAATTTAGACATATTATTATGCCATTGAAGATATAATGTATAGAATACAGAATATAGTGCTTAGAATTTAGAATAAAGAAATCCTTAGAAATAAGGATTTTTTTGTTTTATTTTTTGTTATCCCGCACTTGATGCGGGATCTTTCTTTTATTTCACTATATTGTCATTCCTTGCTTGACAAGGAATCTATCAATTCACAAGTCTTACTTTTTACACAAAAAAGTAAGCAAAAGTGCTTAAGGCAGAAAATCTTCGCTTTTGAAACTAATATGTTCTGTGAGTCGTTTTACGGCGAAGTTGCCCCTTAAGAATCCCAAATGATAAACATCGTGAAAAGTATAATAAAATATTTATAGATGTTTTTATTTTGTCATTCCCGAGTAGTTGGGAATCTTCCTTGTATTATTCTACATTGTCATTCTGAACTCGTTTCAGAATCATAAAAATTATCAAGTTCCTTTTTACTTTTGGTTACAAAAGTACATATATTCATCTCCTGCCAGGGGGATGTTAGGTGGGGGAGATAAAAAATTTTTGTTTATTTATTTTTTCTGTATAATGCTAAACACTTAATTATTAAGAACTGATACCCAATGCAATACAAGATTTTTTGATGTAAAGTAAATAAATATTATGCTGATAAGTGGTTTGATAGCTGATTTTTCATATGAAAAAAAGGTATTTTTGTCTTGTCTTGTGTAGTTACAGACAAAGCAAAAAAGAAATGGGTTAAATTTGTGATAGATACAATTAAAAAATTGGAAAAAGATGAGAAAGTTTATCTAAGCTGATGTTGATCAATAGATAAATGAAATACTCTTGAAACTTTCTTTGAATTATACAAAGAATTAGCTCCTTACAAAGACAAAATAGAGATATTACCAGAGGAACCAAACTTAGTGAATAGTGAAAAATGAATAGTGAATAATATCTTGTCATACTGAGAGAATGCGAATAGTAAAAACGAAAACGATCGTCATCCTGAACTTGTTTCAGGATCATTAAAAGGTCAAGACAATTCTAATGATTCCCAGATCATATATCCGGAATGACATATTAGTAAATCAGAATGACATAAATCAATCTACACCAAAAAATTTATCCTAATCCAATCATGATGTGATAGTTTTTGTAGTTTTTGCCTTACTGTTCAAAAAAGATGAAGACATTATTTTAGAGAAAAAGAAGTGATTATACAAGATATACTTGATTATGAAAAACAAGGATGAAAAGAAGTAGTTTTGACAGGGATAAATCTATGAGCTTGGTGACTTAAAAGTACAAACGATTTAAGAGGTTCAAAATTATCTGAACTTATAGACGCTATTTTAAATGAAACAAAAATCAGAAGAATTAGAATCAGTTCACTTTGACCAGAATTTGTTGATCTAAAATTATTGAAATTATTTGAAAATACTAGAATTTATCCTCACATACATTTCTCTTTGCAATCATGATCTCAAAAGATTCTGAAATCTATGAACAGACATTATGATGATAAATATATAAAAGATATGTTAAAAAAAACTAGAGACTTAAAAAGGGAAGACAAAATTGATATAAGTATCTGAGCTGATTTGATTGTATGATTTCCATGAGAAACTGAAGAGGATTTCCTAGATACATATAATCTAGTGAAAGACTATGGCATCACAAAACTACATGCTTTTACTTTTTCTCCACATAAATATGCCGAAGATGTACCAGCTTGAAAGTTTGAAAATCAAATAGATGAAAAAACAAAAAAAGAGAGATATGATAGACTTGTAAAACTATGAGACAAAGTAAGAAATGATTTTATAAAATCCCAAACTTGAAAAACATTTGAAGTACTTATAGAATCAGTAAAAAACTGACAATTCAAAGGATGGACTCAAAATTATATAGATGTAACAAACCAAAATTTTGAAATAACTTCTTGAATAGTGAAAAAAAATGAGATATTAGTAGGGAAACTTAGATAAGAAATTTATATTGACAAGCTAAAATAAGTATTTATATTATAAAAAATATTTATTTTAGCTTTTTTTATGTGATTTGTTTTTAAATTAAAAGAAATAACAACTTGAGATAAACCAAATATACAAATTTGTCCTAAAAATCAATATAATTGACCAAATATAGCAAAGATATGAAAAAATATAGTAGAATTAACTGAATGTTTTTCAAAGAATTTGATGTATTTACTCGATTCTGAACAATACATAGCATGAAACAAAAAAGATTATTGATTATTACCTTTATGAAAATTTTCAGATTGTCATAGTTTTGCATTATTTGCAAGTGCATGAATTTCATATTACTGATGGGGACCATTAAATCATGAGTTTTTAGAAAAATGTTGATTTGAAAAAGTTTGAATTCAAAAATTAAATGATGAAGTATCACAAGATTTACATCAATGAGATATAATAACAACATTAGATGTATGAAAATTATCTCATTCTATAGTATATCTATGAAAGATTTGAAAAAAAGATACTTTTATAGAATGTAAATCAAGAAAGGGATATGTAAATGAACAAGGTGAATATTTTGAATGAAATCCAATAAAAAATACTAGATTTTATAAAAATACTAACTGAAAGTATTATGTTTGAGAAGGTGAAAGAGTATGATGAAGATTATATATATGAGAATTTTGAGATATGTTTCGGTGGAGAAGATTTTGTTTTGTAAATGATTTACATATTTATAGGAAAGTTAGGTAATTATTGTTTTAAATCTTCATTTGACTTAATTATGCATAAAAAAATTTGTCATTCCGCACTTGATGCGGAATCTTCCTTATATTATTCTAAATGTATCTAAATTGTTATTCTCCAATACTCGTCATCCTGAAATTGTTTCAGTATCTATAATACTTTCAATTAATATTATAAAATCATTATTCTTCTTACTTTTTGTGTAAAAAGTAAGTCTAAATTGTTTTTCATTTTTATTTTACATATTGTAAAAGTAATTTTAGTTTCATAAGTACTACAAATAAGTTTTACCTTGCTAGAGATTCCTAGTCTTAGCCAGGAATGACAGATATTGTAATATTTCACTAAATTGTCGTTTTGACCGAAGTGGAGAAATCTGTTTACAGAACTTACTAAAAATAATAAAAAAGAGTTATAATTTACGAAAAATCACAAACTATAACTCTTTTTTATTTTATTTTTTAACTTTCTCATTCCCCCACTCAAACTCACTTTCAAATATTTTTCCTAGTGAAATCAATAAGTACAGATATATCTTCTATACTTTTTTGCTCATATTTTCCTCAATAAACTTTTTTTAATTCACTTTCCAAGTTGTTTATGTAATCTATACCAAATTCATTGTATCAAAACTCAAAACTTACTATTCATTTATCATCAAAATATGCAGGAGTATGATTAGTGTTTTCATATTTACTTTTTATTTCTTCCGGTATCTGATTATCCAAAACTCATACATTACAAAAAATCATAGTTGGTCATCTTAATTTACTTGGATTGTAATGTTTTATTACACCAGATTTTTCTCTATTTTGTCTGATTATCAAATCCATTCAAGCTGTATTCCAGAAAGCAAAATCATATAATTCTTTAGGCTTTCAATCATTAAGTTTATTATAAATCTTGACAGTTCTATCAAAAACTTCATCTTCTCTTAAATCTTCCATATTATCTTCATCTTTTCAAAAATACTTCTTATCATAAGGTATTTCCCCTTCTGGATAGTTAAGTACTATACTATCATTTATAGCAATTACATGGTTTTGATATCATTGATAAGAATCAGGATATCTAGCTGATTTACCATCTCCTCAATCTCTAGCTTCTATATGCTTAGTTCAATCAACTACAATTATGACAGGTTGTTCATTTATTATTTTTTCTCTAAAATTTTTTAATAATTTACTATCAATTACATTTGGATTATTATGACTTTCAGTTGATCAAACTTTTGCTCAAACGATAAATTCAATTCCTTGTTCTTTTAGACTTTCATAAATAGGGGATATAGGAAGATATCAATAACTTAGATTAGGAATTACAAGGACTTTTCTTCAGATTTTATCAGCTTGTTTTTTCACTTCAAGTATATAATCATTAAGAAGTTTTGCCTCGTATGCAACACATTCTATTTCAAAATTCACATATTTAGAATACTCTTTTTCATTTCGTTCTCTCTTAAATATATCAAAATAACTATCAATAGAAGAATTTGTAGAGACATATTTTTTTATCTTTTCATGACTTGTTATTTTTCTAAATCTTTTGTATTCTAGATTTTGATGAAGTTTGTTTTTACCATCAAATTTTCAATCTTTAAAAGTTTTTGTTGTTTTATCCCAGCTTGAAATCAATTCTTCAGGATTTTTACAAGTAAGTATCTCTTTAGCAAGATAAGTAGTTATATCTCATCACATAAATTTTATAAGTTTTTTCAATCTCATAAAATCACATTTTTTTAGATTATCTCATTGTTCATTTAAAAGTCTTGTCAAAGAAACAATTATCTCTCTATAATTGCCATAATAAGTATAATTGTATATAAAGAAATCCTTTAAGTTTGTATCACCAAAATCTTTTTTCAAAGCTCTTGAAAACAAAGAAAATGTATCAGATAGTTCTTTATCATAAGATTTTGTTATTATATCAAGAAGAATTTCTTTTCTTTCTATTCAAAAAATTCAAAGTGAATCAAAAGTATAAGCAAGATTTTCATAATTTACATTTTCTATATTTTCTTCTATGTATTCAATTGAACAAATCTTTTCTATACTTTCCAGATTTTTTTGACAAAAAGTAAGTAAAAATTCAAAGTTGTAAGGGTTAGATTTTGTTATGATATCAGTCAGTTCATCTATAACTAAAATCTTTGATAATTCCTCAGAACTTTTTATATCAAGAAATTCAACTACACTAGTAAAATTTTTCCATGAAGAATTGTTGAAATTTATATCAGCCAATTTTCTACAATTTTTGTTTTCAAAAAAACTTGTTATCTTTTCAACAGTATTCAAATTAAATTTTGTCATCAACATATCAAATACATTTAGATTTATATTGATAAGCATAGGATACATATAAGATTTTTCCAAAAATAATTTTATATAAGAATCAACAGAATTTATCTTAAACCTTTTCATTAATTCCTCACTTTTTTCAGTGCTAAGTCAACTCATAAATTCAGAAAAGCTATGAGTTGTAGTAAGATAATGATGTATAAATTCTTGATATCTTTCTCATCTCCTATATTCATTTTCCAAGTCATCAGTAATTGTTTCATACTTTTTGATAATTTTTTTCATATCTTCAAAACTTTTTACCTTTGCATAATACATAAGTAATTTCAAATATGGGGGTTCTATACTAATCATAAATTCTCATACTATTTCATTTTCAGGTTTTTTAAATTCATATAAAAATCTATCAAGTCTTTCATTTTCACTAAATGGTAATTCTATCTTTCATGAAATATCAAAAATAGCCAAAGCATTATCCATATTTTCTCACAATCTATCATCTCTAAATCATTGGAAAGCAGCTCAATTAAGGTCAACTATACTTTCAGCTTTTTTCTGAATTATATAGTTTTCTACTTCATTACTTAGTATAAGATTTACACTTTTTAAGATTTGAGCTTTTAGATAATCAACTCGTTTCTCATACATTGCTTGTTCCATAAGATGAGCAAATAATTCCATAGGTCATCAGTGTTTTTTTGCTAAATCATCAAGTTCTTTATCACTTATGGACTCTAAATAAGCATGAACATCATCGTTCATAGCATTCATAAATTCAAAAAATCAATCAGGAGTATTTTGCATAATAATAAATACAAGCAATATATAAATTAACTACTTTTATTATCTCATATTGTTCTTTTTTTGTAAAATATTAAGTGATAATTTTTGTTATAAATATATATAAATTGTCATCCCGCACTTGATGCAGGATCTTCCTTATATCATCCCCCCTTGATAAAGGGGGCTAGAGATTGTCCCAAATATGTCATTATCTGGCTTGACCAGATAATCTAGTGAAATAAATCTGGCTTGTACACTGGATACTCGGATCAAGTCCGAGTATGACAAATCGGTAAATTTATATTTTTGAGACAGCCTCGCTAGGGGGATTTTGTATCTAAATTGTCATTTCGACCGAAGTGGAGAAATCTGTTTGCAGGAATTAACAAAAAAACAACAAAAAACTCTCACAGACTGTCATTCTGAACTCGTTTCAGAATCATTAAAAAGATACACAATTTTTAAAAACAATTTAAACTTACTTTTGAATCCAAAAGTAACAAAAGATTTAGGGGGAGCAAATTTCAGCTGGGTAAGTTTAGGTATTTCTAGAAGTACTGACTATAGTTGCTCCCCCTAAGACCCCAATATTTCTAGAAGCTTCCAAAATCGTGAAATGTAATTGTAGAAACTATAAAAATAACTTGCAAAAAATATTTATCGTATATGATAAGAGTATAAAATATATACTTTAGATATGGAAAAAGATTTTGATAAGTGGAATGAAAAGAAAAAACAAATAGAAAGTAATTTCAGAAAACTCTTATTTAAAGAATGAGATATATGGCGGTGTAGTTTGTGATTAAATATTAAAACAGAGTCATGTTGAAAATGAGATGATTTTAGAAGACCTATTTTAGTTTTAAAGAAATTATCCTCAGATTCTTGTATTGCAATTCCTTTAAGTACTCAGAGAAAAATTGGAACTTGGTTTGTTTCTTATACATTACATGATATATGTTATACTGCACTATTACATCAGATAAAGATGATTAATAGTAATAGATTTCAAAGGAAATTATGAGAACTTGATAATAGAGATTTTTTAGAAATAAAAAAGAGACTTAAATCTCTGTTAAATCTCTAGAAATTATCATCCTCCATACTGGAGGAATCGATGGGTAAATCCCAAAAGTAAATACATTATATCAGAATTGATATTAAAATCAAATTTTATTATTTAGGAAAAAAACAATTATGATAAACAAAAACACCTTTAATTTTTTGAAAGAATTAAAAGAAAACAATAATCGTGTATGGTTTCAAGAACACAAAAAAGACTTTGAAATCATCAAAAAAGATTTTGAAAGCTTTGTCACAAGCTTGATAGCAAATATATCTTTTTTTGAGCCAGATGTAGCATTATTACAAGCAAAAAAGTGTATTTATCGTATCAATAGAGATACTCGTTTTTCCAGAGATAAATCACCTTACAAAATCAACTTGTGAGCATACATAGACCCATTTTCAAGCAAAACAGAGATACATAGTTCTGCCTGATACTATGTACATATCGAGTCAGGGAATAGTTTTATAGGTTGATGAGCATATTTACCAGAATCAAAATGGTTATATGAGATAAGAAAAAAAATTGCAGAAAATCCAAAGAAATTCACAGATATCTTAGAAGACAAAAATTTCAAAAAGTATTTTAATTTTTCATGAGATAAACTAAAAAGACCACCAACTTGATTTCCAAAAGACCACGAAGCCATAGAACTACTAAAACACAAAAGTTTCCTTGCAGATCTAAGTATTTCCAACAAAGAAGTACTTGATGGATGATTTCTAGACCTTACAAGCAAAGCCTTTAAACAACTCAAAAAATTCAATGGCTTTTTGAATGAAGTTTAACTATTCCTCCCCTTATTAGGGGGAGGCTAGGTGGGGACTTTTTGTTGCTGTGTTGTCATTCTCGGGCTTGACCCGGGAATCTTCAATATATTGTTCTATATTGTCATTCTCCAGAGTAACGAAGAATCCCTTAAAAATAAAATATCAAAAAAACTCTGACAGACTGTCATTCCGGAGCAAGTTCTCAGAATCAAAAAACTATAAACACCTTCGTCATCCTGAAATTGTTTCAGGATCTATAATACTTTCAATTTAAATTATAAAAGCATATTCTCCTTACTTTTGAATCCAAAAGTAACAAAAGTGCTTAAGGGTTGCAAATCTTCGCAGATGAAACTAATAAGTTTAGTGTGTCGTTTTACGGCGAAGTTGCACCCTTAAGAATCCCAATTGATACACATCGTGAAAAGAAAAAAAGAGTTTTATATAAAAAATATTTGCAAAAATATATAATTCGTATATATTAAGAATATAAAATATATTTTGAGTTTTTGAAAAAATTAAATATAGTGATAAAAATAATTTATATAAATATGATAAAACTTTCTCCAATCTTAAAACGGGCTTGATGAAAAGAACAAGAGTTGAAATATATTATTCCTGCTTTACCAAAGATGTTTAATAATTATTATGAACCATTTGTTTGATGATGAGCTGTTTACTTTGCATTAGAAGCTAATAAATACTTTATAAATGATAAATCAGAAGAGTTAATTTGATTATATAAAATAATAACTTCAAATGAAAAAAATGACTTTTTCAAAGTTTTAGATGAAGTTATTCATAATTGGGAATTACTATGAAAAATTATAGATAAGAATAATATTTTTTTCTATAATTTATATAAAGATTATTCAAAAAATATAATAAATGATTATAAATTAAAAAATCAAATAATTGAATTTATTCTAGCACATACAAATGAATTTAATTGAATGTTTGAAATTAATTTTAATCATAATATAAAACATTTTATAGATGAAATTGAAAAAAACCTTGTTAGGAAAATAAAAAGAATGAAATACCTTGAAGAACAAAAATGAAAATTACCAGAAAAAGATATTATTGAAAATATTGAAACTGCTCTTAAAAGTGCTTTTTATATGCATTTTAGATATTTATATAATTATAAAAAAGTATACAATTTATCTAATGCTTTTATTATTGCTATTTTTCTATTTATAAGAAATTATGCATATAGTGGAATGTTTAGATATAATTCAAATTGAGATTTTAATGTTCCATATTGATGAATTTGATATAATAATAAAAACTTTAAAAAGAAAATTGATTATTTAAAATCAAAAGATTTGTTTAATCATTTAGACAAAACAACAGTAGAAAATAAAGATTTTGAAGAGTTTTTTAAAGTTAATGAACCAAAAAAAGATGACTTTATCTTTTTAGACCCTCCTTACGATTCTGAATTTAGTACTTATGATAAAAATGTATTTAACAGAGAAGACCAAAAAAGACTTGCTAATTATTTGATAAAAGATTGCAAAGCTAAATGGATGATGATAATAAAGAATACAGATTTTATTTTTGAGTTGTACAATAAAAAGTGATTAAATATGCAAACTTTTGATAAAAAATATCTTGTAAGTTTTATGAATAGAAACGATAAAGATGTGAAACATTTGTTAATTACTAATTATTAAGAATATGGCAAGAATTACTGAATCTGAATTAATACTACCGTCTTTATTTTTGATAAATAAAAATAAAGATAAAAAGCTATCCACGACTAATTTAATTAATGAATTGAGAAAATTATTAAATCCTGATGAAGAAGACTTGGTAATTTTAGACTGAAGAAAGGATGATAAATTTTCACAAAAAGTTAGAAATTTAAGAGCTCACAGAACATTAGAAAAAGATTGATATACTTCATATTTAGAATGATTTTTTAAAATTACTGAATATTGAAAAAATTTTTTAGAGCAAAACAAAAATGAGTTAGATTTAATAATTCAAGAAGAACAATTTTTAAATAAAATTTCTTCAACTATAAGTACATATTATAATGAATTTAAAAAAAGTTTAGAAAGGATACAAAAGCTGGCTAGTATTGAAAAGTTTACTCATAATGATTTGAAAGACCATTTTTTTAATATGTTATATTCATCTATAATTACTAGTTTAGAAACATATCTTTCAGATGCTATTAAATATAATATTAGCAATGATAAAAAAAGATTATATTTAAGAAAATTTGTAGAATCATTTAAAGAATATGAAAAAGAAAAATTTGTGTTTAATGATATATTTAACCAATATGATAATATTGAAACAAAGGTTGAAGACAATTTAATTTCTTTACTATATCATAATTTACCTAATATTAAATATATTTATAAGGCTACATTTAATATTGATTTTTCTGATATAAGTGATTTAATGAAATCAATATCAATTAGACATGATTTAGTTCATAGAAATTGAAAAACTAAAGATTGAAAAACACAGAACATTAAAAAAGAAGATATACAAGATTTATGTAATAAAATCTTAGACTTTGTTAATAATATCGAACAACAATTTAAAAAATTAAAGAAAAAAGCGAAATAAATTTATTTATTTTAAATTAAAAAATGAACAATCCAACAAAAAAAGATTTTATAAAATGAATCGTAAGAGCTTCAGTTGAAGGTTTTGCTGAATGATTTAAGTGAAGACATGAATGAGAATTAGATAATCCTGATGGAACATTAAATATGAAAATTCATAACATATTTATTGCTAAACTTTGACCAGATATTCAATATTATTCTGCTTTAGTAAGGTCTTTAGACAGTTCATTATGAAATATGCTTGAAAAAATGGCAATAAATATTGCTAAATGATTTTATGATGTGAATAATAAAGTTGATTGATTTATTCATCAAGAACAAGTAAGAGTTATTGCAGATTTACTTGAAAGTTATAAGGATAGATGAAATTGAAATAAGCCCAAAGTAACAGATTATGAAAAAATAAGATTAGCAAAAACATGAGAAAATCATCATAAAATACATATTAGTGATTATTATCTATTAGATAAAGATACTAATATTCATTATCTTGTTGAATTAAAAATTTGATGAGATTTAGATAATAAAAAAGCTAGGTCAGAAAAAGAAGCAATTTTTGAACAATATGCAATTTTATCAAATTCATTAGATATAGATGCTCAAATTGAATGTAAATTTGCAACTGCATATAATAGATTTTGAGAATGAAATGATTGGAAACAAGAAAGAGTTAAACAATTCTTTTCAGATGATGAACTTTTAATCTGAAAAGATTTTTGGAATTTTATATGTAAAGATGAACAAGGATTTGATATGGTTATAGAAGCATACGAGGAAAGTGCATGAATAATAAGAGAAGCATTAGATAATATAAAAAATCTCTATTTAAAAAATAATTAAAAATTTTATGGAAACTTGAATCAAACTAGTTCTATGAGATTGTTTTGAAAAAATAAAAAAAATTCCTGATAAATCTGTTGATTTAATTTTAACTGACCCCCCTTATAATATTGCTAAATATAGTACATGAAATATTAAGTTTAATTGGAGAGAAGATATTAATAACGATTTAGCAGAATGGGATTTAATTGATTTAAAACCTAAGGATTTAATTAAAGAATACAAAAGAATAATAAAGCCAACTTGAAATATTTTTATATTTACAAGCTACAATATGATTTGAAAATTTCATGAAGCTTTTGACAGTGAATTTGATACATTTCAATATTTAGTATGGCACAAATTAAATCCTGTTCCAAATTTTTTCAAAAAATGATTTTTAAACAGTTGTGAATTAATTGTAGCTTGTTGGAATAAATGACATAAGTGGAATTTTAAAACTCAAGCACAAATGCATAATTTTATTGAAAGTTGAATTTGTATGTGATGAGAAAGAATTAAAGATTTAAACTGAAAAACTTTGCATCCTACACAGAAACCAATCAGTATTTTAAAACATTTGATTGAAATTTCGTCTGATGAATGAGATATTGTTTTAGACCCTTTTATGTGAGTTTGAAGTACTGGTGAAGCATGTAAACAATTAAATAGACAATTTATATGAATAGAGTTAGATAAAATATATTTTGAAGCAAGTAAAAAAAGATTATGAGTAAAAGATGAAATAAACATAGAAAAATTTATTATTGAAAAAGTTGAATATATAAGGAATATTACTGTTAAATGATTAGGTGATTTGAAATTAGAAGTCATAAATATATAAAATTAACTTGCATTTTCCAAAAAAATAGTTAGATCATGATCGTTTAATATCTAACTATTTTTTTATGAAAATTTCTAGAGAACTTGCTATTTTAATTTTAAAATATTGTTTTGAAAATCCTAAATTTTATTTTCCATTTTTAGTTATGTGTAATGAGTATACTCACGGAGATAATGACTTAATTGATATAGAACCAAATAAACGGAAAGATATAAAAGATAATGAAAGTTATAAGACTTTTGAACTTTGGGAGAATTTACAAGATTTATACCAAGATACTTTGATATTGATGTCAAAATGATTTATAGATAAGATACTAAATCAAAATTTGGAAAAAGAAATTAAAATTTTAGTAAAACAATACAAGAAATTGTATAGACCAAAATTGACTGAAAGTACAAAGATCCTAGAGTATTGAGAAAATGAGTTTTTTGGATGAAAAAAAGAAGCTTTTGAAGAAGTTTTGGAATTAATTCAAAAACATAACTAAAAAATCCCTACTTAAGGGATTTCTTCTTCTTAAAAATCAGATAAGCATAAATAATCGGGGAAAATATGATAAGACAAACAACTACTGTAAAAACTCATACAATCTGCCGTAAAAAGAAAGTATTTAATATAAACAATGCTCATCCAAGCATAAACATCTTACCACCAAACCTATGAGTTTTATTCCAAACTTCTTCATCAGCTAGAGTCCAAGGAAGTTTAATCCCTACAAAATAATTTTGTCTGATTTTTCACATATAATTTCACAAAATCACAAAAAGCAATCAAATACCAAATAATACAAATTTACTTATATTGTACTCTGGATTAAACATTATATAACTTGAAACTATATAAATATACAGGAAAAATCCAAGAATACTAAATTGAAATATCTCCCAAACACTACCAAACTTCTCATAATTTTCTTTTTTAGGATCAAGTTTAGGTAGATATGAAAAAAGCAAAGCCATAAACAAAGCTATAGCAGGGAACATAACTACATGCATAAGTTTTGATCACATCCTATCAGCTTGACCATCAAATCACCAATGAATAGGAACAGTATCAGGAAGTTTAGGATAAATAAAAACTCAAACCATAACCATTACTACTACTATAAGTAGTTTGTAGATAAGAAGTTTATTTTTCATAAATAAAATGTTAAAATGTAAAATTGTATCTATATTGTCATCCTGAATTTATTTCAGGATCTTTAATACTTTCAATTAAAGTTATAAAAAGCTTATTACACTTACTTTTGAATCCAAAAGTAACAAAAGATTTAGGGGGAGAAAATTTCAGCTTGTAAAGTTTAGAGATTTCTAGAAGTACTCACTATAGTTACTCCCCCTAAGACCCCAATATTTCTAAATGTTTTTTAGTAAAATATAATACTTTTCACGATGTGTATCAATTGGGATTCTTAAGGGTGCAACTTCGCCGTAAAACGACTCTCGAAACTTACTCAGTATCATCTGCGAAGATTTGCAACCCTTAAGCACTTTTGTTACTTTTTGTGTAAAAAGTAAGTCTAAATTGTTTTTCATTTTTATTTCACATATTGTAAAAGTAATTTTAGTTTCATAAGTACTACAAATAAGTTTTACCTTGCTAGAGATCCCCGTGTCAAGCACGAGGATGACAAACAGGGAACTACTCCCCCAAAAAATCCATAAGTCCTTTCACAAACTCCTCAAATACGCTTACATTTAGTGAGTAATACACAAACTGTCATCTTTTATCGTCTATAACTAAATTTGCTCTTTTCAATATATCTAAGTGATGAGACAAAGAAGCTTGAGTGATAGAGAAGTGCTTAAGTATCTCATTTACTGACAAATCTCACTCCTTCAAGATTTCTAGAATTTTTCTTCTGTTTGGATCTCAAAGTGCTTTATATATAGAATTCATAAAATATAGATATATAGATAATTATCTATATATTATTCATTTTTTATAATAAGTCAAAAAATAATATAAAAAAGACTTGCATTTTGAAATATATTGCATAAACTAATTATGCAATATATTTCAAAATATTTATTTATGGGTAGACCAAGATGTAATAAAAAAATAATTTTTAATCCTAAAGAAACTTTTTTTAAACCACAATGAGTTCCATTAAAAGAGTTAAAATATGTAGAACTCCAACTTGATGAACTTGAAGCTTTGAGATTATTTGAAATAGAATGATTAAATATGAAATCTTGAGCAGATGATATGCATATAAGTGATACAACTTTTCATAGATTAGTTAGAAGTGGCTCAAAAAAAATAGTTTCGGCACTTATAAACGGTTATGCTATAAAAATAAATAAGTAGAAAGTTGCATTTATTTTCTAATTTATAGTAATTATGCCAAACAAAGATTGAACTGGTCCAAATTGAAAATGACCTAAAACTTGAAGATGAGAATGAAAATGTTGATCTAATTCTAATGATTTAGAATTAAAAGATGCTTCAGATTATTGTGATTGAACATGAAAATGAAGATGAAAATGAATGTGAAGATGTTGTTGAAAAGGACAAAAAATAAACAATGATTAATTATTTACTATTTTAAAATAGAATGCAAAAGAGCATTCTATTTTTTTGTATTCTATTTAGCTTTTCTTTTTTTATATAATTAATATACTATAAATATATCTAAACAAAAAAATTATGTATCTCAAAAAAAATATATACCTATTCTATGCTATTGAGTTTTTTACTTCTTGTGTATTTTCTTTACCAATTCGGTATTTTTTCTTTGTAAATTACTTACATTTTTGAATCTGAATTGCAATATTTATAAGGACTTTAGCTTGATTTATAGAAGTATTTTTTGAAGTCCCTTCAGGATGATGGGCTGATAGGTATGGTAGAAAAAAACTTTTTTTTATAGGAATGTTATCTCTAATAATAGGATTTTCATTTTACATATTTTTTAAACAATCATATTACTTTATATTTTCAGCTATATTTATCTGATTTTGATATGCTGTAACTTCATGAAATCTCGAAGCTTTAATACATGATAATTTAGATGAACTCTGAAAATGAGATGATTATGATAAAATTCAGTCAAATCAATCTATTTTTATGTATTTATGAAGAGCATCCTCATCATTTTTTGCATGATATCTTTATTTTTATGCTGAGACTCTACCTTATATAGCAACGATTATTTGTTTTTTTGTAGCGATAATACTAGTATTTTTTATTCATTCACCAAAGCAAGAGTTATCCCAAGAATCAAACAATATAACTCATATGAAAAAAGCTTTTCTATTTTTAAGTAAAAAAATAAATATGATTATGATAATTATGTTTGTTGGATTTATATTGTCATGAATTTGAAATATATACTGGTTTACATATCAGCCATACCTAGAAAAAATATGAATAAATATAAACAATATATGAATAATTTATTTTTTTGTATCTATTTTTTCAGCATCTGGAAGCTTTATAATTAAAAATATAAAACTTAAATTTGATATATTTGAGATTATGAAATATATGCTTTTAATATTATTTTTTATAAGTTTAATGTTTCATTATATTGATAATATATTTTGAATAATTCCGATAATGTTATTATCAGTATGATTTTGATTTATTACATTTTTATGAAATACATATCTTATAAAAGCGTCACCCAAAACACACAAATCAACAATTTTATCAATTTTTTCACTTTCAGTATCTTTGGGGTATTTTATATTTTGATCTATTTCTTGATACATAGTTGAAATTTTTTCTCTAGAATTTTTATATGCTTTGTTACCATTTGTTATTTCTTGAATGATTTTTATATATTTTTATCTGATATGAAAAAAAGTCTAGAAAATTATTTTCTAGACTTTTTTATTTATAATTTTTATTTCTTTCTATATAACATACAAGCATAAAAGATAGGAATCATAAGAACAAAAGATATAACTAATCAAAAAGTTAAAATATTTTTGAATAATAAAAATCAGTTAAGAATAGATAAAATTCAAGCTATCAAAAACATTTTTCAGGTAAAAATATTTATCTTAGTTAAATTTTTTTCATCAGAGGAATTCCAAGGAAGTTTTATTCACAAAAAATGACTTTTTTTAAGTTGTCATATATAATTTCATATAATAATAAGAAATAATCATGCTCAAACTAACATAACTTTTCATACTCCAGAATAAGGAATAAGTACATATAATAAAGAAACTATGTATGTAAAACAGAAAAATATAAGTATACTAAATTGTATAAACTCCCATATTCCTCAGATTTTTTCATAATTTTCTTTTTTAGCATCAAATCTTGGCAAAAAAGAAAATAAAGCAGAAATTCATAAAGCAAACAAAGGAAATATAATAACATGTTCAAGTTTGCTTAAAAATCAGTCTGGCCTTCAATCAAATCCCCAATGCATAGGAACCAATCAAGGTAGATCATTGTATACAAGTAATGATACAATTGCCATTAATAGAACTATAAGTAGCTTATAAAGCCCAAAGTCATTAGAATTTTTCATATAAATAAAAATTATAAAATAATAAAAAATTAGGAATTATTTAGGTTAACACTATTTTCTGTAGTGTTGTTTTTTTCTGTTTCTGGTTTCAATACAGTTTCTTTTTGGTTTTCTCAAATCTTGAAACTAGAAGTTTGTACTGTTTTTTTAGTTTCTTTTATCTTTCAATTAAGTTTCTTTATTTTTGTTTTTATAACTATAAATACATTAAATATATGAAATATAAAAGTCTGTTTGTATGCAAGTTTGAGATTTAAGTTTCATATACCAAAACAAATAGGGTATAAAAGCAGTATAAAAATACTATTCACTGTTCTAAATATTCATAACATAAATAATGTAAGAATAGATAAGGAAATTCAGTTTATAATATGATTTCTATACTTTGTATCAAAAGAGAAAAGAAAAATAAAATTTATTATAGGTACATAAATAAGAAATTTAGGTAATACAGTATCTTTTTGAGTTTTTAAAATATTTTCTTCTTCTTGTAGTTTTGTTTTCTCAGATAAAATATTTTTTGAAATTAAATCTTTTAGATTAATAAAAGATCATTTTGTATAATTTTTGAAGTATTGAACATAAGATTTTATATATATTTCAAGATTCTCTATTTTATTAAGATATTCAATATAAACAAACATAAGATTATTTTGTATAACTAAAATCAAACTAGAAAATACTACAAAAACTATATAAATAAGCATCAAAATCAAAGTGATATCAGTGTTTCAATTTATGTAAACTAAACATAAAAACAATGAAATCAATAGGTTTATTCTTATATTGTTTTTAAAAACTTTGTTGTAAACTTCATTTGAATCAAGTATAGGATAAAGTAAATATGAAACAAAAGGAATATATGATAAAAAGAAAGAAAATTTATTTTTCTCATCATTTTCCATATGTTTTTGGATATTTGCAAACTTGTTTACTTTACTTATATGAACGACATCAATTATTTTAAAAGTTTCTCATTTACTTGCTTTATATATTCATAAAAATAATAAAGAAGAAGCAAATAAAAAAACAATAGTTGATATTATAGTGCTTAAAAAAGAATTAAATGAAAACTTAAAGATTATAAACCAAAAAAATAACAATGAAATATGGATAAAAAAAGCAGTCTTTGTATGGCTTCTAACAAAATCATTATCTATGTATTTATTTGTTTTATTAAACAAAAAAAGAAATGAAATTCAAATAAGAAAATATGCGGTAACTGCATTTGCTTTTATCTTTGGTTCTATTGTATTTTCTTCCATAAAAAATTTTTAGTTTTATTTTTTTACATTTTTAATTATTATATAATATATTTGTTTAAAAAGCAAAAACGAGCAAATAAAATTATTATTTTCTTAATTAAAAAATTTTTTATGATAAAATCAGTAAAATTTGAAAAATCAGTAGATATAAAAAGTAAAGAAGTATTTTTTGATGAAAAAAAAGAAATACTTTTTCTTGGTCGATCGAATGTATGAAAATCTAGCTTAATGAATGCACTTTTTGAAAAAAAAGATTTAGTAAAAACAAGTTCAATGCCCGGTAAAACAAGAACAGCAAACTTATTTTTAGTTAACAATAAATACTATTTCACAGATATGCCATGATATGGTTTTGCAAAACTTTGAAAAGAAAAAAAACAAGATTTAGATAATTTGATTAATTGGTATTTAGAAGAAAGAATGCAATACATAAGAACAGTTGTGGTTCTTATAGACAGTAAATTATGACCTCAAGAAAGTGATATTGAAATGTATAGACATTTGCTTGATATGGAAATGGATATAACTATTGTAGTTACAAAAACAGACAAAGTCTGAAACAATGATATAAAAAGAGTAATTTCTTTATGTGAAGATGCTTTTTTCTGACAAACAATTTATTTAGTATCAGCCAAAAAAACAATTTGAGTAAATGAACTTAAAAAAGAGTTATTTAAAAAGATAGTTTGATAAAAGGCAATCTAAAAATTTTGACAAATAATTATAAATACTTTAATATTGTATGGTATTAAAATTTTAAATAAAAAAATGAAAAATGTAGTTTGAGCTATAAAAGTTCCTGATTTTAATGAATTTCTTACAATCCCATATAATAAAGCTTGTGAAGTAATTGATTCAACTAGACTAATCGTTGAAGTATTGTGATGATTACATGAAGCAAAAGATGAGTTTTGAAATTCTGAGTTTTCAAACAAACTCTTACTTGATTGAAAGTATTCCTTAGTTATAAGATATAAAAGAGAAAAAGATTGATCATATAGAACTGCGTGTGCATTATCTTTTGATAAGGATGAAAACGGAAATATACGAGTAAATCAATTAACATGATCAAATGATAATCATGTCGCTTTTAGATTTAATTCATCTTTTAACTCTGTAAAATTTTATACAAAATTGATAGAAGATACATTTTCAAAGAAATGAGTATATGTTGAAGTCGTAGATGTACCTACTTGATTAGAAAATGTAGCAAATTGATCAAGAGCAAATATGACTTATACCAGACTTAGAAACTGAATAAATTCACTAAACGAAAAATATAATTTAAAAAAAGCAATAGTTTAAACTATTGCTTTTTTGTTAAATCTCTTTCATACTAAGTTGTATTTTTCACTTATCATCTATGTTTAATACTCTGACTTTTACTCTATCTCATACTTTTACAACATCCATGGGATTTGTTACATAACTATTACTTAAGTGAGATATATGAACCAATCAATCATTTTTAGTCCCGATATCCACAAAAGCTCAAAAAGCAACTACATTTCTTATTACTCATTCTATCACATCTCATACCAGTATCTCAACAGCCGAATTTTTAGCTTTTGAATGAGTACTATTTACTCTTTTTTCTTTTCATAAATTATTGTAAGAAGAAAGTATAAATCTTATAGTTTCAGAAGTCACATCAGGATACAGCTTTTTCATCTCATCATCTACTTTTATTTTATTATTTCCTATTATGTATCTTGCAAGATCATATTGTTCAGGATGTATATCAGTATTATCAAGTTCTTCCTTACTTTCAGGAACTCTTAAAAATCATATAGCTTGTTCATAAGCTTTATCTGACAATACTTTTTTTATCTCAACTCTTGATCTATAAGGTCTTTTTTCATAGATTTTTTTTGCTTGTCTTTTATCAATTCAAGAAATATGATTAAGTACATAAACAGAAGCAGTATTTACATTTATTCAAACTTCATTTACAGCACTTTCTACCACATACCCAAGTTTTTGTTCCAACTTTTTTTCTGGCATATCATGTTGGTACATCCCAACTCATATACTTCAAACAGGGATTTTTACAAGCTCAGAAAGAGGATCAATAAATCTTCTACCAATAGATATAGTTCATCTATCCAAACTATCAAGCTTAGGAAATTCTTCTTCTGCAACTTTTGATACACTATAAACTGATGCACCAGATTCATTGACTATAAATATATCTTTATCAAATACTTCACTAATCAAAGTTGAAGTTTCTTTTGATCAAGTTCAGTTCCCGATAACAACAACTTCTATTTTGTATTTTTTAATTACATCGCTTAATTTCTTTTTTGCATCTTCTAAATTATGTAAATATATCTTGTCAAAATAAACAGGATTTCATAATTCGTTTAATACACAAAGCTTACATCCAACTCTAAACCCAGGATCAATAGATAAAAGGGAATTAACTTTTTCAGGTTTTGTCAAAAGTAAAGCTTCAAGATTTGTCTGAAATACTTTTATAGAATCATCTTCTCAAATCTCACTTTTATCTCATCTTATTTCATTTTCAACAGATGCAAAAAGATTTTCATATCATCTTTTAAAAGCTTCTTTCAATTCAGGAATCCAACTTATTCTACCCCCTTGATAAAGGGGGCTAGGGGGATTTTGTCCTTTTTGTCATTCCTGACTTCTATATTGTCATCCTGAACTTGTATCTATGTTGTCATCCTCGTGCTTGACACGGGGATCCATTAAATTGTCTTGACCATTCAAAATACTCGCATACAAATCCTCCAAACTTTCATAAATCTCATCATCTTTTTCGATTTTTACAGTCAGTATTCAAAGTTTTTCTCATCTATTTAAAGCCAAAATTTGATAAGGTTTAATTTGACTAATATTAACTTGAAAATCTTTATATATTTCAAATTTAGATATCTGTTCTTTATCTTTTTCGTTCAATTTTTCTAAAGCTTTTTCTCACTTTATCTTTGAAGAAATCACTCAATCATGATTTAGATTCTCAATCAAACTATGTCTAAGAGTAGAATTAGCATTTACTTCTGCTCAAACTATTTCTATAGCCCCATCAATTATCTCTTCTTTAGAATAATCTTTTAAAAGTTCATCAGGAATCTCAATTTTGTTCAATTTCAAAATCTCAGCAACTACTCAAAATCCTTTTTCCAAAGCAATCATAGCCTTTGTCTTTTTCTTTGATTTATAAGGTTTATAAAGCTCTTCTACTTCTTTCAAAGTCTTTGCATTTACTATATTTTCCATTAATTCTGGAGTCATTTTTCCAAGTTCTTCGATTCAGTTAATTGCAGTTACTTTAGCATTGTAAAGATTTTCTTGTTTGTTTTTTATTTCAATTATACTTCTAATCTCATTTTCATCCAAATTTCAAGTTCTCTCTTTTCTATAACGAGCGATAAAAGGCACAGTTGCTCATTCAGCAACTAGCTCCAATACACTTGCTGTCTGAAAAGATTTCAAATTCAATTCTTTAGCTGTAAATTCTATATAATTTGGTTCTTGTAACATATTTTTGTTTTTAAAAATTATAATTTTTTATCATTCTAAAGTTAGATGTTACTATAATTATCAACACTTTCAAGTCATTACCTTCATTTTTCCGTCATTTTTTGCCCCTTTCCCATCATTCCTACGAAGGTAGGAATCTATAAAAATAGTAAACTTCCATTTTTCTAACTCATAACTATTAAAATATATTAATTTTACATAAAAAGTAAAAGCAAAGTTTGAAATAAATTATTGCATTTTTATAATAAATACATATAATATACATATAATATATGTATAAAATAATTTTTATGAAAACTCAAATTACATTGACTATTGATTCTGATATAAAAAATAAACTTCAAAAAGTTGCAAAAAATATGGGTACAAATGTATCCACACTTGCTAATATGTATTTTATAAAAGTTATAAATACTTGAAAAATTGAGTATTATAAGTCTGATGAAGGTATAGAATTTTGAGAAGTTAGTACAAATGAATTAACACAAGAAGATTTACTTAAGATAAAAGATATAGAAAGTAGGGATATTTCAAGTTTTACAAATATATAATTTATTTATGTTTAAAATAAACTGAGTTCTTGAGTATGATGGCACAATTATTTCATATTTATCAAAAAGAAATTTACTAGATCAATATAAAAAAGCAAAAAAATTGATTATAGAGTGAGTAAGCCAAAGTTTGAAAATAAGAGAACCAAAAAGTGATAAAATATATTATTTTCGTATCAATAAGCAATACCGAGCATTTTGTAAATATAAAGAATGATTTTTAATAGTTTTCAGGATAGATAATCATCAAAATTAGATAAAAGATTATATATAATTGTTTTTTGATTTTTTTGATAATTATGATATAATATATACATAAATAAATAAGAAACTTTATGCTAAAAAAAAGATTTAAAAATATACTTTGGGAATACGATTTGTCCATACTTAATGAAAAAAGTGAAATAGTTTGAGAAAGAGTTTTTTCTCTAGCTGATAAGGATTTAAGTGATTATTGGATAAAAAAAATCGGTAAAAAAGAAGCCAAAAAGATATTTATAAAAGTTATGTCAAAATTAGATAAAAAGTCACTTAATTTTTGGTGATTAGTTTTTTGAGTAGATACAAAAACTAAGTTAGATTCTAATAAATCAATGTATGAAATGTTGAACATCCCTATATTTTCAAGAAACTTTAGATAAAAATAGATTAGAATTACTTCCTAAATTTAAATTATTTAAAGATTTAGGTTTTTATTTGGCTTGATGAACTGCTTTAGCTTTACAATTTGGACATAGACAAAGTATAGATTTTGATTTTTTTATAAACAAAGACTTAGACACAAAAGATTTGTATGATATAATTTTAGAAAAATTCAAAGATGATAAAATCAAAAAAACTTTTGAAGAAAAAAACACTTTATATATAGAAATAAATGATGTAAAATTAAGTTTTTTTACTTATGATTATGACTTACTAGAAAGACATATTGATACGGAGTTTATGACTATTGCAAATTTCAAAGATGTATGAGCTATGAAACTATGGGCTATACAAAACAGAGCAACAAACAAAGATTATGTAGATTTATACTTTATCTTAAAAAAAACAACTTTGAGTGACTTATTTGATATGTTTTATACCAAGTTTTGAGACTGAATAGTCAGCAAAAATCATCTTCTGAAATCACTTGTTTTTTTTGATGATATAATAGATGAAAAACTATTGATGAATCATGATATCAGTTTCAAAAAAGTTAAAAAGTGATTAACAAAAATGGTTAAAGATGCAGTAGTTTAGAAATAAAAAAGCTTTGAGTTGTGAAACTTAAGGCTTTTTTTATAGTAATTGATTTTTGATTTTTTAGGGAAAGGGAGTATAGTGAAGTGAATTATAATTTAAAATAATAAATGAATAAACAAATTATAAATATAATTAAATTATTGATTATATGAATTATATATATTATTTTTCTCAAGTATTTTCTTTATACAGAAAAAATAAAAAATTATTTAGGAATAATGGAAATTCAAATTAGTTTATCTATTTTTTGAGTGTTAATTTTAATTCATTATTGTAGGAAATTGTGAATTAAAAGTATTTTAAAATATATAATGTATATACCATTATTATTGATAATAATTGTTTTATTATATTATTATTTTTTTAGATCGATAAATGTTTTATATTTTAATATTATAAAAAATCCTATTATAATAGTATCACTATCAATAATAGTATATTTATTATATTTTAACTTAATGATATATATATTAAACAAGTTTTTATATATTAAAAATAGTAATAATTGATTTTTAATTTCAGACAAACCAATTGATAATAAAGATGGAGACGAACTTTGATACGAAGATAAAGCAAAATCATTTACAAAAACAATTTGGAATAATTGAGATACTGAATGATTTGTTTTTTGACTTATAGCACCATGGGGCGTATGAAAGAGCTCATTTCTAAAATTTGTTAAGAAAGAAATTAAAAGTAATAACATTTATAAATGAAATGTAGAAATTTTGGAATTTCATCCATGGTATTATGAAACAGAAAATGTACTTTTTGACCAGTTTCTAGAAGAATTAAAAAATTTTTTAAAATCAATAACGGATTTATATATACCAGATTTGGAAAATGATATGGAGCAGCTTTTAAGCTTATTACAAGATAAAACAAATAACTTTCTGTGAGTTAAATTTTCATTTATTTGAAATAAAACATTTGTTGATTTAAAAAGTTCAATTGAAGAAAGTCTAAAAAAAATTGATAAAAAAGTAATTATAATAATTGATGATTTAGATAGAATATCTTCCGAAAAACTAAAAAAAATATTTATGATAGCGGACTTATGCAGATGATTTCATAATACAAATTTTGTATTTTGTTATGACTTACAAAACTTTAATAATATAGATGAAACTCTAAAAGAAACAAAGTCTGTAAATTGAGACAATTTTTCAGTAAGTACTGAAAATGTAGATAATAGAAATTTAATAAGGTATATAGAAAAAATAGTAAATGTTCAGTATAGTTTGTATCCAAACTTTGATAAATTCAAAGAATATTTTTCAAAGATTTTTATTAAATGAGAATTAAAGTTTTCTGTTAACTCAGAAAAGTGAATTAAAAAATGAATCGATAGATTATTTGAAGCAAAAGAATTTAGAATATGGTGAAAATATTTATCTGATATTAGAAGTATAAAGAGACTTTATAATGATATTTTAGCAATTTGTATCTCTGATGATAATAATACAGGACAAAAAAGAAAATTTTATTTAGAAGTAATATTTGATGAAAATCAATGAATTTTTTTTGATAAATTTATTCAATTATGGATATTAAAATTATCTCATAATGATTTATTCTTAGATATTTATAATGAAACATATTTATCAAGTAACTATGAATCTATCTTAGAATATTCTTGAGATACTAATATTTTTACATTTGAAAGAAAATATGAGAATTGAAGTTATTTTTATTATTCAAAAGATGTTTTGTTAAAATATATAGAAAGATTAAACCTCGAAAAACAATCATATATATCAGATTTATTTAAATTAATACAGAAAAAAGAAAGAGTTAAATCAATAGAAAATGTAGATAGAAGAGATATTAGATTGTCAGATAATCTAAAAAAGTATTTGAACTTAATTAATATGGATTTTTGAAATTTTGATGATGATATAATATATTATAATTTTATTGAAGGTATGTTAAAAAAATTTAAATCAAACGAGTTAGCTTTGTCTGGCATAATCGAAGAGATTGAAAACAAGTATAATGAAAAATGAATCAAAGATTTTATTAATAAGGTTATAAACAATATTTATTGATGGGAAAATGATAAAGATAAATCTATAGAATTAGTAAACTTCATTATTGATAATTTTTATAAGTATTCACTTAATGGGGTAATTGATTGGTTATATTCAGATATTATTCAAATTCTGAATAATTGAGCTCAATTTAATAATGACAGTGATCTTACATATATTTCTGACTTTGTGTATTGAACTTGAAAATATAAATGAAATTGAATATTAGATAGATTGTTTAATGATAATTGGTGAGTCTTGTGAATTGAAGTTGCAATATGAATATTTCATAAGTTAAATTCAAATAATAATGAATATTATACTTTTAGAAAAGCAGTAGTGGAAAATGAAGAACTTAACAAACATAACAAATTTTATAGTGCTAAAATTGCAAGATATATATACAATCATTTCAAAGAAAAATATATAAAAAATCAGTGAAGAAACATATTTAAAGAAATTGAAAATTTATCATCTGATAAATTTAAGAATAAAAATTCTAGGAATAATTGGCATTATAATAGAAATAATTTTTGAATTTTTTTAATTTACCAACTTACAGAAGAAATATGATATTTTGATGATTATGATGATACAAGTAAAATTAACGAATATGAAAATCAAAATTGATGAATAAAAAAAGAGTTAAATAAATATTATTTTGAATATTGTTTTAATTGAGATGATATAAAATATTTTATGCACTATTTCACTTATTTTGTTAGTGAAAATGTTGGTTCAAGAAAAGTTCAAATAGATAAAATAAAAATTGAGCAAGACTATGATTATAAGAAATGAAAAGTTTTTGATTATGATTTATTAAAAAAATTTGTATTAAGTAGATATGATGATATAGAAAAATTTATAAATGAACATTGATTAGAAGAGAGTTATTCATTTATATCTTATCAAGGTGATGATGAATCAAAATCAGTGATTTTTTACAATGATTTTACTAAATTATTTAAAAAAATAAAAGATGAAAAATAATTCTACTAAAAACCACTCACTTCTATAAAAATTCACAAAAAACTTCAATTAATATATATAATAATTCATCACATAAATAAACTTAATTTTTTATAAAAATGGGATAATATATAAGTATAGTTAATAAAAACATACTTATTTATAATACTATAATATATAAAAAAGACTTGAATACTGTATATATAGAGAATATTATACAAAAGAAATCGTAAAACAATTGCAAAACCACAACCCAACAAATCCTATCCTTCCTCCAAACAATCCACAATAATCCACATAAATCAAAACTAGAAACACAATAAAATTTGACTCTATTCCAAAAAAGAATTTAATTATTTAGAATATAATCTAATAATTTAAATAATCCTATGCAAACCACAACCCAACAAATCCTATCATATCTCCAAACTATCCCTAAAGGCAAAGTATCAACTTATAAATTGATAGCAGAGAGGTTTCAAGTACATCCAAGAGCAGTTGCACAAGTGATGAGATACAACAAAAATCCGGATATTTATCCTTGTTACAAAGTAATCGCTCACTCTTGAAAAATCAGTTGATACAATACAGCAAAGTGAGTTGAAGAAAAAATAGAAAAACTTGAAAAAGATTGAATTGAGATTATAAATGGAAAGATTAACAAAAAGTATTATTTTATATAAACCTATGAGAATTTCCCGGATTGATAACTTAAAATGAATTTGAATCTTGCTTATTGTACTTGGACATTGCAAACTTCCACCAGGAAACTTACTTACAAGCTACTTTTTTTCCTTTCATGTAGCATTATTTTTCATACTTTCTTGATTTTTGTTTGATGAGAATAAGTATGATAAAATTACTAAATTCTTTAAAAACAGATTTTTAAGACTTGTAATCCCATTTTTTGCTTTCAATATAATCTACTTTGCAATCAATAAATCTATCTGAGAATATGCTTGAACGACCATAAAAGATTTCGCTATTTGAGTATTTTACTGAGATTATCTAGGGGATAATTGATGAATCTATAACAACACTTGATGATTTAATATCTGAAATATCTCAACTTGGTTTTTGACAGCACTTTTCACAACAAGCTTTTATTATTTTTTCTTACATAAAGTCACAAAATCAAAAAAAATAAAACTTTTAATAGCTTTTATTTTATCAATTATAGTTTATATAGAAAGTAAATTAACAAGTTTTAGATTACCATGGTGAGCTGAAATAGCTTTTATGATGTTACTTTTTTATAGTTTTTGAAATATTTTTAAAGACCATATAAAGAAGTTTGTAGAAAAAATAAATTCTAAATATTTGCTTTACATAATACCAGTTATTTGATTTCACCTTTTACTTATAAACAAAACAAATATCTCAATGGGTTATTATTGAAATTATGCACTACTAATCCTTAATTCTTTACTTTGATTTATAACAATTTTGGTTTTATCAAAACAAATCTGAGATAATAAAATTTTATCATTTTTCTGAAAAAACTCCATCATAATTTTATGATTTGAATGGATAAAAATCTTTCTAGAAAAGTACACAGATTTTTTTACTTTCTGTCTTCTGCATTTTGAAAAATCATTTTTATTTGGATTTACACAATTTTTTATGACTATCATTGCACTTGTCCCAATTATATTTATAATAAACAACTTTTTCCCATTTATCTTGTGAATGTGATACAAGCATAGTATGGTGAGAAAATATTTGCATAAATAAAGAAAATTGTATAATTAATAATAATTATATTTTTGTAATATAATTATTATTAATTTATTTTTTTATAATCATATTATGTTTTAAAAAATAGTATTTATTATAATGTTGTCTTTGTGACTATATAATTATTGTAGTGCTGCTGAAATAACAAATAGTTGACTATTACTTGAATATAAATTTCAGTCAGAAATAAAGGATACTAGCTGAAATAACAAATTAACAACATACACTTGATGAACCACTTTAAATAATGATTCTATAACAAATACAAATTATATAACATTTTCATGATGAAAAATAAATACTAACTTATGATGGTCCACAGATGAATATTGAAAATATACTATTTCATTATGGTATAAATGAAAACCTAACTGAAACCAGTGAATATTTTGATATTTAAGTTGAACATGATGATTATGAGTTTTATGAGAAAACACATGTCAGGCATTTTTACAAAATTTTACTTGTTCAATACTAGATTGAAAATGGCATAATATAATCTTAAGAAAAAATTGAATATATAATAAAGTTTATATTGATGGAAAACTTTTATTAGATTATAAATGACTAGTATGAGCTCTACCATATAACATAACTTTATGAATTTGATGACTTATATATGGTAGCCCATATTATAATTATTATGTTCCTATCTTATGAAATTTTTACTCTAGCTGAAGCATGATGTGATTTAGATTATACAATAGAGAATTATCATTAGATGAAATGACAAGTTTATATCAAGAATATAAATATACACAGGATTCAACAGTCGATGTGTATGAATATACTGTTTCTCCTCTATCAAGCTGGGCAAGTGCATATGGGACATGAAATTATACAGTCACATTTGATGTTTCTACATTGCTATCTCAAAGAATAAACAACAACAATATTATAAGAGCTTACTATCCAGGTTGAGAAAATTACCCGCAAACAATTTTTTCTACTATGACTTCAAATACTAATAATCTAAACATAAATCTGACAAACAACTATTTGTGTAGTACTCCTTATGGTAATTTTGATTGTAGTGTACTTAAAGATGAGAAAAATCATACTTTCTTGATTAGAAAAAATAACTTAAGTTTCAATGTTTATATTGATTGAAATAAAACTTTCTCAATATCTTCAACATGAAGCCTATGAAATATATGAGATACTATAAGTCAATGAGTTTCAACCTTTACTATTCCTTGAAATACTCAACATTGTCCAAATCGGCGGACATGATATGATCCAATGTGATTTAATCAAAATTGAGTTTTTATATGTAGTTGAAAAAATCAATTTTCTTGAAGTATAAACAACTTAACTGTTTATAATTGATTTATTACAGATAATCAATTAACCAATTGGTTTATACAAAAATGATACAATAAAACAACTCCAACTATATGAATATTAAAATGATATCTGAACAATCTACTTACTATAGATTTCAGTTGATCATTAGCACAAGATAGAATAGAAAATACTAATTATGAATATAGTTTTGATAATACAAATTTTATAAAAATAAATTCTTGAAGTATTTTTAAATTAGATTCAACAACTTGAAGCTTTTTATACGAATCTATTATTGATACATCTTCACAATCAGATTGAACATGAAGTATTTATTTAAGGACAAATAATTGATCTTGAACTATAACTTTTATATCAAAAATGTTATTTACAAAAATAACTTCATACGATATTATTATAAACGAACCAAACAAAAACAACGAAACAAGTAAATATATGTCAGCATCTTTTTCTATTTTAAGTCTATATATTAA